>ENA-UONU01002345-UONU01002345.1-human-gut-metagenome-genome-assembly--contig:-CS51-NODE-2345-length-11211-cov-3.433578_pt1 | contig 11211 bp, 10 predicted proteins | sample MGYA00242462_ERZ724009 | MGnify/ENA metagenome assembly ERZ724009 | reverse complement strand
GAACCAATTATCAATGCACAGATGCCTGAGTTCAAGGTACAGGCTTTTCAGAATGGAAGTTTCAAGACAGTTAGCAACGAGGATTTGAAAGGCAAGTGGGCTTTGTTCTTCTTCTATCCTGCCGACTTCACTTTTGTTTGTCCTACCGAGCTCGTTGACCTCGCAGGCAAGTATGAACAGCTGAAGCAGATGGGCGTGGAGGTGTTCTCTGTCAGCACTGATACACATTTTGTCCACAAGGCATGGCACGATGCTTCAGACAGCATAAAGAAGATTGAATATGCAATGCTTGCCGACCCCACAGGCGTGCTCTGCCGCGGATTCGGTGTGATGAAGGAAGATGAAGGCGTGGCTTATCGCGGAACATTCCTCGTGAACCCGGAAGGACTTATAAAGATTGCAGAGATACAAGATAACAGCATAGGCCGTAATGCCGACGAGCTCTTGCGCAAGGTTGAGGCTGCACAGTTTGTGGCAACACACGACGGCGAGGTTTGTCCGGCTAAATGGAAGGCTGGCAGCGAAACACTGAAACCCAGCATAGACTTGGTTGGTAAGATTTAGTCTTTATTGTTCGGCCGGATTTTCTGATATGACATGTCAACGAATCCGGCCTTTCTTGACTTTTACGGACAGCATTTTTTAATTTATAGAAAAAACAGAACGGGTATGTTGGATAAAGGTATATTAGATCAGGTTAAATCGCTTTTGGGCGGACTGAAGTCTGAAATAGGAATTAAGGCCGTTTGTGGCGCTGCGCATACAAAGGCAGAGGAGTTTGGCGACTTCTTGAAGGATTTCTGCTCATGTTCAGACAAGCTGAAGCTTGAACTGACCGTAGAGGATAGTATCAGACTTGAGTTTACATTATATAAAGACGGCGCCGACACAGGCATCGTGTTCCGTGGCATCCCCGGCGGCCATGAGTTCTCATCGCTGCTGCTTGCAGTTCTCAATGCCGACGGACAGGGAAAGAACATGCCCGACGATATCGTTGCGCGCCGCATCAGGGCCATCGGTGGTGATATAAAGCTGCGCACTTATGTCTCGCTTACATGTACCAACTGTCCTGACGTGGTTCAGGCGCTGAATGTTGTGGCACTGCTCAATCCGTCGGTGAGTCATGAAGTTATCGACGGGGCACTGTGGCAGGACGAGGTTGAGCGTCTCGGCATACAGGGTGTACCGTCTGTTTATGCCGGCGACGAGCTTATCCATGTAGGCCGTGGCGACTTGTCGGCATTGCTGTCTAAACTTGAAGAAAAATTCGGCACTGCTCAGACTGCCGACAGCTTCGAGCCTGTTGAGCGAAGCTATGACGTTGTAGTTGTTGGCGGAGGACCAGCCGGTGCGTCTGCCGCAATCTATTCGGCTCGCAAGGGGCTTCGTGTAGCCGTTGTAGGCGAGCGTGTCGGCGGTCAGGTTAAAGACACTGTCGGGATAGAGAACCTTATCTCGGTGCCTCACACCACGGGCGACAAGCTGGCATCCGACCTGATGAGCCATCTCGGACATTATGCCATTGACGTGTTTGAAAACAGAACGGTGGTGAAAGCCGAACTGGGCGGTAAGCAGAAGTATATCCATGCGGCAGGAGGCGAGAGCTTTGTTTCGCCGGCAGTGATAATAGCAACAGGTGCAAGCTGGCGCAGACTGGGCGTAGAAGGTGAGGCCGACTATATTGGCCGCGGAGTGGCTTTCTGTCCTCATTGCGACGGTCCGTTCTATAAAGGCCGGCATGTGGCAGTCATCGGCGGAGGCAATTCGGGCATAGAGGCAGCCATAGACCTTGCCGGAATATGTTTAAAGGTAACCGTACTTGAGTTTGCAGATGAGTTGCGTGCCGACACTGTGCTTCAGGATAAGGCCAGAAGTCTTGACAATGTAGAGATATTCACGTCGATGCAGACAATGAGAGTGATTGGCGACGGCAAGAAGGTGACGGCCATTGAGGTGAAAGACCGTAAGACTGAAGAGGTGAAGACCGTGGAGCTCGACGGCATATTTGTGCAGATAGGTCTGGCTGCAAACAGCAAGTCGTTTGAAGGTCAGCTGGAGCTTACGCCGCGGAAGGAGATAAAGACAGATGCTTATTGCAGAACCTCGATAGCAGGCGTGTATGCTGCCGGCGACGTTACCGACGTGCCTTACAAGCAGATTATAATTGCGATGGGCGAGGGTGCCAAGGCTGCCCTTTCTGCTTTCGACGATAGGGTGAGAGGATTGATATGATGCCTGAGTGCGGTTTAGTTCAATAGGTAATAATCACATATTTTCATTTTATAAGGTTTATAGATTTTTATAACATTATTTTTATTCTTCATGTTAGCAAAAGCATGCCTTTTGATTTGCGAAAGGCATGCTTTTGCGTTGTAATATGTGTCCTTTTATATCGTGATATGTGCCCTTTTGCGTTATGATATGCCTTCTTTTGTGCTTTATATGCAGGCATATCTTTTGTCGGGTATAATGGGGTTCAGGCAACTGATTATAGCATATGTCTGTAGGTGAGTCAACCTTTACTGTAAATGCAGCATGCTTGTGTCATCTAAAATCAGTAAAATGGCTGTTTGAAGTCAATCAAAATCAGGAAGGAGAGGAATGAGAATACACGAAAATATTTTTTGCAGAAACTCGTCACTCGTCACATTCCTTTCCATCTGCCTGATAATGAAGCGGTTAGAGTGTGATGAGTTGAAATCCCGACTCGTCACGGATAATCATGTGTGACGTTTTAAAATCGCAACTCGTCACACTTTAAATCATTGATTGTCAGTTTGTTATGCATGAATGTGACGAGTGACGAGTTTCTGCAAAAAAACTTTTTCTGTTTTGTCAGCAACGTTTTGTGTTATGGGCAGCAATATGCTTTTATGCATTTTCTGCGTTGCTATATAAAAAGAAAGACACAGTTATTCTCAGATAACGGTGTCCATCTTTATGTCGTTTTCCTCATGAGGAATTTCTTTCTCTTTCTGAAAGTCGAAGCATACGCCTATTTTGTAGGCCTGTGGAATATTCTTCAGGAACCTGTCGTAATACCCCTTTCCGCGTCCTAGCCGGTTGTTGTCTGCATCGAAGCTCATGCCGGGCACGACAGCCGTAGTAATCTTGGCGTAGTCGGTGAAGAGTTTTCCGTTGGGCTCCATTATGCCGTAGCTGCCCTCGGCCAGGTCTTCTTTGCTTTCATACACCCTTATTTCCATGTTCTCGCCGTCAATTACCTTTGGCAGCAGCACTGTCTTGCCTTGCCGGGCCAGCAGTTCCACAGTGTCGTGAGTGAACACTTCGTCAGGCAGCGAGTAATACATTAATATAGTGTCGGCATTGGCCACCTCGCTCATGCCGAGCAGCCTGTTCATGATCGGAAGCGACAATTCTTCCAGTTGCTTTCCGGTGAATTGCCGTTTCCTCTCGCGTATGAGTTTTCGCAGTTCCTTTTTTTCCATGGTTATGCTTTTAGATTCATCTTCATGTCAACGTATGGCACTGTTGTTCCCGTCATGGCCGTCTTGCCGTCCTTTTTCTTGTCTTTTGGCTCCGGCTTTTTGGGGAATGCCGCATTGTTCTTAAACACATTCAGCGCAGCCTTTATCACGTTGTCGTCAAGATTGAGATATTCAATCCAGTCTTCCTCGTCCATGATGTTGTATATAATCCGGCTGTTGATGTATCTTTCGAGCAGGTTGTGCGATTTCTTTATCATCAGGTTGCGGCGCTGCAGTCCGTGCTTGTCGGCATAGGTGGCAAACTTGTCTACGGTGTTCTGCTTTACAAGATAGTCGGCAAGCTCCATCATTTCGGTGAAGTTGTTGAGCTTAAGGCGGTTGTCGTCGGTATAGACGAATGCAAACTGCAGTATTAGTCCGCTCATGCTTGCCTCCTTGAAGTATGAAGTTATGCCTAAGGTGTCTTCCGGCACGAAGATGTCAGGCGTTATGCCTCCTCCGCCGTACACTGTGCGGCCAATGCTTGTGTGATAAGCCGGTCCGGTGTGCTTGATGCTGTCCTGTGAGAAGAACTCACCATGCTGATATCTTACCAGCAGGTCTTCCTCGTAGTCCTTGTCGTCGCCCATTACGTATGGCTTCTGTATGCATCGTCCTGACGGTGTGTAATAGCGTGCCACGGTCAAGCGTATCATTGAGCCGTCGGGGAAACCGATCTGCTGCTGTACGAGACCCTTGCCAAACGAGCGGCGGCCTATGATTGTTGCCCTGTCGTTGTCCTGCATGGCTCCGGCAAAGATCTCTGAAGCCGATGCCGATGTCTCGTTTATCAGCACTACCAGCGGAATGTTCTGATAGCTTCCACGCCCGTCGCTCTTGTAGTCTTGTCTTGGCGATTTGCGGCCCTCTGTATATACGATGAGGCGGTTCTTGGGCAGGAACTCGTTGGCCATCTGAACGGCCGACTTCAGGTATCCGCCTGTGTTGTCGCGCAGGTCGATTATCAGGTTGCTGAAGCCTTCCTGAGAGAGCTGTGCCAGGGCGATGAGAAGTTCGGGATAAGTGTTCTCGCCGAAATTCTTTATCTTGATGTAGCCCGTGTTGTCGTCGAGCATGTATGTTGCGCTGACGCTCTTCTGCGGAATGTCGCCTCGGGTTATAGTGTAATATTTTATGCTCTTTTGTCCGTAGCGCTGCACGCCTATTTTCACCTTGGTGTCTTTAGGTCCTTTGAGGCGTCGCATGGCTTCCTCGTTAGTTACGACCTTGCCTACGAAAGGCTTTCCGTCTACGCTCACAATCTTGTCGCCGGCAAGGATGCCTGCCTGTTCAGCCGGGCCGTTCTTTATTACGCCCTGCACGTGTATGGTGTCGTTTCTTATGACAAACTCAATGCCCACGCCCGAGAACGAGCCTTTCAGGTCGTCGGTGGCCTGCTGTACGTCCTTCGCACTGATGTAGACAGAGTGGGGGTCGAGGTCAGACAGAATCTGAGGTATGGCCTTGTCGACGAGCGAGTCGATGTTAACCGCGTCAACATACTGGTCGTCTATGATGTGCAGCAGATTGTTCAGGCGGTTGCTGCCCGAGTTTATTATGTTCAGGCGGTTGCCTGAAAAGTGGTTAGCGTAGAATGTACCTATTATGATGCCGATAATCACACAAAGAGCCATCAGCAACGGCATCATGCGGTTTGATTTATTCGGATTCATGTTCGTCAGGATTTAGATATATAACTTCAATGTCAGCTCTTTTAAGAAGATTTATGCCGTCTTCAAGTCTGTATCTTTCGCCATATACTACACGCTTAATGCCGGCCTGAATTATCAGTTTTGAGCATTCTATGCATGGAGCAGCTGTTACGTATAGCGTTGATCCGTCGCTGTTGTTGGAGCTTCGCGCCAGTTTTGTTATGGCGTTTGCCTCTGCGTGCAGCACGTAGGGCTTTGTAACGTTGTTGTCGTCTTCGCAGACATTCTCAAAGCCGCTCGGCGTGCCGTTATAGCCGTCGCTGATAATCATTTTGTCCTTAACCACCAGGGCTCCTACCTTGCGGCGCTGGCAGTAGCTGTTTTCTGCCCAGATGCGTGCCATGCGCAGGTATCTCAGGTCAAGCAGACGCTGTTTTTCTTCTTTGTTCATTGTGTTTATATGTGAAGAATAGGTTATTTCTCTTACTTTTTCTTGTTCGAAGGCTTTTTTATGCCGTTGCGTTTCAGCAGGGCGTCTATTGTGGGTTCGCTGCCCTTAAAGCGCTTGTAGAGAGTCATCGGGTGTTCGGTGCCGCCCTTTGAAAGAATGTTGTCGCGGAAGCTTTGCGCTGTCTCCTGATTGAAGATTCCGTGCTTCTTGAACACGCTGAAGGCGTCTGCGTCGAGCACTTCGGCCCATTTGTAGCTGTAGTAGCCGGCAGCGTATCCGCCAGCCATGATGTGGCTGAACTGCACCGTCATGCAAGTGTCGGGCAGCTGTTCGGTAACCATGGCTTTCTTCCATGCTTTCTTTTCAAACGGTATGATGTCTTCGTCGAACGTCTCTTTCTTTGTATAGTAGGCCATGTCGAGAAGTCCGAAACTTACCTGGCGCAGACATGCGTATGCTGCCATGAAGTTGCGGCTCTTCACAATGCGGTCGATCAGCTCGTCGGGCAGGGGCTCGCCTGTCTGATAGTGGAAGGCGAACGTGCGCAGAAATTCTTTCTCAACAGAGAAGTTTTCCATAAACTGTGACGGCAACTCTACGAAGTCCCACCATACATTGGTGCCTGAAAGGCTCTCAAAACGGGTGTTTGCGAACATGCCGTGAAGCGAGTGGCCGAACTCATGCAGGAAGGTCTCAACTTCGCCCAGTGTCAGCAGTGCCGGCTTCTCGTCGGTAGGCTTCGTCAGGTTCATCACCACGCTTACATGAGGCCTTACGTTTTCGCCCTTGCGGTCGATCCATTGTCCCTGATATTCTGTCATCCATGCACCGCCCTGTTTGCCCTTGCGCGGATGGAAGTCGGCGTAGAACACGGCAAGATAAGAGCCGTCCTTGTCGAACACCTCGTAGGCTTTCACGTCGGGATGGTAAACCTGTATGTCTTTGTTCTCCTTGAATGTTATGCCGTAGAGCCTGTTGGCAAGTCCGAACACGCCCTGAATGACCTTTGACAGTTCGAAATACGGGCGAAGCATCTCTGAGTCGATGTTGAATTTCTTGAGCTGCAGTTTGTGAGAATAATAGCTGAAGTCCCTTTGCCTTCAGTCTTCTTTGCCAGTTTCTCGATGTCGCTCACTTCCTTTACGGCAGTAGGCTTGTAAGCGTCTATGAGGTCGTCGAGCAGCTTATACACGTTCCGTGCGTTTCCTGCCATGCGGTTTTTAAGCACGTATTCGGCGTATGTCTTGAAGCCGAGCAGCTGTGCTATCTCGCGTCTCAGATTAACCAGACGCTTGCATATTTCAAGATTGTTTTCTGTATTCTCGTGTGTACACACCGTATTGCGTGCCATATACATCTGCTTGCGCAGTTCGCGGCATGTAGAATATGTCATGAACGGACTGTAGCTTGGAAAGTCGAGCGTAAACACCCAGCCTTCAAGATTGCGCTCCTTTGCAGCAACGGCAGCAGCCTCGCGTGCCGTGTCGGGCAGTCCGTCGAGCTGTTGTTCGTCAGTTATGTGCAGCGTATATGCCTTGTTCTCTTTGAGCAGATTCTGAGAGAACTGCAGCGACAGCATGCTTGCCTCCTCGGTAAGCTTGCGCAGCTTCTCCTTGCCCTCGTCGTCGAGCAGTGCTCCGCTGCGTACAAATCCGTCGTAGCAGTTGTCGAGCAGTCTCTTTTCTTCAGGCGTGAGCTTGCGGTGATGCATGTGCACGGCCTTTATGCGCTCAAACAGGCGTTTGTTGAGCCTTACGTCGTTGGCATGCTTTGTCAGTATGGGCTGCAGCTTCTGCGCCAGCGCGTCCATCTCGTCGTTGGTCTCAGCACTGAGAAGATTGAAAAACACGGTTGACACGCGCGACAGCAAGTCGTAATATCCGTCCTTGTCTTCGTCCACGTTGATTATCGTGTTGTCAAAAGTAGGCTTGTCAGGATTGTTTATAGTCTTCTCAATCTGTTCGTCGTCACGGCGTATGCCCTCCATGAAGGCCTCCTCAAAGTCTTCAAGGCGTATTTTCTCGAATGGCACAGTGTCGTGCGGCGTGTTATATTGTTCAAAAAAAGGATTTTTGCGTTGCTCTTCTATTCTCTCTTCATTCATACTCACGTTTCCCTAATTTTTGTTTACAAAGGTAGTAATTTTCTTTCTTCTGAATAATAATACGGAAGAAAAATTTAGCTAATATTTGTTATATGTCGGCTTTTGTCTGCCGCTTGTATATCAAATTGGCTGATAAGCTTCCTACATGAGCATTCTTTCGAAAGCATGAACGCAGAATTCACCCCTTCTGAGCGATATTATCCCTTCGTCGTTCATGGCTTTCAGAGCTTTCGATACGTTGAGACGGCTCTCGCTGATCTCTTCAGCGAGCCGCTCCATCTTTATGTTTACAATCTTCTCTCCGGCAGGTCTCAGGCTTCTTTCTTCGATGAATCGGGCTATCTTTTGCCTTATGCCTTTCGGACGTAGTTTCCACATCTGTCTGTCTGAGCGTTGCGACAGTGTGCAGATGATGTTAAGCAGGTTTAGTCTGAATATTTCGTAATTGTCAGACATGAGCATCACTTCTTTCTTTCCCAGGCATATCAGGTCGCAGTTTGTCTTTGCCGCAAACGTTCTTGTATAGCGCTGCATCAGTCCGAAAATCCTTTCGGGCTGAAGTATGTTTGGGGCTGCAAGTGTTTCGGTTATCGAGTAGCTCTTGTCGTCCGAATGGCATGTGGTTGTTATCTGACCTTTAACCAGAAAATAGAGTTTGTTGCAGGTTTCGCCTTCATGCACAATTACTTTTCCTCTTGCGAACGACAGTTGCCTGAATTTCGTTTCCGAGAGTATCTGCTCCAGGTCGTTCCGGCTCATGCCCTGAAAGAGCGGAAGTTCAAGCAGGTGTTCTTGTAGCTCCGTGTGCATGTGTATGCGCTGTTGTTATTCTGCAATCTTGTTTTTTAGCGACGGCGAATACCATACGGCGTTTTTGCCGTTTTTGTCTGAATAGATAAAATATACCATCAGTTCGGGATGCCTGTCAAGAATGGCTTTTGCCTTTTCAAGTCCCATCACCATGAAGGCTGTGGCATAGGCGTCGGCCGTGGCGCAGTTGTCGGCCAAAACAGTTGCCGACAATATGTTGTGCTGTACAGGATAGCCTGTTATGGGGTCGATGGTGTGGGCATATTTCTTGCCGTCTTTGTAGTAGAAGTTGCGGTAGTTTCCGCTTGTAGCCATTGCTTTGTTGGTTACGTTCAGTATGGTCTGTATTTCCTGATTTGTGTTTAGCGAGTCGTCAACGGGCTTTGTGACGCCGATTTTCCAGGGCAGTCTTTTCTCGTTGATGCCGCGTGTAACAATCTCTCCGCCTATTTCTACCATAAAGTTTTCTATGCCTTTGCTCCTCAGCAGTCGGGCCACGGCGTCGCTTCCGTAGCCTTTGGCAATGGCGCTGCAGTCGAGCATTATGCGCTTGTCGTTCTTTACTATTTGTTTCCCGTCAAGCCTTACTTTCTTGTAGCCTATAACCTGTTTCAGGCTGTCTATTACCGCTGGCGTGGGCTTCGTGTCGTTCTTGAATCCGAAGCCCCATGCGTTTACCAGTGGAGCCACTGTTATGTCGAAGGCTCCGCCTGTTTCTTCTGATATTTTTTGTGCAAGGTTAAACACGTCTGTGAACATGCTGTTCACTTCAACCTTCTCGTTGCGGTTTACTTTTGATATTATTGAACTTTTGTTGAACGGAGACAGCGATGCGTCAACCTTCTGCAGCTCTGCCTCAATTTCTTTCTGCAGGTTCTTGTCGCTTTGGTATGTGATGTTGTACACCGTACCGAATATGAATCCTGTGTTGTGCTGATAAGGCATTGTGCGCTGCTGCCGCACGATGATTATTGTCCCTATGATTAGAAATATGAGAAAAGCCAGCTGCAGGGCCAGTTTCTTCTTGCTTTTTTCTCTGTTCATCGCTGTTCTTGTTTTAGTCTATTGTCTTTCAGAAGTTTATATGTCTATCGATACGTTGAATGTACCTCCGATGTTAGATCCTCCGGTCTTTCCGAATCCGGGCACATACCATGAGTTGCCCAGTTCGCCGTCATCGTAGGCTATTCTGCTCTTGTATCTTACGCTCCATCCAAGATGCAGAGGTCCCCATATCTTTGCGTCTACTCCTATTACTGCTTCAATCCAGTGGTAATTGCATTTCACGCCTTTCGCTGAATATACGGCTGTGCTTCCCCATACGGGGTCGGTGATGTCTGGATGCGACAGGTCGTATTTAAACGAAGTGAAAGCGTATCTTGCGCCGGCATAAAGCCTGTATATGTCGTGCTTGTTCTTTAGCAGGTTGAAGTCGATACCGATTTTTGCGTATGGTGCGCTCGTCTTGTATGATATTTTGGTGACGTCGTTGTCGTGGTCTGCCTTGCCGAGACCAAGCTCAAACACAGGGAAGTATTTGTCGCGCAGGTTTATTCGCAGCGCGGCTTCATACTGTCCGTAGTCACCAAGAAACATCTGTGCCGGTCCGACCAGGTCTACTGATACGGCAAAGCCCCTTAACAGGGGCACGCTGTCTTTCTTCTCCACGTTCTTTTCCTGCGCGTTGGCCGTTGAGGCCATTAGGAGCATCAGGCTAATTGCTATGCTTGAAATATATGAAAAAATGTTTCTTCGATGTGTCATAGTTCACGTCCTGATTGTTTATTGTTATCGAGTCGATGGCGTTGTGCGTGCAGCTTACGGATGTTATCTTGTGGAAGAATGCCGGTGCGCAGTCAACCGACTCGAAGTGGGGCTTGTTCTCTTTCTCTACGGTCACTGTGTCAAGTTTTGTAGTCTTGTATAAAGTGTCCTTCGTCTCGATGAAAAACACGTCCTGATTCTGCGCATAGCTTATCGGCAGCGAGAATTCACTGGTCTTTACGCTGCGGTTTATCAGCACAGAGTCGTTGCCGTCAACACGGTTTGTGAATATCGTGAGCGTGTCTGCCAGTGTGTCAACCTTGCCGTCGGGCGTCATCAGCTGATATTGTGTGTAGACAAGACTGTTGAGCGGGCAGTCGATAGACGAGCACGCAGCGGTGGTTATCAGCAGCGTTATGAAGTATATCGGCAGTACGGCCAGTGAGGGACGCAATAGTCTGCGTGCCTTGCGGCTTGCCTTTGTCGTGATTGATTTTATCGTTTTTATCTTAATTCCTGTCATGGCATGCTTGTTCTTGTAGCAGCTTTATGTGGCGTTGTTGTTTTCTATGTGTTATTTTCTGTTTCCGCCACATCTTATTTCTTCAGATATCTGATAGTCGTTTCTGTCTGAAGAGTTGCGGCTGATGAGGTCGCCGAGGAATCCGGCAAGAAACAGTTGTGTGCCTATAATCATCATTGTCAGCGATATATAGAAGTAAGGCGTATCGGTTACGAGGCGCATCTGCTGACCGTTTGACACTGCCACCAGCTTGTCTATGCCGATAATGGCTGCTGCAATGAAGCCTATGAAGAACATTATTGTGCCGAGGAAGCCGAATACGTGCATCGGCTTGCGCCCGAAGCTGCTCAGGAACCACAATGTTATAAGGTCGAGATAGCCGTTGAAGAAGCGGTTGAGGCCGAATTTCGACTTGCCGT
>ENA-UONU01002334-UONU01002334.1-human-gut-metagenome-genome-assembly--contig:-CS51-NODE-2334-length-11287-cov-4.057069_pt1 | contig 11287 bp, 10 predicted proteins | sample MGYA00242462_ERZ724009 | MGnify/ENA metagenome assembly ERZ724009 | reverse complement strand
AAAATGCTTTCTTTAAACGTTCTGCATTTGCACGAATCCCTTTTTCATCATACAGATGGTATGGTGTCGGATAAGTCTTATTAATTTCTTTTAACTGTTCTAATGTTACAAATGTTTTTTTCTGACTCATAGTTCTCCTCATTTCCGCATATTTTCCTGATGCTTTATTGATTGCACATGCGAAGCGTACCATAACCGGGGAATTTAAAACCCCGACATTACTATATACGTATCCCACTATCTAAAAATCATATCTTACTGCAACGCATTTGTCAAATAAAAAGCACTTTAATTTACTAAAGAATCCGCAAATCTCCGATAACGAAAAAAGACTGCGGCAAATGCCGCAGCCTTGTCTTATGTACTTATCTTTCCAACTGGATACATCCTTTAAAGGAAGTTGGGTCTACCTTCACACCCTTTTTATATACCGCACTTTTTAAATTCACGCAGTTAATAAATGCTTCCTGTCCGATTTCTTCCAGTGAATCCGGGAAAATCACTTCTTCCAGATTGTTGCAGTTTTCAAATGCATTGTTGCCGATTTTCTTAACGCCTTCCGGCAGTTCAATCTTAACAACATCACTTCTGTTTGAAAAAATGTCTTCTGAAATATATGAAAAATCACTCATATCAATCTCTTTTAATGTACGGTTGTACAGTGTTACCTTTATTCTTCCTCTTTTCATCTCTTGCACCTCTATTTTCTTTCTATATAATAAACGTGATTAAATCTGTGTAATTCCCGAATAATCCTGTCCGGAAATTACAGATATCACACTGTTGTAAGCAGCTTCGTATGCCTGTGCCGCTGTCTGATAGCCTGCCTGTACCACAGGAATCTGCGCAGCCGCCATATACTGCTGTGTCACCGGCGCACTGTAATACACTTCTTCTTCATCCTGTGATGTGCCGTATACCGGTGTCGGCTCTGCGCCGTCTACCGTTGTAGAATCATTGTCCAATGCTCCGCCGAGAATATCATTAATCTTGCGGATATAATTTTCCGTTTCGGAATACGGAGGAACACCGCCGTACTTACGTACCGCACCGCTTCCCGCATTATACGCTGCCAGTGCCAGTGTCACATCGCCGTTATAATCCGCTAAAAGATAGCCGAGCATCTTGGCACCGCCCGTAATATTCTGTCTGGCATCATACGGGTCTTCTACTCCCAGTGATTCTGCTGTTGCCGGCATCAGCTGCATAATACCCATCGCACCTGCACTTGATACCGCCTGTGAATCAAATCCCGACTCTGCCTGTGCCACTGCCTTTAACAGATTCACATTAACACCGTATTCTTTTGAAACTTCTTCAAATATCGTATCTAAATCTTCATCACCTGTAGATATATCCGAATATACCGAATCAAAACTGTCTGTATCCTGCGGTATCACACAGCTTGGAATATCCATAAGATATTTTGCCGTTTCTGCCGCTCCAATCTGACTGACTGTACTCATGTTTTTTCTCCCATTACCATATTTTTTCTTTTCTCATCTGTATATACTTTCCATAAGCCTTTTCTAAAATCTGTTTTTCATTCGGAAACTTTAACAAATGATACGCTTCATGAAATTTATAAAATCCCGCATCTTCAAAAAATTCTTCCCGCTGCGGTTTGGTATCATAGCTGTCTGCCTCGCACAGATACCAGTGTACTGTTTTATTGACCACATCATCAGAAACATAAAATGTATATCAGGTATCTGCAAGGTACGCCCTGATTCTGACATTGGCGCCGCTTTCTTCTCTGACTTCCCGGATGGCGGTATCTTCATGTGCCTCTCCCGGCTCAACCGTCCCTTTGGGAAGCACCCAGCCTTTATACTTATTTCTGTAATTCTTGTATAAAACAAGTATTTTGCCTCTAAATATCACCACACCACCACAGCTTGTTGCTTCTTTCATTGCAATTCCTCCTGTACATATGGGTGTGTTCTCAATTACTTTCATTATAACATTGCAGGCAGACAATAGCAACCGCAAATCCTGTCATTTGTATTTCTAATTAAAATACGCGTCTAAGACTTCCTTTGCCACATAAGATGCATTTCTGACACCGGTGTAGCCGCCCTCTAAAATAACACAGATAGCAACTTCCGGATCATCATACGGGGCAAATCCGACAAACCACGAATGGACATTGTCAGAGCTGTCATACTGCGCCGAACCGGTTTTTCCGGCAGCTTTGTAAGAAGCATTTTTTAAGGCATAGCCTGTTCCCTGTGTCACAACTGCACGCATATACTGTGTCAGCTGTTCTGCTTCATCTGCCGTTGCAACCGTTGCCAGTGCTGTCGGTGTGGTCTGCTCTACAATTATCTTATCTGCCGTCTGCACATGGTCCACCAGATATGGTGTCATCATCACACCGTCATTGGCAATTGCTGCCGTAATCATCAGATTGTGAATCGGTGTCATCATAGTCTTACCCTGTCCGATTGCTGTTTCCTGTGCTTCACTGATTCCTGAGGAATCATCCAGCGTGAAACTGCTGCTGTTATACTCAATTCCAATTGGCAGATTGGAATTAAACATCAGCGTGCTGCACAGATTTTTAAATGCAGAACGGTTTAACTGTGTACCAATTGTAGAAAACGCAGAGTTACATGAATTGGCAAATGCCTTTTCTAAATCCTCTGTGCCATGTGCTTTATTATCAAAACACGGAATACTTGTTCCTCCCTGAATATAGGCACTTCCCGTACAATGATAAGAATACGAATCCGCATCATACTCCCGGATATATTCCAGTGCCGTAATAATCTTAAAGGTAGATCCCGGCGGATATAAGCCCTGTGTCGCACGGTTTAACAATACAGAATCCGCACTGTCATACGTCAGCCACTCTGAATAATCCGTGGATGCATCATTCGGATCATAATCCGGTTTGGAAACCATCGCTAAAATCTTACCTGTGGACGGCTCCATCACAATCACCGCACCCTTGTTACTTCCGATAGCTTTATAAGCAGCTTCCTGTAAATCAACATCCAGTGTCGTCACGCTCGTATTGCCCATTGCTTTTTGTCCGGTGGCATCACTAGCAAGCTGTTTTAACACATTGCCGTCCTCTGAGAGCAGATGATAGTTTTCCTCACCTTCAATGCCGCTTTTTGCCGAACTTAAACCAACTACATGGCAGAAGACTTTTCCAAACGGATAGCTTCTGGTTTCATTGCCATCCTCATCCGTTTCCGTTGTTGCAAGAATTGAACCGTCCGCCGCCAGAATATCGCCGCGCACGACCTTCGTTTCCTGATTATCCACTCTCTTATTATATGGACTGTTAATAATATCCGGGGCTTCTGTCACGTTAAACCACACCAGATAGCCCATCATAAAAAGGAACAGTCCCGCAAATACAAAAGATATAATATTGGTTTCACGATTTCTGAGTCCGCTATTCTTCTTCGTCTCCAGAATATCCGTTTCCCTTTTCTTTGATTTTCTTTTTTTCTGTTTTTCCTTTTCCATGTTCTGCCTCGCCTTCGTCCTGTCGCATGTTGTACATGCCGTTAATCAGTGCAAACATCACCAATGAGCTGATGATGGAACTGCCGCCATAGCTGACAAACGGAAGGGTTACTCCCGTCATCGGAATCATTTTAATCGCACCGCCGACTGTTAAAAACACCTGAAAACCGTATGTAACGCCAAGTCCGACAGCTACCAGTCTGTAAAAGAGTGTCTTACAGCGTGATGCAATATTCATCATCAGAATAAGATTATTTAAGCAAATCAAAAGAAGTGCTACCGTAAAGATAATACCAAACTCTTCCGTCAATGCCGAAAACATAAAGTCTTTTTCGGCAACCGGAATCTTATCCGGCATTCCCTGTCCCAGTCCGTATCCAAACCATGAACCCATACCAATGGCAAATAAGGACTGGCAGATCTGATATCCTGTCGTATCAATCGTACTCCACGGATCTAACCAGATGGTTACGCGGTTTTTGACATGGGAAAAGATATGATAAGCAAGTACTGCCGCCACACTGCCTGCACCCAGTCCCGCAAACAGATAGCTGACCTTTTTGGTTGCCGTAAACAGCATCAGCAGATACACCACAAAAAAGATCAGAGCCGCACCCAGGTCATTTGAAGCAACCAATACTAAAACGTGTGCCGCCGCCAGCACCGTCACCAGTACCGTCTGCTTAAATGTAATGGACTTATTAAACATCGATGCAACAAACAGCACATATAAAATCTTAACAAACTCACCCGGCTGGACGGAAACCGGTCCTAATGAAAGCACCAGATTCGCACCGAATACTTTTCCGCTAAACAGCACCAGTATCAGAAGCACCAGCCCGGAAATACCATAAAGCCAGCCGAAATTTCTGAAACTGCGCACTCTTTTTAACAGCCACGGAATAAAGAATGTCAGAATCGTTCCGGTTGCCGCAATTGCAAACTGCTTGATGCATTTATCAAAATCCAGTCTTGCAATCATAACAAATCCGATTGCCATCAGCATGCACATATTATTCACCAGCAGTCTGGATGCCTTCGGATACAGCACATCGTATATCATCACCACAACAAACAGATAAATAAACTGCACAAAATACAGCATGATATATTTCATATCCTCATCATTTAAAATGTATAAAATCAGATATCCAAGCAGATGAATAATAAACATTAATACATTCTGCGTAAAATATATTTTTCCTCTTTTCTGTTCATTCTGCATGACCGCACCCTGATAAGATGCCAGTGTATAAAATGCAATCAAAAACGCAAATATATATTTTGAAAGTTCAATAAAAATCTGCTGCATTACTCAACCCCCAGCTCAAAATGTCCTCTGCCTGTCTTTTCGCAGTTTTGTCTTCCTGTTAAAACTTTATCCGGCTCTGCCGTTTCCTCTATAAACTCATACCGTATACTGTCCGGCGCTGCTTTGTCAATCAGTGTTTCCGGTTTTGAGATATCCAATACGGTATCGTCATACAGAATACTATAACACAAATCACATACACTTTGCACCTGATATTGCTGCCGGTATCCTGTCATTGTCATTCTGCCATTTGCGCCGTCACATTTTCCGAGTGTTTTTTTCACACACTGTTCAGAAACCATTAACGGCAGATGTGTGTATACAATCAGTTCACGCGGCAGTACCGCATTTTTGGTCTGTGCCAGTTCCTGCGCTGTTAATTCAAGCGGCATGGTCGTGCGCATAATCCGCAAGTTTTTTTGTGTTCCTGTTGTTTTTAATAGGAACTGCTCCGCCCGCGTATTCCATGTATACAGATTCGCATCGGTAATCACGCGGATAACGGCTGACCGGCTTAGTTCTTTTAACAGTCCGAGCTGTTCCAGACTACGCACAAGAAAAGTATCCGCTCCGGCAGCAAGCCAGTTTTCCATCAGCTGTCTGCCCTTTTGACTGTCTTTTCCGCGTAAAATGTGTGGCAGTGCAAGCACCGGTTTTTTCTGTGCCGCCTTACACTTTCCTACAGCTTCTGCCATCATCCGGCTGTCCTTTTCACGGATAAACAGTCTGAAATCGAAATAAATGTCGGTGATATCTGCCATCGGATAAACGCTTTCCGCCTGCCTTAACGTTGTTACAAGCACCGTTACCGGGCGTGTCTGTGACTGTTGTGCCGCCTGAATCTGCATATTTTCTACACTGCCTGCAACAGATGCGTCTTTTGTGTCCATGTATACTTGTGTATCCTGTGACATCGCAATACGGTCTTCTACTGCGCCTTTTGGCAGTTCACGGTAATACTGCCCTAAAATTTTCTTTTCCAGTGCCTGTGCGCAGTTTCTTTTTAATTCTTTCAATGCCGATACGGGAACAAATAATTCTCCCTGTAAGTCTACCTTTACCGTTTCAGCTGCAAACGGCGTATCGCCAAGTGCCGTCACTATCTCTGCCAGCCGTTCTTTTTTTGCCGGCTGTTTCTGTGCCGCCTGTGCCTCTGCACCGGTCTGTGTTACCACTGCTCCGGTGCTTGTATCTGTAAAGGTCAGTTCCAGCGGTCTGTCACAAGCTGCCGTCAGATGGACGTCAATTTTCTTTTTCAGCGTCTGCCCTACATACTGCTTTTCCACAAACCGGGTCAGTTCACCGTTTTTCATACGATAAAGCACCCTGCCCTTTTCAAGCCGGTACTTTTTCGGCAGATTTACGGTAAAGCGGCTTCCCTTTGCATATGCACTGCCGCTTGAAAAGCTGTTTTCCTTATCAATTTCAAAAACATCCTGCGGATAAATTTGTTCCAGTGCTTCAAACAATACCCTGCCGCCTTCATTTTTAAGCACCTTTAACGCCTTTGTTCCCATATGATTCGGACGCTTTAATGAAATCATTTCCCGTCCTTTTGTATTATTATAATATCCGGTTGTAAACGCACCGCGGTTGTACAAGTCCATTAAATCATTAATATCCGAATCTTCGACCTTAAAACCTTCTCTGCCATATTCCAGATAACGGTCAACATATTTTCTGTAAATGCCGGTTACGCCTGCCGCATAATTGACATTTTTCATTCTGCCTTCAATTTTCAAAGAATAAACGCCTGCCTCTATAATATCCGGCAGAACCGGCAGACCGCACATATCCTTTGGGCTTAACAGATATGCAGAACCGTTACTGTCTTTTTGCCTGTTTTCATCACCGCGCAGTCCCTTTCCCTTCGTCCGCGGCATGTCTGATGTCTGCGGTGTATACATCAGGCGGCATGGCTGTGCACATCTGCCGCGGTTGCCGCTTCGTCCACCCTGAAAACTGCTCAGCAGACACTGTCCCGAATAACAGTAGCAGAGTGCACCGTGGATAAAGCTTTCGATTTCAATATCACAGTTATCGTGAATTGCCTTGATTTCCGCAAGATTTAACTCTCTTGCCGTTACCACACGGCTTGCGCCCGCTTCTTTTAAAAGCTTTGCTCCTGCCGCACCTGTAACCGTCATCTGTGTACTCGCATGAATATGCAGTCCCGGAAATGCTTCTTTTATCGCTTCAAACGCACCGAAATCCTGCACGATAACCGCAGAAAGTCCCGCTTTGTAAAACGGCTCAAGATACGGCAGTAACCTGTCTTCCAGCTCCTGCTGTTTCATCAGGGTATTCACTGTAAGATAAATCTTTTTGTCATGTAAATGTGCATAATCTAATGCCCGCAGTAATTCTTCCTGACTTAAATTATTTGCATATGCTCTCGCACCAAACATTGCGCCGCCCAGATACACTGCATCTGCGCCCGCTGCAAAATCTGCCATTAAAATATCATATGACCCTGCCGGTGCCAGAATCTCCACCTTATTTTCTCTTAAACTCATCTGCTCCTGCCGCTTTTTGCGTTCCTTTCCGTTGCTGTCTTTCAAACACGTTGAACCTGCAATCCGGGGTCTGCGCCCAAAATCACAGGTTCATCTGCTTACTTTTTTAAATCTTCCAGTTCTGTTTCCAACCGGACTACGTTCTTCTGGTACTTATTGATTTCTTCTTTTAATTCTTCAATCTGCTTGTTTGCCGTTTCTAACTGAATCTGTGCGGCAATCAGTTCATGTTTCAAATCGTACATTGCCGTATCTTTGTTCTCCGTTTCAGACTGAAGACTGTCGCCCAACTTCTTCATCTGCTATATTTAAATACATCAGATTTGCCCGGACCTCTGCTGACTGCCTGCGATAGGACTCGTCCTTGTTAAATTCGGCAAGCTTATTATTAATATAGGCGGCAACTTTCTGGAGATATTCTTCACTTTCATATCCACTCAGCGTAAATACTTTTCCGCCTAAAATGACCTCTGTATTATTCTTTGATGACATACCGTCCTCCTGCTATATAAATACATTTCTATTTTTACTTTATTCTATTTATTCAATAACCACCAGTTTCGCCGTGCATGCGCAGGTGAGCTTCGCTCCCCTGCGCTGTCGGGCATTCGCCCTATCAGCCTAAAGTCTAAAGAAGAACATTGTGCAAGCACTGTTCTTCTCTAGCCTTTACGCTGGCACGGCTCATTGCTTACGCACATTATACCATAGGTTATTGAATTTGTTCAACACCTAGATTTGCATAGGCGGCGGGGGTGGCTACTCGGCCGCGGGGGGTGCGGTTGATGAAGCCGTTCTGTATCAGGTATGGTTCGTAGACGTCTTCTAAGGTGCCTGAATCTTCACCGATGGATGCTGCCAGTGTTTCTATGCCTACAGGGCCGCCTCCGAATTTGCCGATTATGGTCTGCAATATCAGTCTGTCGTTTCTGTCCAGTCCGTCTTTGTCCACGTCCAACAGATTTAATGCGTAGTCGGCAACTTCGCCTGTGATTCTGCCATCGTATTTGACCTGTGCAAAATCACGTACACGCTTTAACAGGCGGTTGGCAAGACGCGGTGTTCCCCTGGAACGCCTTGCAAGTTCGTGCGCGCCTTTTGTATCAATGTCAACATTTAACACACTTGCCGAGCGGATAATAATTGTTTCCAGTTCTTTTACGGAATAAAATTCCAAATGACTGACTACCCCGAAACGGTCACGAAGCGGTGCAGAAAGAAGTCCCGCTCTCGTTGTCGCCCCGACCAGTGTAAATTTCGGAAGTTCTAACCGGATTGAACGCGCCGTAGCACCTTTTCCTATCATAATGTCGATTTCATAATCTTCCATTGCAGGGTATAAAACTTCCTCTACCTGCCGGTTTAAACGGTGGATTTCATCGACAAACAGGACATCACCTTCCTGTAAGTTATTTAAAATTGCCGCCATTTCACCCGGCTTTTCGATTGCCGGTCCGGAAGTCACTTTTAAATGGGTTCCCATTTCATTTGCAATAATACCGGCAAGTGTCGTCTTACCCAGTCCCGGCGGGCCGTAAAACAGCACATGGTCTAACGAATCGCCACGTTCCTTTGCGGCTTCGATATAGACCTTTAAATTCCGCTTGACTTTTTCCTGCCCGATATAATCTTCCAGTGAAAGGGGTCTTAAATTATTTTCAATTTTAACATCTTCTTCCACCAGTTCTGTGGAAATCATTCTTTTTTCCATATTTTTATTTCCTTAAATCAACTTTTTCAAGGCTTCCTTTAAAATCTGTTCCGAATCTTTTTCTTCGGCATTTTCAACCTGCTGTACCGCCTTCATCGCCTGCGCGCTCGCATATCCCAGCGCCACAAGTGCTTCTACCGCCTCATTCTTTGCAAGCAGTACATCATTTTCAGACGGTGCTTTTTCTTTATTGGCAAGTGCCGTTTCAAAGACTTCTGCAAGTTTTAATTTATCCTTTAATTCGATAATCAGCCGCTTTGCCGTCTTTGCGCCAATACCCGGTGCGGAAGAAATCGTCTTGACATCTTCTGAAAGCACCGCAAAACGCAAATCATCCGGTCCAATCGTTGAAAGAATCGCCAGCGCGCCTTTCGGTCCGATACCGCTGACATTCAGCAGTAATTTAAACACTGATAAATCGTCCCGGCTTAAAAAGCCGAATAAATTCATCGCGTCTTCTTTGACATATAAATATGTATAAATCCGTACAGAACTGCCGACAGACGGCAGGCGGTCAAGCACCGAGCCCGGTACGCGGATATTGTATCCGATGCCGTTTGTTTCAACAACGACCGTATCTTCAAAAACCTCGGTTAGTTCTCCTTTTATATATGAAATCATTTTTCACTCCGTTATTTTCTTAGTTCTGTGATGCCGGTTCATTTCCCAGACAATGATTGATAAACTGCTGTGCAGTTCTGCCGGAAATACCGCCATGGCTTAATTCCCACTTGTTTGCTTCTGCACACAGTTCTTCTTCGGTCATGGTAAGGCCGTTCTTCTTTGCCAGATTGACAACAATATTAAAGTATTCCTTCTGTGACGGCTTTGAATAATTAATCTGACAGCCGAAACGGTTGACTAAGGATAATTTTTCCTCGATGGTATCGGAACGATGCAGTCCGTTTGCAGATTCCATATCGCTTCTGTCGTTCCATGTTTCCTTAATCAGATGTCTTCTATTAGAAGTTGCATAGATTAAAATGTTGTCCGGCTTTGTTTCCACGCCGCCCTCAATAACTGCCTTTAAGAACTTGTATTCGATTTCAAATTCTTCAAAAGAAAGGTCGTCCATATAAATAATGAACTTATAGTTTCTGTTCTTAATGTCTGCAATGACGGTCGATAAATCCTTAAACTGGTGCTTGTAAATCTCAATCATGCGCAGACCCTGGTCGTAGTATTCATTGACAATCGCCTTGATACTCGTTGATTTACCCGTACCGCTGTCGCCGAATAACAGCGCATTGTTGGCTTTTCTGCCCTGTACAAAAGCATCTGTATTTTCAACAAGCTTCTTTTTCTGGATTTCATAACCGATTAAGTCATCTAACATAACCTTATCCATATTGTTAATCGGGTGGAACGTTACTTTGCCGTTGTCACTGCCTGTAATGCGGAATGCCTTATTTAAACCAAACATACCGACACCGTAAGCTCTGTAAAATTCCGTAACATGCGCAAAAAATTCATCGACATCCTTTGCTGCCGCAAGCTTTTCACTTAATACCTGTACCTTTTCAGACACATTTTTATTGTACATCAGTTCTTTTTTGACAATCGCCTTATAATCGGAAATAACCGAAAAGCAGTTAATGCCAAGCTGGGCTTCAATTTTAGAAAAATCATAGTGGAACAGGTTCATAAACACCTGAAAATCATTTTTTGCAAATGCATTGACACTGCCGTCATTTGCACCAACCTTTTCACAGGTAATGCTGAACGGATTCTCATTGGTAATTAAAATAAAGGTCAGATAATTATGCCACAGATTTTTGTCAAAGCCATAATCCGTTGACACTTCTAACAATCTCTTAATCTGCGTATAAATATCCTGTGTCAGCTGCGCATCGGAAGACTCCTGCATTTCAAATCTTCTGAAAATATCCGCAAATTTATATAAAATACAATCCTGGTCCATATTGCCATACATAATTAACTTTGAAATTTCCTGATACATCTTTTTCACCCTTCTACCTTTCTGAATCATACTTATTATATAATAAAGGAATGAGATTATTTGTCAAATCTTTTTGCACCGTAATTCAAAAAACGGATTAAAATTAAATAAAAAAAGCCAATAATGATTGACACCTTTGAAATTAATGATATAATCTGAAAAGAACTTTACATAAGGTCATAAGGTTCTTTTTGAATTTTGACTGATATTTCATTTCTTGAAAATGGAGAGGATAAATGGAATGAGAACAATAAATACTATCAACTCTATCTTATATATAGCGTTGACTGTACTGTATTTTTACC
>ENA-UONU01002329-UONU01002329.1-human-gut-metagenome-genome-assembly--contig:-CS51-NODE-2329-length-11333-cov-6.641426_pt1 | contig 11333 bp, 8 predicted proteins | sample MGYA00242462_ERZ724009 | MGnify/ENA metagenome assembly ERZ724009 | reverse complement strand
GAACACCAGCCTTCCAAGCTGGATACGTGGGTTCGATTCCCATCACCCGCTCTATATTTTTTTAAGGAAACCTTTATAATCAGGGGTTTCCTTATTTTTTTGATCTGCTTGTACGATTGTTGAGTACCGGAACTTAGAAAGCGGTGAGCACATCTGGCGGGTGAAGGGATACACAAGAATTGTTGCGGAAAAGTTTGCAACCATGCCAGCGCAGCTTGTTTCACTTGCGGATGTGTATGATGCCCTGATCAGCGAGAAATATTATAAGGCAGCTTACTCTAAAGAGGAAGCATTCCATATGAAAAAGGTTCGTCTTTTTATGTAAAAGACGAACCTTTTCTTATCCAATCTAGCATATTTTGATTCAAAAAGCAAGAGATGTAACAACCTTTTATAATTTGCAATTGCATTGTGTTTCAACAAAAAAATAAGGAACAATGCGGAAACGAGGAACTATGAACAATGATTTAAAGACAGAAGAAATGTGTGAAAATTGGCTGATACAGCAAAAAACAAAAATTAAAAAGAGTACGTATGCAAATTACTGTTATCTGATCAGAAAGCTGATCGAACCGGAATTAGGGAAAATTGATGTCATGAAATTGAACAAGGCATACCTCGAACAATTGGTTTTGGATTTGCAGGAAAGAGAATATGCGGATAGTACCATTTATTCTGCGCTGCGTGTTTTGAAAACGATTCTAAGAAAACATGCAGTGCAAAACGACAATTATGAGGAAATGATACATCACTGTTATCTTACCGTTCACCGTTTGGAATCTAAAGTACTGCTTGAGGACGAAAGTGCATGTATCAAAGAATATTTATTACAGAAAAATGACACATATGCACTTGGGATTCTGTTGTGCCGAAGCACAGGTATCAGAATTGGTGAATTGTGTGGATTGAAATGGGCAGATATTCATCTGGACACGGGAATATTTGAGATAAAAAGGACTGTATCGCGGATTCAAAATGATAATTACAGGGAAGGACTTCCAAAAACAATGCTATATATCCGAACTCCAAAATCGTTTTCATCGATAAGAACGATACCGATTCCAGATTTTTTGGAAAACTGTTTGAAAGAAAAAAGAAAACCGGAGGATTGCTATTTCCTGACAGGAACCACACGTTGTACGGAACCCCGGAATGTGCAGAAACATTTTAAAACCATTTTAAAGCACTGTAATCTTTCTGATTATAATTTTCATTCGCTGCGTCATGGGTTTGCGTCTTCGTGTCTTGAGAGTGGGGTTGAGTGTAAAACAGTTTCCTCTATTTTAGGGCATTCTTCCACACAGATTACCATGGATTTATATGTTCATGCAACGTTAAAGCAGAAAGCTAAGTGTGTAAATATGTTTTAAGGAAAAGGTTCGTCTTTTACATAATAAGACGAACGTACCGAGCAGTTAATAAAATTATAACCATTATTTTGGAAAATAGGACAAGGGGTTTGATTTTGTTGCTGTATCACAATCAAAGATAAAGGAGATACAAAGTTATGAGGAAAAGACGAATGAAGTGGAATGTGTTGGCACTCTGCATGGCAGTTGTTTTAATAGTGACAATGCTGCCGACACAGGTATTGACAAAGGCAGAGACGATAGATGGTAAGGTTGAAATCAAACCGATATCATATGATATTGGAGAGAATGCTTTTAACTATCAGATTACTACGAGTGAAGAAAATGCGTATATTGCTTATTATGTGTATAATCTGCATGAATATAATTATACAATGGATGAATTATTCAATCTTGCAAAGGAGACAACTGAGCAAAAAAATCAACAGGTAGAAGTGAAAGTTTCAGGAAAGACATTTGAAACATTATATGTGGCATTAATCAGTGCAGAGGGTGACTTGATATGCAGTCAAAAGTATAATTCAATGATTACTCAAAGACTATTTGCGGATGATGCTGAGAGTATTGAATATATAAATGGAACATTAGATGATGTATCTGCTGAAGTGAAAAATGGAAAGATTATCGTAAAAGATTCAAGTAATCAATCTGGTAGAGGAACAATATATACATTTACGCATGGCATGAATGGTGCTGAATATTATGGAGAAGCAAACTGTGATTTTACAGATGGAGAAGCACAGGCTGATATATCAAATTGTATTAGTGGGTCAGGAGAATATTTATTTAAGTATTTTATTGTTAAAAATGGTGTTGTTACCACAAAAGTAAATACAGTGATATATAATTATACAAAACCTACAGCAAAATTGGATTCAGTAAATATTTCCACAGTGAAATGGAAAAAAGGTATTTTGACGATTCCGGGAGTAGATCAAAATTCTCAATTGATGGGAAAAATCATTGAAGCAACAATATATAGAAGTAATGATAACGAACAATGGTTACGAGGAAATGGTCGTGGCGCTTGGCTTGGTAATCAGGATATAGAATTAGATCTTAATGATTATATAAAAGACTATAAATATTATAAAGTTGGAATTGTTGTGAAAAGCAACGATATCGATAACTATTTAAATAGTGACGAAGTATTTACGGATATTTATGATACTACATCGTCCAGTGAAGAGGTTGACAATACTTTAAAAGATGTATTAGTCCAAGCAGGCGTTGATTCAGTAGATAAAGCAGATGCAGATACTTTAAATAAAATCTATAATGAAGCAGACGAGACAAAAAAAGCAGAGATTGCCAAAGCATTAAGAGATGGATTGAAAGAAACTGATACAGCAACTCTTAGAACAGCAATGCAGACAAACAGTGATACGCGTGCAACGGTAGAAGCAATTGAGAAAATGTCTGGAATTACGGTTGCAAATGATGTTTCTGAGGATGTAAAAGCTTATATTGATACAGCAAATATTAAAGTTTTGGGTGCAGCATTGAATGCAGATGATGGGGTATCAAATGTCGGATTAAAGATTACCAAAGAAGCGGATGTTGCCACATTGGACAGCAAATACAAAAATGCAATTCCACTCGGAATTACACTGACAAATGTAAGTACAGCAGCTTCTGGACTTGCAGTTCCGGTTACAATTACAATCCCTGTTCCAAGGGGAATCGATATCAGTAAACTTGTTATTTTACATATGAATGCTGACGGTACAGTCAATGAAAATTTTTCGAATGGAAATGGATATTCATATGATCTTAATAGCCGTACCATTACTTTCACAGTAACTCATTTTAGTACATTCATTTTTGCAGAAGCAGACGATACAAGCACGACACCGGGAAACCCGACAACACCGGAAAATCCGACAACGCCAGCAAATCCGACGACACCGGGAAGCTCTGTGACAAATCCGACAACAACAGCAGAACCAGCACAGAGTCAGGCAACAGAGACGGATAATACAGTTTCTGCAACAGCAGAGACCGTGACATCTTCTCCAAAAACAGGGGATAACGGCAGTATGGCAGTATTATGGGTATTATTTGCCGGCTGCGCGATTACAGCATTCTGTTATGCGAAAAAAAGAGTAAGAAGATAATTATCAAATTTAAGTGATTGAAAAGCCTTTGTGGAAAGAATTTTCTGCAAAGGCTTTTTAAATTTACTTGAAGAAAAGTGGCAGCTTCTATATAATCTAAGAGTGTATTCGAGAAAAATATCTATGTTTATATAGAAGAAAAATCAGAAAGAGGACATACGAATGATACAGTTTACCGGATATGATTTATTGTGGCTATTTTTTATATATTCTTTTGCGGGCTGGGTGTTAGAGACAGCCGCGGCAACATTTATGCACCGGAAATTTTCCAACCGTGGGCTGGTAAACGGCCCGTTATGTATCCTGTACGGTGTGGGAGCTGTTGCAATGTCTGTGGGCTTGCAGGAGCTGACCGGGCTATGGCTCTTTTTATTTGCATCCCTGTATGCAGCAGTTACAGAGTTCGTCGCTGGAAAGTTAATTGAGAGGTTTTATCATAAACGCTGGTGGGATTACAGTAAGAGTAAATGGAACTTAGACGGTTACATCTGTCTTCCGGTTTCCCTGATAAAAGGTGCATTGGGTTATGTTGTGGTGAAGTATGCCAACCGGTGGGTATTCCGATTGCTTGCGATACTGCCACAGCTTTTGGTACATATTGTTCTGCTGGTGCTGATCGGTGTGCTTGTGGTGGATGTACTCGCCTCCTATCTGCTTGTGACAGGAAAGAGCAGACACCCGGAGAAGTGGCTGGAAGCAAATAACAAAATCGATCGTTTCCGCATCAGGCTTGGCAATAAGATTGTAGGATCGATTGAAAAACGAATGACAAAAGCATACCCGAAGGCAAGCTTTGTGGAAAAGGTCACAAAGGATAAAACTGTTTTTGCAAAGGGCTGTGATTTTTATAAAATCGTGATGTTATTTTTTGTGGGAGCATTCCTGGGAGATATCACGGAGACCATTTTCTGCCGCATCACAGCAGGGGTGTGGATGAGCCGCAGCAGTGTGGTGTGGGGACCATTCAGTATCGTGTGGGGACTTGCGATTGCAATGGTGACGGCAATGTTATATAAATATAAGGACAGAAGTGACGGATTTCTGTTCTGGACAGGTACTTTTTTAGGCGGTGCTTACGAGTATCTGTGCAGTGTATTCACGGAGCTGGTATTTGGAAAAGTATTCTGGGATTACAGCTGGATGCCGTTTAACCTCGGCGGAAGGATTAACCTGTTGTACTGCTTTTTCTGGGGAATCGCAGCCGTTGTGTGGTTTAAGATTCTGTATCCGAAAATTTCAGGATGGATAGAAAAAATTCCTGTTGTGATCGGTAAGACAGTGACATGGATGCTGATTGTATTTATGTGCTGCAATGTTGTGGTGTCCTGCATGGCGTTAATACGCTATGATGAGAGAGGCAGGAAGGTGGAAGCGACACAGAGCTGGCAGGTGTACATGGATGAGCATTATGATGACGCAAAGATGGCGCGCATTTACCCGAACGCCAAGACAAAATAAGAGGAAAAACAATGAAATTAATCAAAACAGAGGAAGCGGTCGGTCATGTTTTATGTCATGACATGACGCAGATCATAAAGGGTGTCACGAAAGACGCAAGATTCCGCAAGGGGCATATCGTGACAGAAGAGGATATCCCGGTGTTATTATCCATGGGAAAAGAAAATCTCTATGTGTGGGAGAAAAACGAAAACATGCTTCACGAGGATGAGGCGGCAGAGATCCTGCGTGAGATCTGTCAGGGAGAACATATGCATGCCTCCCAGCCGAAAGAAGGGAAAATAGAGCTGACCTCGGACATTGACGGAATTTTAACGATCAATGTGGAAAAACTTCTGGCAGTCAATTCACTTGGAGAGATGATGATCGCAACGAGACATTCCTATACCCCGGTGAAAAAGGGGGCGAAGCTTGCAGCAACCAGAATTATCCCACTGATCATTGAGAAAGAAAAAATGGAAGCAGCAAAACGGTGTGCGGGCAAAGAGCTGCTAATCAATGTGCTTCCTTATAAATTAAAGACAGCGGCGCTCATCACGACGGGCGGTGAGGTGGCAAAAGGACTGATCCGGGACACCTTTTCCGATGTGGTCATTGAGAAGCTGAAAGCCTATGGCATTGAGACGGTAGAGCATTGTTATCCGGGGGATGACGAGGCGCTTATCACGGAAAAAATAGCAGAGTACAAAGCAAAAGGTGTGGATATGATCTTATGCACCGGAGGCATGAGCGTTGATCCGGATGACCGCACACCGGGAGCAATTAAGCGTTCGGGAGCGCAGATCGTCACCTACGGTGCGCCGGTGCTGCCGGGAGCTATGTTTCTGCTCGGATATTTTGAGGACGGCACGCCGGTCATGGGACTGCCGGGCTGCGTGATGTACGCAAAGAGCACCATTTTTGACATTATGCTGCCGAGGATCGTGGCCGGGATCCCGGTGAAAGCCAAAGATTTTTATGTGCTGGGACATGGGGGCTTATGCCTTGGATGTGCAGAGTGCAGATTCCCGGACTGTTCTTTTGGAAAAGTTTAAGTGGAAGAATTTTTTTGAAAAAGACGGGATGATAGCAGGAAGGAACGGATAAGGCAGGGATAGAAACAATGGAATGGAATCATTTTGATGAGAATGGCAATGCCGTGATGGTGGATGTCTCCGAAAAAGAGATCACAGAGCGCATTGCGGTGGCGAGCGGAAAGATCCGTGTGAATGACGCAGTGATGTCTGCAATCGTCAACCACACGGCAAAAAAAGGCGACGTGCTGACCGTAGCGCGTGTGGCAGGCATTATGGGAACAAAACAGACATCCAATCTGATCCCGATGTGTCATCCGCTCTGCCTGAATAAATGCACCGTTGATTTTGAGGTAAAAGAAGCGGAAAACATCATAAAGGCACTGTGTACGGTCAAAGTTTCCGGGAAGACCGGAGTGGAGATGGAGGCGCTGATGGGCGTGAATGTGGCGCTTCTGACGATTTATGACATGTGCAAGGCAATGGACCGCGCAATGGAAATTTTTGACGTTCATTTAGAGAAAAAAGACGGTGGAAAATCCGGACTTTTTGAGCGAAGTAAGGAAAGAGAACAATGTTAGATCAATACAGCCGCAATATCGACTATATCCGCATTTCGGTCACAGACCGCTGTAATCTGCGCTGTGTTTATTGTATGCCGCAGACGTGTAAGACGTATCTGGGACAGGAAGAACTTCTGACTTATGACGAAATCGTAAAACTTGCGGGAATTTACCGGAGTCTCGGGATCAAAAATGTGAAACTGACCGGGGGAGAGCCTCTGGTGAGGGAACATGTCGATGAACTTATTTTCAGGCTGAAAGAAGAATGTGGCATGGAAAAAGTGACTTTGACGACGAACGGAATCCTTTTGGAACAACAGCTGGATGGTCTTGTAAAAGCGGGACTAGACGGTGTAAATATCAGTCTGGATACATTAAACCCAGAGCATTATAATCGCCTCACAGGAGACTGTAATACGGGAAAGAAACCTTCTGACAGTAATCTGGAAGCTGTGTTGTGGGGCATGCGAAAAGCGCAAAAACAGGCGGGAATCTCTGTAAAAGTGAACTGTGTGCTGATGCACCAGACCAGAGAGGAACTGCTTGCACTGGCAGAACTTGCAAAAGGCAGCATAAATGTCCGTTTCATCGAATTGATGCCGATCGGTCAGGGAAAAGAAAAACATACATTAAAAGAGGCAGAGGTAAAGCAGATACTCTGTGAAACTTATGGGACAATCAGACCGTGTGTGGAAAAACTTGGCAGCGGACCAGCACATTATATTGAAATTGATGGATTTGAAGGAAAAATTGGATTTATCAGTGCAATTTCACATAAATTCTGCGGTGGATGCAATCGTGTCCGCATGACGGCAGACGGATTTTTAAAACCCTGCCTGCAATATGAGACAGGAATGGATCTGCGCACGCTGTTAAGAGACGGCGCTTCGGATGCAGAGTTAAAAGCGCAGATCGAAATGACTATCACACAAAAACCGAAATGCCATCATTTTGGGGAAATGAATGAACCGGAGCAGACAGAACACAGAGGAATGTCTGAAATTGGAGGATAATATAGAAATTTCGTACACAGACGAAGTTCGTTTTACAGATGTTATACAGAAACGCAATCTTTGCAGGTTGTGGGAAAGGCTGGTTTTTTAATGGGAAAAGTGAGGGCTGTGTGCATCAGTGAAAAGCGCGGCACACAGAAGAAAAATATAGAATCCGCAGTATTTGTGGAAAACTGGGGCATTGAGGGAGATGCCCATGCAGGAAACTGGCACAGGCAGATTTCCTTATTATCAGAGGAAACGATCGCCGCATTTAAGGCGCGTGGTGCAGAGGTTACAGATGGGGCTTTCGGAGAAAATCTCGTCGTGAGCGGCTATGATTTTACAAAGTTCCCGATCGGGACAAGGTTTACGTGCAAAGATGTGGTGCTGGAATTAACGCAGATTGGAAAAGAATGTCATCACGGCTGTGAAATTTTTCAGAAGATGGGCGAGTGCATCATGCCGACCAACGGCGTGTTTGCGAAAGTGCTTCACGGCGGAAAGATCAGTGTCGGGGATGAATTTCATGTGCAGTACCGGGCGGCAGTCATCACGTTAAGCGATACCGCTTCTAAGGGAGAGCGGGAGGATGCGAGCGGAGCGGCGGTCGAAGAAATTGTGGGAAAAGAGGGCTATGAGGTAGTTTTAAAAAAAATCATCCCGGATGATGGAGACACGCTGACAGCACTGTTGTGTGAACTTTCGGATGAAGATAAAGCGGATCTGATTTTAACGACAGGCGGAACAGGTTTTTCCAAAAGAGACAATACGCCGGAGGCAACCATGCGTGCAGTTGAACGCGAAACACCGGGAATCTCAGAAGCCATGCGCTATTATTCCCTGCAGATCACGCCGAGGGCGATGCTCTCCAGAGGCGTGTCGGGAATCCGGAAAGAGGCATTGATCGTCAACCTCCCGGGAAGCCCGAAGGCGGTAAGAGAGTGTCTGGAATATGCGATCGGTGCACTGACGCATGGAATTGATATTTTAAAGGGAAATACCGGAAATTGTGCGGGAAAATAAAAGAATCATAAATTTGCAAACAATTTGCAGTTTTATATAAAAACAATCAGAAGAAAGATGTGGAAAAATGATGAAAAAGTTGACAGCAGTTCTATTACTGACAGCTATGACAGCAGGACTTGCAGCCTGTGGCAGCAATAAAGGAGCAGATACAAACACAGATGCTCCGGCACAGAATGAAAGCACAGAGAAAACTGTGACAACAGAGACATCCGATGCAGCACAGAATGCAGACATTCAGGGAACGATCACACTGGCGGCAGCCGCAAGTCTGGAAAAATCTTTTACAGAGCATCTGATCCCAATGTTTGAGGAACAGTACCCGGAAGTATCCATTGAAGGGACTTATGACAGCTCCGGAAAATTACAGTCACAGATCGAGGCTGGCGCAGATGTGGACATCTTCTTTTCCGCAGCGTTAAAACAGATGGAGGCATTGCAGGAGGAGGGCTATATCGCAGAGGATGCATCTGTGGATCTTCTGGAAAATAAAATCGTTCTGATCGTTCCGGCAGGAAAAGAGAGCGGTTATACTTCTTTTGAGGACATCGTGCATGCAGATATGATCGCAATCGGTGATCCGGAGAGTGTTCCGGCAGGACAGTACGGCAAAGAGGCATTGGAGAATCTGGATCTCTGGAGCAGTGTGGAAGGTAAATTAAGTCTTGGAACTAACGTGACAGAGGTATTAAACTGGGTGGCTGAGGGAAGTGCAGACGCCGGGATCGTTTACGCAACAGACGCAGCTTCCATGACTGACAAGGTTTCGGTTGTGGCAGAAGCACCGGAGGGAAGTGTTTCTAAAGTCATTTATCCGGTGGCAGAGTTAAAAGAGACAAAGAACAAAGACGCAGCAGATGCATTCATGGAGTTTTTACAGTCCGATGAAGCGCTTGACGTATTCAAGGCGGCAGGATTCACTGTCAATTCACAGCAATAAGACAGGATAGTAGTTCAGGAGGCATAAAAGAATGGATCTTTCACCGGTATGGATCTCGTTAAAAACATCGGTCGTATCGATCATCATCACATTTTTTCTGGGGCTTTGGGCAGCACGGGGCGTTGTGTCCGTCCGTTCCACAAAAGCAAAAGCATGGCTGGATGGATTGCTGACACTGCCGCTCGTACTGCCTCCGACCGTAGCGGGCTTTTTCTTGCTTTATCTGTTTGGAGCAAAAAGACCGGCCGGTATCTTTTTAGAAAAAGTATTTCATTATAAAATCGTGTTCAGCTGGCAGGCAACCGTTCTGGCGGCTGTCGTGATCTCGTTTCCACTGATGTATCGCTCGGCGAGAGGCGCGATCGAGCAGGTCGATGCAAATCTGATCTATGCGGGCAGGACGCTTGGCATGAGTGAACGCACCATTTTCTGGAAAATTATTTTGCCACAGGCAAGACCGGGAATCCTCTCCGGCGGCGTGCTCGCATTCACAAGAGGGCTCGGCGAATTCGGAGCGACTGCGATGATCGCCGGAAATATTGCAGGAAAAACAAGGACACTGCCACTCGCCATTTATTCTGAGGTGGCGGCCGGGGATATGGATACCGCAGGAAAATACGTGTTGATCATTGTTGCTTTTTCCCTGCTCATCGTGGCAGGAATGAATCTGCGTGGAGAGAAGAAAAGATGAGTTTACAGGTGGAGATCGAAAAAAAACTAAATGACAAAGTGTTGTCTGTTTCTTTTGATACCGAAGGAAAACAGGGGATCACCGGAATCCTCGGTGCGTCCGGCTGTGGCAAGAGCATGACGTTAAAATGCATTGCCGGTATTGAGACACCGGATCGTGGAAAAATTGTTTTGAATGGCAGGGTATTGTTTGATTCCGGCAAAAAAATCAATCTGCGCGTGCAGGACAGACATGTCGGCTATTTATTCCAGAATTATGCACTGTTTCCGAACATGACGGTGGAGGAGAATATTGCGGCTGGTTTCAAATATCGTCCCGGTCAGAAAATGACTGCGGAGGAGATAAAAAGGCAGACGGCAGATTATATGGAACTGCTGCATGTGACAGAGTTAAAATCCTCTTATCCGGGGAAATTATCCGGCGGGCAGCAGCAGCGTGTGGCGCTGGCAAGAATCCTTGCGTCAGACCCGGAGGTTTTGATGCTGGATGAGCCTTTCTCTGCGCTTGACGCATTTTTGAAAGAAAAACTGCAGTTGGAGCTGTTAGAACTTTTGTCCGGTTATGACAAAGACATTCTGATGGTGACGCACAGCCGCGATGAGATCTACCGCTTCTGTGAACATATGCTGATCGTGGAGGATGGCAGACAGGCGGGATTTGGTATCACAAAAGAGATTTTTAAAAATCCCGGCACACCGGCGGCAGCGAAGCTGACAGGCTGCAAAAATATTGAAAAAATCGAGAGAGTGGACGACCATACGATGGTTCTGCCAAACTGGAATACAACGGTCTGCGTAAAGGGCATGATCCCGGAAAATACGACACATATCGGCATCCGCGCACATTATTTAAGACTGCCGGAGAATGGACAGCGTGAAAATCTGGTGGAGTGCCAAAACGGAAAGATCCTCGACGATCCTTTTGAACTGGTGGTTGTTTTCGAACATGATGTCTGGTGGAAAATCCCGAAAGAAAGCTGGCAGAAAGAATATCAGGAAAAAATGCCGCAGTATCTCGCTATCCCGGAGGAGAGTATTCTATATCTGCACGGATAAAACTTGCAAACTGTAAAGTTATTTTTTATAATAAAAATAACATGTGCTTAGGAAGTGTAAATGGAACGGAGGAAGAACAAATGCCGGAAAATACGCAGAGAGTGAGCG
>ENA-UONU01002327-UONU01002327.1-human-gut-metagenome-genome-assembly--contig:-CS51-NODE-2327-length-11335-cov-4.707181_pt1 | contig 11335 bp, 13 predicted proteins | sample MGYA00242462_ERZ724009 | MGnify/ENA metagenome assembly ERZ724009 | reverse complement strand
ATAGGTCATTATCATCAATCACATACCCCTCGAAGCTTCCTGTAATTCCAATTATAAGGACAAGATAGGCAACAAGATAAAATCATTTCAATGCTAACCAAAGTGTATACCAAAAAAGATTAAAGTACAAGGAGATATTAAATGAGCAAGTATAAAAAGCAATGGATTAGGGCTCCAACCGTTAAAACAATCTATTCATGTGGATCCCTGGAGAGGGACAGTAAAAACTACTACTATAAATATAATTACGGAGGACAAATATTATGGCAAACACATTAGGACATCAGGATAAAAGAACCGAGGAGCAGAGAAGAAATGACGTAGCGCAGAAGGCAAGGCCAAAGGGCGCTCAGGATACTACGTTTGTGACCACTGGCCCTGCAACCAAAAAGGAAGATGAGAGAGCGGTAGGCACGGAGAATAAGTAAAGTTGCACCAGTACAACCATAGGCAGGCTCCGGGGATCCCCTGGGGCCTGTTTTAGTGGAGGAAAAGTCATGTTGGAATACATACAAACGCTCTTAGCGATCTGCGGAGGGATAAGTATTGTAGGTGGGGCCGGTGCGGTCATCGTTAAGGTAATCAAGCCAGCTTTCCACCTGACGGCCAGAGTACAGAAGCTGGAGGAGCATTCGGATAAGGATTACAAGCGTTTGGTCGCTCTGGAAACCATGCAAAAACAGCAGTCTAAAAGCCTTGCGGCGCTGCTCAACCATCAGATCACCGGTAATGGGATAGATACGATGAAGCAGATCCGGGACGAGCTGTTGGAATCTATTATAGACCAGTAGAAGGAGGTGAAAGGCATGCTCAAAAACTGTGTATTTAGGGCCGATGTGGATACCCGTCAGTGGATCCGCGCAGCAGGCAGGAGAGCCGTAAAGACTATGGCGCAGACGTTTGTCGCTACCATCGGATCAGCAGCTGTCATGGGAGAGGTCAACTGGCCTATGGTAGCCAGCGCATCCGTGCTGTCCGGTATCCTGTCAGTGGCAACGTCCGTTGCAGGACTTCCGGAGCTGCCAGCAAATAGCTGAGAGGAGGTGATCCATCTATCTCCCGATCCGGCCAGGGTTAGAGCCGGAGAAACTACTATTACATATCAAAATGAAAGTGAGGACAAAGATTATGGCAAACACATTAGGACATCAGGATAAGAGAACCGGGGAGCAGAGAAAGAATGATGTAGCACAGAAAGCAAGACCGAAGGGCGCTCAGGATAGTACGTTTGTGACCACTGGCCCTGCAATCAAAAAGGAAGATGAGAGAGCAGTAGGCACAGAAAATAAGTAAGCTGTGCGACGTCGCAACGCAGGCTATAAGGCCTGTTTTTTGATTGCGGCATAGCTGCTGCTGTGCTATAATGCTAATGTTACCGCCTCCGAATCTGGTGACAGAAGGGAGGTGTTTCATTTGGATCACATTCTATCGTTTATCGTCGCTGTTGCGGCTGGTGTAGCCTGCCACTACATCATCAAATGGTTGGACGGCGACAAATAACCGGTAACCAGCCTACAGATGCCTAACTGTATAAAAATAGGAAGAACCCCCAGAAGGTGTGAGCTTCTGGGGGTTCGTTTGTTTCACTTGGAAACATCCTATCGTTTGCCTACTGGCATTATAGCATATGCAGATTTTATTTACAAGATACCTGAACATGATTTTTTCCCGATTTTGTACCGGGCTTTTTATTTGGAGGAAACTATGGAAATACGAAAAGAAATCAGACAGATTAACTGTTATGCGGGTCAAAACCGTCCAGCGTGGATCGTCATCCACGAGACAGATAATTACAGTGAGGGCGCAGGCGCTCTCAAACATGCCCAGGCCCACTGTAACGGCAATTTATCCACCTCAGTCCACTGGTATGTAGATGATACAGTAGCGGTGCAGACCTTGGATTACAGCGACGGGGCTTATGCGGTGGGTAAACAATACGGTACGCCTCTGGTAGCCGGAGTTACCAATACCAACAGTATCAACATCGAGATCTGCGTCAACCCAGACTCTAATTATGATACTGCCCGTGCAAACTGCATTGAACTGGTAAGGCAGATCATGGTAGAAACAGAGATCGGGGCAGATCATGTGATCCGGCACTATGACGCGAAGTGCAAGTATTGTCCCAGAAAGATGATGGATCAACTACAGTTATGGACAGATTTTAAGGCAGCGCTCGCGGAGCCAGTAAAAAAATCCGGCTGGCAACAGGAAGATGGAGGCTGGCGGTATTACCTCGGCAACGGTCAACCGGTTCGCAACGATTGGTACTGGTACGAGGGTAAATGGTATTGGTTTGACGGAGCCGGCATGATGGTGTCCAATGTCTGGTACAAGTATAAGGGTCACTGGTACTACTTGGGCGCTGATGGAGCCATGGTGACAGGCCAGCAGACTATCGACGGAAAATGGTATATTATGGACGATCAGGGCCAGATGATCGCGGATCCGGTTATCTTAACGCCGGATCAGGATGGGGCGCTGCGGTGGCCAGGGCTGGCGCAATAAAAAGGTAGAAAAAGAAGCAGCAGGGACGATATGAATGTGATATAATGCTGATGTTACCGCCTCCTATACTGGTAAGGAAGGGAGGTGAATTGCATGGAATATTTTGCTTCTCTTATCGTCGCTGTTGCGGCTGGTGTAGCCTGCTACTACAGCCCCAAATGGTTGGACGGCGATAAATAGTCGGTAATCAGCCTATGGCATTAAGCCCTGCCATTCCAAAATAGGGAATAGAAAAACCCCGGTGCTGGAACACCGGGGTTTTTTGTTGAAGTCAAATTGCATGGACTTCTTGCTTCTCTTTGCCTACTGGCATTATAGCATATGCAATTCTGAAATGCAATATTCCTGAAAATCTTTTGATGCTATGTTTTTGGCAGTCGCCTTTTATATAGGAAGAAATATCATAATATTCTTAGCTTTTTACCAATCGCAATATTGGTTTGCGCCGCTGATTGAAATCGTCAAAAAATTCATCTGGCAATCCACAGATACATTTTAAATCATCAATAGATAATCCGGAAGCATTGATAAATGCAGTTTTAGTAATTATCTTATTATCGATCAAAAGATAGACTGCGTCACGTATCATTTCGGGTTCGGCAATTGTTAAAATATCATCTAGCGGCTCTTTATACCAATACTTTTTTGTGGTCATTTGTCGCTTTAAATAATTTATTTGATTTTCCGTTAGTAATTCAAGTGTCTCACAACGCCTAATAATGGTGGACATAGCACATCCCCACTTTTTTTTAACGGCCTCCAATGAAATTAGAGAGGTGCTTCGTATATCTTTTGGGAATGACGTTGCCGGAAGTAAAAAGGCTGCTGCAAAGCGGTCTGCCTGCATATCTGCTAGATCAACAATTTCTTTTTTAACAGAATCATCTTCTGCGATAGAACTATGCATTATAAGATGTCCTAATTCATGTAAGATGCTAAATCTAGTACGTACAGCACTCTTAGGAATCGAATGGTACAAAATATATGGTGTCCCATCTTTCCAACAAGAAAAAGCATCTATACCTTTGAAAGTACAGAAACTATTTGTGGCAAATTGTGTTACAATAACACCTTTATTTTCCAGCAATCCTATTAAGTCATTGATCGGATCATCGTCTATATCCCAATCTTTGCGAATAGTTAGTGCTATTTCCTCAATATCTTCAAAGGATAAATCCTCGTAGTCCTTGTCGATTGTCGGAAGATCCCGTTCAATAAAATCAACATATTTCTCGAGTTGTTTTTTTATTTCGTCAGTCCACTTTATCTGATATTTGCATGCTATTTTAACTTTTTTAGCAATATTAGATTTAGAGCGAAAAAATAATGGACTACTACCAGCATTAATTTCTGCTTCTGATTTATAAAAAAACTCTGTAGGAAACCCAAGGCTATATGAAATGGCCTGTAGCATTTCCGGCGAAGGACGTACTATACCACGTTCATATTTTGAAATGGATTGCCTTGTAACGCCAATGTCACTAGCTAAATCTTCCATAGATTTAGCACGAGCTTCCCGAGCTTCTGTTATGCGGGAAGATATAATTGTGCTAGTCATGAAATATTCTCCTCAATTCCATGCGCTAAGAACTCTTTCTTTAATACAGCTTTTTTTCGTTCAAATACTTTCGTGTTTTCATTTTCGGTGGTTAGACTAATTTGAGAAAGGGGTAAACATTCTGCAATACCAGTATATCCAGGTTCAGGAAACTGAATAACAGAAAACGTCTGATTACGTCCTCCAAATGCTAAAATAGCATAATAAGGTTCAGTGATATAAGGAGGTGTTTCGTCAAAGTTAATAACCATCTGTCGCTGTAATGCATGATTATTGTTTGATAGCCTGATCTTATACTTTGAAGCATAAGGTAATAGATTAGGTGCTGAACTACGTGCAACATGAAGAATTACATTTTTATTTCTGAGTTCTGGTATCAGTTGCTTGCATCGAAACTCACGTTGAATAAATTCAAACGGAAATTTCGGATCATGGCTCTCGATCTCACATTGCATTTGCACTAGTTTTGTCCTTAACCGTCCTCTTGTATCAGCAAAATAAGGGTGCCCCAACATTGGGCGTTGCGTTTCCATAAGCTCACGATAGGTTACATCGCCGACCTGCACGATTGATGCCAGTGTTTTAAGTTCACGAGAAGTAAAAATATCTTTAAACTGAGTAAGCATATGCCCTCCTATATTTTTAATCATGAGCCTATTTTACATTATTTATATATTTTTGTCAACCAAAGTAAAATACACTATTAAATCAATATTTACGGAAAATAAATAAAGAAAAAAGCGGCTGCCATTATCTGACAACCACTTTTTACATAGGAAGTTACATCATAAGTTATTACAGTATGGTGGGCCAGATGGAGAGATGGGGGCTTCCATGCGCTACTTGTCCCAACGCTATGCAATGCCGTACAAGGAGTGTAAAGGAACATTAACAGACATCGGAACAGAAGAATTGGCACATTTAGAGATTGTAGCAGCTATTATCCATCAGCTTACAAAGGGACTGACAGCTGAACAGCTGGTAGAGCAGGGGTTTGGACCTTACTATATTGACCATGCAGTTGGTATTTGGCCACAGGCCTCAGGCGGGATTCCCTTTAATGCCTGCGAATTTCAGTCGAAAGGTGATGTGATCACAGACCTCCACGAGGACCTGGCTGCAGAACAGAAAGCACGCTCCACTTATGATAACATTCTCCGTGTAGTCACGGATTATGATGTGTGCGAGCCCATTAAATTCCTGAGAGAAAGGGAGATTGTCCATTATCAAAGGTTCGGTGAACTTCTCCGCATTACCCAGGAAAAGATGGACAGTCGGAATTTCTACGCCTTTAATCCATCTTTTGACCAGGGTGATTAAAATTTTATGACAGATGGAAAAGGCGTCCTCCCATAAGGCTCACATCTTCCTCCTGGTGGGTGGAGAAAATCAGGATACGTCCCCTTTGGTTCTCCTTGATGTAGGAAATCACGTCCTGCTTCAGCTTCTGATCCATGCCTGTGAAGGGTTCGTCCATGATGAGAAGATGGGAGGGGGAAAGAAGGGCGCGCAGCACAGCAGTACGGCGTTTCATGCCGCCGCTCAAGGTAGAAACCGGGCGGGAAAGGCATTCTGGAGGCAGAAGACGGGCCGATTCTTTGCGGATCTGATCCAAGGAGAGAGAAGATCCAGCACACATGGCAATATTTTCAACAGGAGAAAATGACTCGCAGAGGCGGTCCTCCTGGAAAACAGCGGATACGGTAAAAGGCAGTGGGAGGATAGGCCTCCCATCCGTTAGTATTTCACCGGAGTCCGCTGTTTCCAGCCCCATTAAGATACGTAAGAGGGTGGTTTTCCCAGAGCCGGAAGGACTCATGAGGCAATGGCAGTCTCCGCTTCTAAGTGTCAGGCTTAGATTGCGGAGTACAGGGATTTGGTTAAAGGATTTTGATATGTGTTTCAATTCAATCGTCATGTTAGTGTCGGATCCTTTTTAAAAGAAATAGAAAAAGACGCTCAAAGAGAGCGCTGGCTATAATGATAACAAAGGTCCAGGAAAAGAGACTGGCAGTATCCAGATACAGCTTTGCATAGTAAAGCTGCTCTCCGATCGATGATTGGGGAATACCGATGACCTCAGCCGCAACACCTGATTTCCATCCCATTCCCAGGCCAAGACGGCATCCATTGATCAGATAGGGGAGAAGGGAAGGAACATAGATGAAGCGGATTTTTTTGATGAGAGGGATACGAAATATATGCGCCATCTCTAAGAGCTTTGGGTCTGTGTGTTCTAATCCGGTGAGGGTACTGGTATAGATCATGGGCGCAACCACCAGGAAGGAAGTAAATACGGCCAGATGATCCGATCCGATCCAGATTAAGGCAAGGATAATGAAGGAAGCCACAGGAACAGAACGGACCGTTATCATCAAGGGAGCCAGAAGTTCTTTTATAAGAGAACAGCCATAGGCCAGGCTTCCCAAAAGAAGGCCGAAGAAAAAAGCACAGAAAAAACCAAGGCTGATCCGGAAAAAGGAGTTAAAAATGGTCACCCAGAAGGCAGGAGAGCCTCCCTGGACGGCCAGAGCCTGTATAATGTCAATAGGGCCGGCAAACAGAATGGGATTGTCGATAAAAAGATCTGCCGCCTGCCATACTGTGATCCAAAAGAGGATGATCAGGCAATTTTTTAGGGAAATCTTTGAACCCATTTTTGAAAAAAACTTTGAGGAAATAGTAAGATTCATGTATGTTCCGGCCTCGTTTATTGAACCGCGGGCATGTAATAAAAATCATCTGCCGGGAGAGCGCCGCCTACTGCTTTGGCATCCTGTTCAAAGAGAACAGAGAGGTAGCCAGATAAAGCGTCCTTCATTTCCTGGCCGGTCAGGCATACGATATTGCAGGAAGGAAGAGCCTTTAAGGCAATGGGGGCCTTTTCCACGATTCCCTGGGAAGCAATGAGTTCAGCAGCTTCCTGTGGTTTCTCGTTTGCAAACAGGGTGGAGGCTTTGTGATCTTCTAAGAAAGCCTCTACGGCTGCTCCATTCTCCTTCAGAAAATCGTTCCGCACCAGTGTGACGCCTGTGACCATCATACTTCCAGACTCCTGATTTACAAGATTCCACTGCTCAGTCAGATCCAGGACTGGCTTCAGAGCTTCATTCTGTATACAGGCGGCGGTGACGAAGGGCTGAGGAAGGACAGCGATAGCGGAAGGATCCTCCTTTAACAGGGCAGCCACCTCCGTAGCTTCTGATTTAAACTGAAGATCCACATCGTTTGTGGACAGGCCGTTTGCCTCAAGGAGATAATTCATGGCATATTCAGGAGTTGTCCCCTTTCCTGTCATATATATGGTGTGTCCTTTCAGATCAGCCATAGAGCGGACAGAATCATCGGAGGCTACCACATACAGAACTCCCAGGGTATTGATATCAAGAACCGTTACATTTCCCTGAGTTTTGCTGTAGAGGACACTTGCTACATTGGCTGGGAGCAGGGCGATATCCAGATCTCCATTTGCGATTTTTCCTACCAGCTCATCTGCTTTTCCGGCCATTGTAAATTCGTAGGTATGATCGGTTTCCTGTTTGGCAGCCTGATCCATAAGAGATACCAGTCCCATAGAAGTAGGGCCTTTTAAGGATCCCACACGGATTACCGTCTGGCTGTCAGATATGTTTGGTTTGTCAGAACTATCTGCACTATTTTTACCATCGTCACCACTCTGGGCAGGAGTTTCCTTAGATGCATCTTTAGAGGAATCTTTAGGTGCACCTTTGGAATGAGATGTTTTCCCGGGCTGGTCGCTTTCCGTTTCACCTGTGTCCGCTTCCGAGGCGTTCGGGGAAGCAGCCTGTGCTGAAGCTTCAGCAGGGGAGGGGGCAGCTGCAGACTGGGAAGATGGGGAGACGCCGCATCCGCTCAGAAGGACGGCGGCGCTGATGGCAGCTGCCAAAAGGCAGGAAAAAGTTTTCTTTATCATAATCATTGCTCCTCTCGTATTAATCTCTCCCCACTATAGCACAACGGTTCTTTCTTTTCCATAGATGATCGTGAGAAATCAGAAGGCTTTTTTGCTTTTTTTTAGGAAATTTTCAAATCTCTGCTCATAGAAAAGATGTTGTTCTTTTATCGTGTACCTTATTTAATACTTGCATTTTTATGTAAGATATAGTACGTTTGTTGTGTTACAAAATGATATAAATTTAACGAAATACTGTATACAACAAAGGAGGAGACAAGATGGTAACGAATGATGCAACCATTCTGCGCCTGAAACATGATGTGCTCTATGAAGTGGCGAAAGCCGCTTGGGAGGGCAATCTGGACGAAAGACGGGATCAGATCCCCTATTCTATGATCCCTGGCCCTCAGGCGCTTTACCGCTGCTGTATTTATAAAGAGAGAGAGATCATACGCCAAAGAGTCCGCTTGGCAGAGGGAAAGTGTCCTACTGGAAAGGATACCGCCAATGTAGTTCAGGTGATCAATGCCGCATGTGAGGAATGTCCCATCGCTTCCTATATTGTAACAGATAATTGCCGTAAGTGTATGGGAAAGGCATGTCAGAACTCCTGCAATTTCGGAGCTATTACTATGGGGCATGAGAGGGCTTACATCGATCCCTCCAAATGCAAAGAGTGCGGAAAGTGTTCCCAGGCATGTCCGTATAACGCCATTGCCCATCTGGAGCGTCCGTGCAAAAAGATATGTCCTGTAGATGCCATTACCTATGACGAATATGGAATCTGCGTTATTGACGAGAAGAAGTGTATCCAGTGCGGAGCTTGTATCCACAGCTGTCCTTTTGGGGCCATTGGTTCCAAGACCTTTATGATAGATGTGATCCGTCTGATCAAAGAGGGGAAAAAGGTGATCGCTATGGTAGCTCCCGCTACGGAGGGACAGTTTGGGCCGGATATTACCATGGCAAGCTGGAAGATCGCCCTCAAGCAGATCGGATTTACGGATATGGTGGAAGTGGGACTGGGTGGAGATATGACAGCTGCTTATGAGGCAGAAGAATGGGCCCAGGCTCACAGAGAGGGGAAGAAGATGACTACCTCCTGCTGTCCGGCCTTTGTCAATATGATCAAGCAGCATTTTCCTACCCTGCTGGAGAATATGTCTACCACCGTTTCTCCTATGTGCGCCGTGTCCCGGCTGATCAAGGCAGGAGATCCAGAAGCAGTTACCGTATTCATTGGCCCCTGTATTGCTAAAAAGAGCGAAAGCCTGGATCACCATATTGAGGGGAATGCAGATTACGTTATGACATTTGGGGAAATCCGTGCTATGATGCGGGCAAAAGGCGTGGAACTGCAGCCAGCGGAGAATGACTACCAGGAAAGTTCCGTATTTGGAAAACGCTTTGGAAACGGCGGAGGTGTTACTTCTGCGGTTTTACAGTGTCTGGAGGAAATGGATGAGAATACAGACATTAAAGTAGCCCGCTGTAATGGAGCAGCAGAGTGTAAAAAAGCCCTCCTCCTCCTTCGGGCAGGAAAGCTTCCCGAAGATTTTATTGAGGGAATGGCATGTGTGGGAGGCTGCGTAGGAGGCCCCAGCCGTCATAAGACAGAGATGGAGGCAAAAAAAGCCAGAGACCAGCTCATTGGTGCGGCTGATGACAGGAAGGTTCTGGAAAATTTGAAAAAGTATCCTATGGATAAAATTTCCATGCACAGAAATTAAAGGAATATATTTACAAATAGTATTCAATGGATCTGTTTGAGGGAAAATCCCCGGAAGGCCGCTGCAGCACATGGCATTCCGGGGATTTTTTTGTGGCCGGATATTGATTCCGGCATTGATTCGCGACAGTCTGGCTCTGCATTTATTCTGATCAGAAAAAAAGCTGTACTGCGCTGTGAAACAGAAAGCAGGCCAGGATCCCGCAGGCTGTAGGGATCAGGCAGGCCAAGACCGTCCATTTCCAGCTTCCTGATTCTTTTCGGATGGTCAAAAGCGTGGTGGTGCAGGGCCAGTGCATCAGGGAAAAGAGCATGACGCTGACTGCTGTGGCCCAGGTCCATCCCTGGTTTACCAGAAGCTCTTTCAGCTGTCCAAGGCTTTCAAAATCAGCAAGGCTTCCCTGGGAAAGGTAGGACATGAGGATGATCGGAATGATGATCTCATTGGCAGGCAGGCCAAGAAGAAAGGCAGTAAGGATCACACCATCCAGACCAAGGGTTCTTGCAAATGGGTCCAAAAAGGCATTGCAGTGGCTCAGAAGGGAAACATCTCCTACGGTTACATTGGCCATGATCCAAATTAGGATGCCCGCAGGAGCCGCTACGGCTGCGGCTCTGCCGAGAACAAATAGAGTTCGGTCAAACAGAGAGCGGATCAGGATCCTTCCAATCTGGGGACGCCGATAGGGAGGAAGCTCCAGGGTAAAGGAAGAAGACATTCCTTTTAATATGGTTGAAGACAGCAGTTTAGAGACTGCGAAGGTCATGAGGATCCCAAGAAGGACAAAACCAGTCAGGATCAAGGCGGACAAGCCGTTTTTCCAAAGTCCGGGAGCAGAGCCAGCAAAAAATATGGAGATCAGGGCGATCAGAGTGGGAAAACGCCCATTGCAGGGAACAAAATTGTTTGTCAGCATGGCAATGAGCCGTTCCCTGGGGGAGTCAATGATCCGGCATCCCACAATACCCGCTGCATTGCAGCCAAATCCCATGGCCATGGTCAAAGCCTGTTTTCCGCAGGCACGGCATAGCTGGAAGGGTTTATCCAGATTATAGGCAATGCGGGGAAGGATGCCGGCATCCTCTAATAAAGTAAACAGCGGAAAAAAAATTGCCATAGGAGGGAGCATCACAGCTACTACCCAGGCTAAGACGCGGTAAGCCCCAAGAACCAATATGCCGTGGAGCCATTCCGGAGCGTGGGCTGCCTGGAACAGGTAAGTGAGAGTATCCTGAAATTTAAAGAGAAGATCTGAAAGAAGCTGGGAAGGATAGTTCGCCCCACTGATGGTGAGCCAGAAAATGAAAGCCAGCATCCCCAACATGATAGGATAACCAAAAACAGGGCTGGTCAGGATCTGATCCAGCTTCCGATCCGGACGGCTGTAATCCGGGTTGTGAAAGGATACAGCATCGCAGCAGATTTCCTGTGACCGCTGTGTCTGTGAGGAAACCAGCCGGTCTTTTAAGATAGAAGGAGTGATTCCATATTTTCCCAAGTGCTCCCATGCAAGGGAAAGGGAGTCTTTGACTTCCGGACGTTTTAAAATATCTTCCCCTAAATACTCCTGGATTTTTTCCAGAAGCAGGGGATCCTGATCCAAAAGCCTTAGGGTGAGCCACC
>ENA-UONU01002324-UONU01002324.1-human-gut-metagenome-genome-assembly--contig:-CS51-NODE-2324-length-11359-cov-4.932502_pt1 | contig 11359 bp, 8 predicted proteins | sample MGYA00242462_ERZ724009 | MGnify/ENA metagenome assembly ERZ724009 | reverse complement strand
GAGAAATAAAATCAGCCAGAACGGTATGGATAAAAGCCATGATTTCCAGCTTTTATCAGTACCATTCTGGCTGTGTTTTTTATTAGGCAGGAAAGCAGAAGCGGGATACCACCCCGGCCTGCTTCGAACTTTTTGTGACTATTCTTAAATTGCTTTTAGTGGGTCTGTCCCTCGGCGGTGCGGATATCATCTTCATACTCTCCGATGGCAACGATAGCGGCCTCGATACCGCGGGCAATGTCCTTTAGGTTCATGGACGGTGCCGGTGCCGGTCTTTCGACTACCTGCTCCGGGATGAACGGAACGTGCATGAAGCCGCCGCGTACGCCCGGGTATTCCTTTGCCAGGGTGTAGAGAACGCCGTACATTAAGTGGTTGCAGACGAAGGTGCCTGCGGTGTTGGAGACGCTGGCCGGAAGGCCTGCCTCACGGATGTGCTGCACCATAGCCTTGATCGGAAGATCAGAAAAATAGGCCGGAGCACCGTCTTCGTAGATTGGCACATCAATCGGCTGGTTACCCTCGTTGTCTTTAATGCGGGCATCATCTAAGTTGATGGCTACGCGTTCCGGGGTGATGTCGTAGCGTCCGCCGGCCTGGCCGATGCAGAGCACTGCGTCCGGTTTTTCTTTTGCGATGGCAGCAGCTACGGTAGCGATGGATTTGTGGAATACGGTAGGAACCTCGACCTTTGTCACCTCTACGTTTCCGACTTTTTCAGAGACCAGCTTTACGGCTTCCAGGGCCGGATTGACTTTGTCTCCGCCAAAGGGATCAAATGCGGTTAAAAGAAGTTTCATGGGAAAACCTCACTTTCATGTAAAAATTTGGACAGTTGCAATAAGCGTCAGAGCATATGATTAAAATGCCAGGAAATACATGAGTAAAATATGAATGACCAGCATGGTGAGGGCCACCGGGATCTGGGATTTGATGACAGCATATTTGCTCTTTGTCTCGAGCAGTGCCACCGGCACGATATTGAAGTTTGCGGCCATCGGGGTCATCAGGGTACCGCAGTAGCCTGCGGTCAGACCAAGCGCGCCGATAACAACCGGGTTTGCGCCCTGCGCGATCAAAAACGGAATGCCGATTCCGACTGTGATAACAGAGAATGCCGCAAAGCCGTTGCCCATGATCATGGTGAACAGTGCCATGGAAACGCAATATACGGCGGTAGCCGCAAACAGGTTACCGGTCGGGATTACGGCGCTGACGCCGTGGGCAATGACATCACCGACACCGGCAGCTGTAAAGAGGGAACCGAGAGCGGCTAAAACCTGCGGCAGGATGCCGGTCACGCCGACATTGTCTACGAGGCGGGTTCCGTCTGTAACCGCGTAGGATGGTTTGGTCTTAAACAGAAGCAGTGCCACAAGGAGGGCAATGGTTCCGGAAATACCGATGGCATTATTGGCGCCGAGTACCTTTAAGAAGGTTGCGACCAGCACCGCGGTAACTGCCAGGGTAAGCGGCGGAATGAATACGGCGTAGCCGGTCTTGTCGGCTGCTTTCCGGGTTTCCGCGGCTTGCGGTACATCACTTTTTGACGGAGCGACAAGACGCAGCGCGGTGAGTGCTGCCATCAGGACCACACAGGCGCCGGTGATCCAGCGCGGAAGATGAGCTCCGACAATGAAGGTGAATGCCAGGATAAACCAGAACAGCGCGGTAGTATGTTTTTTTGAGCAGTCCGGATCTTTTAATGCCTTTACGCCGTTGGAAATAAAGAAAAGGCCGATGATGCAGTAGAAGATCTCCGAGACGATGGTGCTTACGGTCCAGGTCATATTACATTTCCTCCTGTTTCTTCCGGTCTGAGAACCGGCGTTTTAAGATCTGGTCAAAGATCAGGGCATAGATCACACCGACAATAACAGCGAACACGGCGATCGGTACGGACTGTCCGGCAATCTGCAGGGCATCTACCGGATATCCCTGCTCGGTCAGGGTGGAGACGATCAGCAAAGTACCGGAGGAACCCATGAAGCAGTTCTGCGCAAAGAAGTTTCCGTAGTTTTCACTTCCGGCACACATGCCTTTGATATCATCCTCCGTCTTTTCGTCCAGCTTGCCATACTGAACTACGGCAGCAGCCTGGGCCATCGGATTGATCAGCGGGCGGATGAATTGCGGATGTCCGCCGATACGCAGGGAAAAGGCGGATGCAAGGGTACGGATGATCTGCCAGATGGCGATCAGGCGGCCGGTGGTCGCATTCTTTAAGGATGTGATAAAGTCTACGGCCTTATCCTTCAGACCGTTCCGCTCACAGATTCCGATGACCGGCAATGTGAGAATGAAAAGAGTGGCGGTACGGTTCGTGATAAATGCGGTGCCGAGGGTTTCGAGAATCTTCATAGGGCTCATGCCGGCTACAAGTCCGGTTGCAAGACCGGCCACAACAACACCGGCGAGCGTGTCAAGCTTTAAGATAAAGCCGACGATAACGATCAGGACACCGATCAGTTTGATAACTTCCATAAAAAACCTCCTTATGTGCTATTTGCAACTGCGTGGAAGCTGGATACAGCTGCGGTCTTGATGAAATCTTAACATACTGATGCAAAATTAACAATGATATTATTTTCCAGAAACAAAATCAGTCCCTCTGTGCAGGAACCATTACTTGCAATATCGGTAAACTATGCTATAATAAGTGGTAATTAAAACTATGTCAGATAGAGGACGTGCTGTAGATGCGAAACACGGATGCAGGCGCACCATACGGGCGCGGTAACGGAGAATACGGACAACAGCACGGGGTCGGAGGAAGATTATGAGCTATAAGATTTTTGGCGACAGCTGCCTGGACTTAACAGAGGAATTAAAGAAGGATCCGAGGTTTGAGATGATCCCTCTTACTCTTCAGGTGGATGACCATATGATAACGGATGATGAAACGTTTGACCAGAAGGCGTTTCTGGCCATGGTGAAGGCGAGCCCGAACTGTCCGAAAACTGCCTGTCCTTCCCCGGAGGCATTTAAAAAGGCCTGTGAGTGTGATGCGGACGATATCTATATTATTACCTTGTCCAGCCATCTGAGTGGTACCTACAACAGCGCAGTGCTCGGGAAAAAAATGTACGAGGAAGAGCATGGCAAGGGGAAAAAGAACATTCTGGTGATTGATTCCGAGTCTGCTTCAGCCGGAGAATTAAACGAGGCTCTGGCCATCCGCGATATGTACGAGGAGGGGCTCACTTTCAGTGAAATTTCTGAGCGTATCCTGAAAATGAGAGATGAGCAGCAGACCTATTTTGTGATCGACACGCTGGAGCCGCTCCGCAAGAATGGCCGCCTTACCGGACTGCAGGCCTTTTTTGCCACGGCGCTGAATATTAAGCCGGTTATGGGAGCAGATCACGGTGTCATCATCAAGCTGGATCAGGCAAGAGGCATCACCAAGGGACTGGCCCGTATGTGTGAGCTTGCCACCAGGCGTGCGGGAAAGCCGGAGGAAAAGCGTGCGGTCATCGCGCATGTAAATTGTCCGGAGCGTGCACTCCAGGTGAAGGCAGAACTGGAAAAGCGCGGGAATTACCGCGAGATCGTGATCACAGGCACGGCTGGTGTTGCCACGGTGTATGCGGGAGACGGCGGCATTGTTCTGGCTGTCGGCTAAAAAGAATTCATTGCTGTGTATAAAATTTTAAAAAAGTTAAAAATATCACACAATTCAAAGAATTTTGTGTATAATAGATAACGAAAGAAAACAGGGCGAAGAGGTCGTGGACGCATCCGAATCTCTTCACCCTGTTTTTCTCTGTAACTGTTCCGTATGGCTGCAGTTACATTTTCTACAGTGTGAAGAAAGCGCAGATCTGCGGCTTTCCCTAAACCCTGACTGTTCAGGGAGGCCCCCGGAAAAAATGCTGAATGTAATGATGCAAAAAACAAACAAATAGTTAGGCATGTATTGGGGAAAATACAGGTTTTTGGAATATAGTATACAATGAGCACAAAAAATATAAGGAAAATGAGAAAAAACTATCCAAAACACTTGCATTTCCCTGATTTTATGTTATGATTGAGTTAGCAAAATTATATTTAGCAAAAATAAAAAATAGTAAGGAGGGGAGGACCAGACGAACAGATTTCTGGTGGGGGCCGGAAGTCATTTTAGATGCTAAATACTTGTTTATTCGTTCCTGCCCGGTGGGTCCGCGGGATGGCCGCTGACCGTAAAAAACATAAACTGTAAGGCAAGAATTCCATTGCCGCAGGCAAATGAAATAGATTTTGCGGATTTCGCTTGTAACTGTGAAAAAATTAACAGTTGCGTTTTTCCGTGCTTTGGAACAAAACAGCAAGAATTGCTGTCTGGACCTCAAAGAAGCATGAAGGAGAAAACAAAAGAATTAGGAAACAGCAATGTGCTGTTTGACTTCTATGGGAAGAGACCGGAAATGTCCCAGCTTGTCCCGCTGAGTCTGCAGCATGTGCTGGCAGCTATCGTCGGTGTCATTACACCATCCATGATCATTGCGGGTGTCTGCGGACTGACTGACGCAGAGAAAACCATGATGATCCAGGCGGCACTGATCTTCACTGCGCTGGCTACGTTTTTACAGCTGTTTCCGCTGTTCCACAAGATTGGCGCAGCACTCCCGGTTATCATGGGTACCAGCTTCGCATATGTACCGACCCTGACCGCGATCGGCGGTGAATTCGGTATCGGTGCCATCATGGGCGCACAGATCATCGGCGGTATCGTAGCTATCGTATTTGCGATTTTCGTAAAGCAGATCCGTAAGCTGTTCCCGGATATCGTAACCGGTACCGTTATCTTTACCATCGGTCTTTCCCTGTATCCGACCGCGATCCGTTATATGGCAGGTGGTTCCGGACATCCGGAATTCGGCGGCTTAAAGAACTGGTTCATTGCTCTGCTGACTTTTGCAGTGGTACTGTTCCTGAACAACTTTACTAAAGGTGTGTTAAAGCTGGGCTCTTTGTTTTTCGGTATTATCGTTGGTTATGTAGTATCCCTTTTCATGGGAATGGTAGATTTCACTAATGTTATGAACACAACTTCCATCATTGAGTTCCCTCAGCTTATGCATTTCAAGATCGAATTTGCTCCGGCTGCATGCGCATCACTGGCTATCGTTTACGCAGTTAACGCAGTACAGACCATCGGTGATTTAACATCTACCACTGTCGGCGGCATGGATCGTGTGCCGACTGACAATGAGCTTCAGGGCGGTATCCTGGTTCAGGGTGTTGCAAGTATCGTGGGTGCGTTCTTTGGAGCACTTCCGACGGCTTCCTACAGCCAGAACGTAGGTATCGTAACCATGAACAAAGTAGTAAACCGCGTGATTTTCGCGGTATCCGCAGCAGTGCTTCTGATCGCAGGCCTGATTCCTGGTCTGTCCGCAGCACTTACAACCATCCCTCAGTGTGTCATCGGCGGCGCAACTCTTTCCGTATTCGCGCAGATCGCAATGACCGGTGTACGCCTGTTCACAAAGGATGGCATGACAGCAAGAAAGACAACCGTAGTTGGTATGTCTGTAGCACTTGGTGTTGGTATCACCCAGGTATCCGGATGCTTACAGGGACCTGGAATCCCGGCGTGGACCAATACCGTATTTGGAAGTTCGTCCGTGGTAGTGGCAACGATCATGGCGATCATCCTGAACCTCACCCTTCCGCCGGAAGAGTAAGGACAGTCGGATGATTTAATGCAAAAAGAAAGCCGAACAGTTTTAATCCTGTTCGGCTTTTGTTTCCTCGTCTTCGGCTTTGATCTCGTTTAAGTAACTGTAAAGCGTAAATTTTGAAATGCAGAGGACCTGACAGACACGCTGTCCGGACTTGGTAATGAGAAATGCTCCTGCGTCATTCAACAGCCGTATGAAGTCAATCTTGTCATCCTTTGTCATGACGGCGGCCGGTTTTCCGATACGCTGGAAGGCCTGCTCAATGAGCTCATCCAGAAGATCGCTGACGTTCAGGGATACGGTCTCAGGACTGGAGGCTTCCGTGGCATCCGCTGCAGTGGCAGTGAAGCTCTGGATGTGGGTCTGCGCAGCCAGCAGAATGGTGATATCATAGTTGATGCTTAAAATCCCTATGATCTTGCCCTGGCTGTTGCGGATGTAGATGGTACTGGACTTCAGAATCTTTCCGTCCTTTGTTTTTGTTAAATAGGCAAGCTTGTCATGCGTGTGCTTCGCACCGTTCTGCAGGGATTCCAGAACAATATGGGATGGTCCGTCACCGAGCTTTCTGCCGGTGATGTAGCCATTTTCAATGGCGACAATGGAGTGCTCTACATCGTTGCTCTCCAGATCGTGAATGACGATCTCGCAGTTGGAGCCAAACTGGGCTGCAAGACCGCGGGCAAGGCGTGTATAAAAATCAATTGCTGTTTTGTCCATGGTTTTCTCCTTTCTGAAAGCAAATCAGCTTATCATACAATTTGTTTGATGCCGTATTTATCATAGCAACTACAGATACAGAATGCAAGGAAAAATTAAAAAAACTAATTTACACAAGGAGGTATATTAATGCTGCTTATAGGAAATGGTAAAGTAATCACAAGAGACAGCGCGAATCCATACCTGGAGAACGGCGCAGTGGTAACCGATGGTGAGAACATCAAAGAGGTTGGCACCTTAGATGCCATGAAGCAGAAATATCCGGAGGCGGAGTTTGTAGACGCGCACGGCGGTGTCATCATGCCGGGTCTCATCAATGCGCATACCCATATCTATTCCGGACTGGCAAGAGGTCTTTCCATCGTGGGCAACAATCCGACAAACTTCCTGGAAGTTCTGGAAGGAACCTGGTGGGCCATTGACCGTCAGCTTGATCTGGACGGAACCAGAGCCTGCGCATGGGCTACCGTTTTAGACTGCATCCGTGACGGTGTTACCACCATCTTCGATCATCATGCAAGTTTCGGTGAGATCCCGGGCTCCCTGTTCGCGATCCGCGATGTCGTGAAAGAAGCAGGAATCCGTTCCTGTCTCTGCTATGAGGTTTCCGAGCGTGACGGCGAAGAAAAGACCGCGCAGAGCATCAAGGAGAACGCAGACTTCGCAAAGTGGGCCAAAGATGCGGATGATAGCATGATCAAGGCTATGTTCGGCGGCCACGCGCTGTTTACCATCTCTGACAAGACCTTCGAGAAGATGGTAGAGGCAAACAATGGCATGACCGGTTTCCATATCCATGTGGCTGAGGGCATGAACGATGTTTATGACAGCTTAAGAAATTACGGCTGCCGTCCGGTGAACCGTCTTTTGTACAACGGCATTCTGGGTGAGAAGACCATGCTTGGCCATTGCATCCATATCAGCCCGGCTGAGATGGACATCATCAAAGAGACCGGTACCATGGTGGTCAACAACCCGCAGTCCAATCAGGGCAACGCAGTAGGCTGCTCCCCGGTACTGCAGATGATGGCAAAGGGCATTACCGTTGGTATGGGTACCGACGCTTACACCCACGATATGTTAGAGAGCATGAAAGCATTCCTGACCATTCAGCGTCACAACGCAATGCTGCCGAACGTAGGCTGGTGTGAGGATGTGAAGATGCAGTTCGAGAACAACCGCATCATCGCCGAGAAGTACTTTGGCAAGACTCTTGGCATCTTAAAAGAGGGTGCTGCGGCTGATATCATCATCATGGATTACAAGCCATTCACTCCGTTCTCTGACGAGAATATTGACGGCCACATGATCTTCGGTATGGAGGGCAAGAACTGCCGCACCACCATCATCAACGGTAAGGTTCTCTACAAAGACAGAGAGTTCGTTGATCTGGATGAGGACAAGATCAACGCATGGACCATGGAGCAGAGTAAGAAGCTCTGGGGTAAGTTAAATCACAGAGTATACTAATAAAACCATATAAAAACTATATAAATGGGAAGCAAGGGTTAAATAAATGGCTTCCGACAGGAGGATAACATGAGCGAAATTATGAGACCAATGTCAATCGGCCATCTGATGCACTGGATTATGTCCGAATACGAGCAGAAAAAGAGCATCTTTGGCATTGAAAAGATTGTAAAGCATGAGAACGGCCAGGCACTTCCGATCTACGAAGAGAAGATCGAGTCCCCGTTTGGTCCGGCAGCAGGCCCGAACAGCCAGCTGGCACAGAATATCGTAGCAGCCTATGTGGCTGGCTCCCGTTTCTTCGAGTTAAAGACCGTTCAGGTGATGGATGGTGCTGACCTTGCGGCATGCATCAGCCGTCCGTGTATCATTGCAGGCGATGAGTGCTACAACTGTGAGTGGTCTACCGAGCTGTACGTTCCGCAGGCATTTGCCGAGTACGTAAAAGCATGGGTGGCATGTAAGCTGATCGCAAAAGAGTACAACCTCGGCGATCCGGACGCATTCGTATTCAACATGTCCGTTGGTTATGATCTGGAAGGCATTAAGTCCCCGAAGGTTGACAAGTACATCAACGACATGATCGAGGCAAAAGATACCGAAGTCTTCAAAGAGTGCATCAACTGGGCATTAGAGCATGTGAACGAGTTCAAGAACGTAGATGAGGAGTATATCCGCAGCATCAGCTCCAACGTTTCCAACTCCATCACCGAGTCCACCCTGCACGGCTGTCCGCCTGCAGAGATCGAGCGTATCGCAACCTACCTGATCACCGAGAAGCACTTAAACACCTTCATCAAGTGCAACCCGACTCTGCTTGGTTATGAGTACGCAAGAAAACGTCTGGATGGCCTTGGATTCGATTACATAGCATTCGATGATCATCACTTTGTAGAGGATCTTCAGTGGGCTGACGCAGTTCCGATGCTACACAGACTGTATGACCTCTGCCAGGAGAAGGGTCTGGAGTTCGGCGTTAAGATCACCAACACCTTCCCGGTAGACGTAACCAGAAACGAGCTTCCGAGCAACGAGATGTACATGGCAGGACGCGCGCTGTTCCCGTTAAGTATCCATGTAGCACGCCTTCTGACCGATGAGTTCCAGGGCAAGCTGCGTATCTCCTACTCTGGCGGCGCAACCATCGAGAATATCAAAGAGCTGTTCGACGCAGGCATCTGGCCGATCACCATGGCTACCAACATCTTAAAGCCGGGCGGCTACCAGAGAATGAGCCAGATCGCGGACGAACTCATGGAGTGCGGCAGCGAGCGCTTCTCCGGCGTAAACGTAGCAGCACTGGCAGCCATCGATGACGGCGTAGAGGCAAAGGCTATGTACAGAAAGCCTGTAAAACCGCTTCCGGAGCGCCATGTAGATAAGAAGCTTCCGCTGTTCGACTGCTTCAACGCACCGTGCCGTAACGGCTGCCCGATCGAGCAGGATATTCCGGCTTACTTACAGGCTATGGTTGACGGCGATGCGAAGAAAGCACTCGAGATCATCTTAGAGCGCAACCCACTTCCGTTCATCACCGGCACCATCTGCCCGCATCACTGCGGCGACAAGTGCATGCGCAACTACTATGAGGAGACCCTGCACATCCGCGAGACCAAGCTGGCAGCAGCAAGCCAGGCATACAACGAGATCCTTCCGGCTCTGAAGGCTGAGGGCAGCGTAGCTGGCAAGAAGGTTGCTATCATCGGCGGCGGTCCTGCAGGTCTGGCAGCAGCTACCTTCCTGTCCCGCGCGGGCGTAGCAGTAACTGTATTTGAGCGTAAAGAGCAGTTGGGTGGTGTTGTACGCAACGTGATTCCGGAGTTCCGTATCACTGCAGACTCCATTGACAAAGATGTAGAGCTGTGCAAGGCTTACGGCGCAGAGTTCAAGCTTGGCGCAGAGGTTACCTCTGTGAAAGCATTAAAGGCAGAGGGCTACACCGATGTCATCGTTTCCATCGGCGCATGGAAGCCGGGCAGATCCCCGTTAGCATACGGCGAAGTAACCGACGCTCTGGAGTTCTTAATGGAGGCTAAGAAGAACGGCGCTTCCATGAACATCGGCAAAGATGTTGTTGTTCTGGGCGGCGGCAACACTGCTATGGATGTTGCAAGAGCTGCGAAACGTCTCCCGGGTGTTGAGCATGTGCGCCTGATCTACCGCAGAACCAAACGTTACATGCCGGCAGATGAGGAAGAGTTACAGCTGGCAATTGAGGATGGCGTAGAGTTCTTAGAGCTTCTTGCTCCGGTTGGCGCAGAGAACGGCAAACTGAAATGTTCCGTTATGGAGCTTGGCGCTCCGGACGCTTCCGGCAGAAGATCTCCGGTTGACACCGGCAGAACCGAAGAGTACCCGGCAGACACCATTATCGCGGCAATCGGTGAGACCATCGATACCACTCTGTACGCAGAGCTTGGCGTAGAGATGGACGCAAAGGGCCGTCCGGTTGTAGACGCAAACATGATGACTACTGAGGCTGGCGTATACGCAGTCGGAGATTCCAGAAGAGGACCGGCTACCGTTGTTGAGGCCATCGCAGATTCCGCTAAGGCTGCAGCAGCCATCGCAGGCATCAGCTATGACAAGTACGCAGAAGAGAACATTGCGGCAGACGAGAAGCTCTACACCGCGAAGAAGGGTGTTCAGAGCAGAGATACCGGGAAGACTCCGGATGACCGCTGCTTAGGCTGCCCGACCGTATGTGAGGTATGTACTGATGTCTGCCCGAACCGCGCAAATGTGGCAATCCATGTACCGGGCAAGTGCAAAGCACAGATCATCCATGTAGATGGCATGTGTAACGAGTGCGGCAACTGTGAAGTATTCTGTCCGTACAAGGGCGGCAGACCTTACAAAGATAAATTCACCTTATACTGGAGCGAGGAAGACTTCCTTGACAGCACCAATGAGGGCTTCCTGCCGTTAGAAGGCACCCAGGTCAAGGTTCGTCTGGACGGTAAGGTTGAGACTGTTGACATTGCCGGTGAGACTGATCTGTCTGCTGATACAGTGGCTGTGATCCGCACCGTATTAAAGGATTACGAATATCTGATCCACTAAGGGGTTAATATCCCGCGGCTGTCTGTGCAGCATGGCAGCAGCCGCGCGGTCATAAAAGGAGTTAGGGGTTTCACATGAAAAGAAAGAAAAACATTGCGGTCGTTCATTGCTCCGGTGGGGCAAAACAAAACGAGGGGATCGATTTTGCCGCATTACCGAAAGACTGTAACCAGATCCTGGAACAGTATCCGGACGGGATCCACAGCTGCAGCTACGGCTGTCTGGGCGGCGGAAGCTGCGTGGCTGCCTGCAAGCTGCACGCGCTCACCATCAACGAGAAGGGGGTCGCTGAGGTTGACAGGGATAAATGTGTCGGATGCGGACTCTGCGTAAAAGCATGTCCGAAGCATCTGATCAGTCTGGAAGCACCGGAGGGAACCATTCAGCCGCTGTGCTCTAACGAGCAGAAAGCCGCAGACGCAGGAAAGGCCTGCACA
>ENA-UONU01002309-UONU01002309.1-human-gut-metagenome-genome-assembly--contig:-CS51-NODE-2309-length-11389-cov-3.911858_pt1 | contig 11389 bp, 6 predicted proteins | sample MGYA00242462_ERZ724009 | MGnify/ENA metagenome assembly ERZ724009 | reverse complement strand
AGACATCATCTGCGGAATATCTTTCATAAGATCATAAGCAAGTTTATTCTTAAATCGGAGGCCTTCTCCACCATGCTTATTCAGGTTTATGGTACGCTGGTCACGCCATTCACCATGTCCATCCTTTAATTCTATTTTATAATTTTTTTGCTCTCTTTTCGTAGAAGATTGTCCTCTGATTTTGACAATGGCATTGGGGACAGTTTCTCCATATCCAAGTTCGCCAGGAATCAGCCCGTTTTCATCCCCGACCTGCAGGATTCCCTCCACCGCGTACTGTTCCAGATTATTATCCTCATACCAGTATTTGGAATAGGTATTCACTTCGGTCCAGGTATGGTTTGTATTTTCCGCAGAATTTCCTTCCCGGACAGTGAGATACATGGTCACAACACTGTCCTCATCATCGTCTTCATAGACAGCATCATTATCCCTCAGCTGATAATCTTCGACAGAGGAGGTCACCTTTTCCACGGGTTCAGAAGCGGAAACCGCATCGGAGGTCTCCTGAACGGAAGTCTCTGTGGTTTCTGTTTCAGTTCCGCCTGCCAGAGCGCAGCCGCCCAGCAGAAGCAGGAGAGCGCCGACGAGGGCAAATAACTGCAGATTATTTTTCATATACAGCTCCTTCCTTACGCTCCAGATAATTGCACAATCTGGAGAAGATTCCCAGTTTTTTATTTTCCACAAGCGCCCCCCTGCACAGAAGATAGTAGGGAAGCCTTCTGGTATACCATTCCAGACGGATCCAGCTTACCAGGTAAAAGGACAGGCCTCCTGCAAGAAAGCCCAGCCCGTAGTAATTGATCTGGCTAAACAGAATCTGCAGAATCGTACCGATAATGCTGACCGCCGCAAAGGAAAAAGTGGCGAGCAGGGCGCCGGTATAGTCCTCAAAATACAGAAGAATCAGCATGATGGTGTTGCTGATGGCATAAAGCCCGTATCCTGCGCAGAGCAGACGGTAGATTCCCATAGAAGTATCGTTAAAGCCCAGCGGCAGAAGCTCCAGCACGATGGAACCGATCACGATGAACAGAAGAGTGGTGATTAACTGTTTGTGTGCGTTAAAGGCAAGCTCCTGACGGAGCACGGAAAGCATTTCATCCTCCGCCTGTTCAATATCGCGGATGGAACCGTTATCGTTAAACAGACTGTAATAGTTCCGATACAGCGGGTAGAACCGCACCTCCACCGAGGTCACGAAATTGATGGTGGTGATCAGGATGGAGAAAAAGGCGCAGAGGGCGGGAACATCATGCATGGGAGCCCCGTAAAACAGCCCTTCCACCTGCACCTGAAGCGGCCCGAAGTACATGATGACCAGGTGCGCGAACAGCCCCAGATTGACAAAAATCCCCGTGAAGGCCAGCGAACGGTATTTATCCAGCCAGCGCAGAAAGGAAAAGCGGCTTCCCTCGCTGCGGGGGAAATATTTCAGAAGCTGCCTGTAGTACAACGCCATCAAAAGGCCGTAGGCCAGGATTACGCAGAGGAACAGCGTCGTAATGGTCACTCTCCGCAGCAATACCATCAGAAGGGCCAGCAGAAGGCCGCAGGCAAGGGAAATGGCGAAATCCCGTACCAGAACCTTATAGTCCTTCAGCGCGGTCAGATAGTTCATTTCCATCCACACCACAATCAGGATGGCATAGAACCACAGACAGAGCAGCTTATAGACCGTCAGCACGCCGGAAAAATGAAGGAAAACAGCCCAGATCAGGCAGCCGCCGACCAGCAGGATCGCGGTGCTTCCATACAGGCTTGGAATGATCCTTTCCGGCTTTTCCTCATACAGCATATCGGATACATAGCGGGTGGCCGTCATGTTGAATATACTGGTGGTAGTGAGAGAGGCCAGAAGACAATAGGTGAGCATACAGTTCAACAGCTCTCTGTCATGCCTGGACATACCGGCAAGCTGCGACAGAAAGGCGACGCTGACGAGCAGCACCACGCCAAGGATCATGGGACCCGCACAGATCAGGCCTGCGTAGCCGTAAGCGCGGCACATGCTGAACAGCCCCTTTTTTGAAAATAGTTTTTTCAGTGAGAATCCGATTCCTGCCAATTTTTCATCACCTCTGCATATGCGCTTCCATAGTTTCGAATCATGTCGTTATGACGATAGTAAAGCTCCACGCGCTTCTTCCCAATCTGGCCCATCTGATAGCGCTCCTCCGTTCGGGTGCTCATGCGTTCCATGGCGTTGCAGAGCGCTTCCCTTTCCATGGGAGGCACACAGAAGCCGGCACATCCCAGTTCATCGCCTTCCATGCCGTTTAAGAGTTCCCGGCAGCAGCCCACGTCCGTGGTCACACAGGGACGGCCTGCCGCAAAGGATTCCAGCACGGAGAGGGGCTGACCTTCGGAGATGCTCGTGAGAATGGTGAAGTCCAGCTTTTCCATATATTCCAGAACATTGACCATGCCTGTAAAGATCACTTCCTGCACCCCGAGCTGATCAACGAGCTCATAGCATTCTTTGGCGTACTGTTCGTCGTCCTCCGGTCCGATGATATGCAGACGGACGTTTTGCATACGGAACCGGAGTTCATAAAAGGAATAAATCAGCGTCTTAATATCCTTGATCGGTGCCAGGCGCACAATGGCGCCGATATCGACCCAGCCATCCGCCTTTTTCAGCGGAATATTGCAGAACCGTTCGAAATGAATCCCGTTGGGGATGACCCTGCAGCGTTCCGGAGCACATCCCAGCTCGATCTGCGTTTTCCTGGCATTGTCAAACAGGCTGGTTATCATGGACGCCTTACTGTAGATAGCATCCGAAAGCATGTAAAAAAAGCTTACCCAAAACCGTTTGAACGCGGCGGGAACCCATCTGGCGCGGATGATTTCTTCCTCCCGCTCCCGGGTATAGATTCCGTGCTCGGTCAGCATAAACGGAGCATGGTATTTATAGCTCCCAAGCCTTGCCAGAAGGCCGCTGTAGCCGGTAGCGATGGCATGATAAATATCCGCCCTGGGGATATACTGGCTGATGGTGTACAGGACGGGCAGAAACATGGAGCGGAGCGTGTGGAACATGTCGGAGAAGGCTGTGTAAGGATAGTCCTTCTCACAGACCCTGATCAAAATATTTAAAAACTCCTGGCTGGTCAGAAAGGACATGGGAGAAATTTTCTTATCGTTGTACATCCCAAACAGCACTTCCCAGTCCGGACTTTTGCAGTGTACGAAATCCGTGAGGGCCTGCAGTTCCTCGCCGACAAATTTATATTTCTTACCATCGGAAGGAAGCTTCAGGGCATCCTGCAGAAAAATTTCCTGTACCTCCACAACATTTTCAGGCAGTTCATATTTAAATTTCCCTCTGTCTTCGGAGGAAGCTCCTATCGTCAGAAGCACAAATTCATGCTCCGGCATGGCCTTGATATACTGGTGCATCCAGGTGGATACGCCTCCTGTCACATAAGGGTAGCACCCTTCAAGAATGACACAGATACGCATATGTTCCCTCTTTTTCCGCGAAAGCAGCTCCAAAGGCTGTCCGCATTAAGCGTCTCCCCGCTCAATCACGATGTGATCCGCGGTGGCGGTAACGAGATATAGGCCTCCGCCCATATCCTGAAGCGTTCCGCCGGTGATACAGGTTTCCGGATCTTCCGGAGGCCTTTCGTTGATTCTGAGGAAAAGAAAGGCTTCATCCTGGAAGTTGGTCAGCTCCAGGATGATTTCGTCCTCCGTCACTTCCTGTTCCACATTCAGATAGTAGTAGCGCTGGACCGCTCCGGCCATTTCCGAGGCGGTCAGATTCCGGATATCGGGGGCGGATGTATAGAGCCAGTCAAGATATTCTGTAAAATGTTCCTTCATGGATTCCCATCCCGCTTGAGCGTTATAATCTGCATCCATAACTTCGTCAGGAGTTTGATAGTGAGAATTAACATAATGCAGATTTAGTTCCGATAAAGCAGAAATTTCCATAAAGGGATTGATAACCAGTCCGGAAATAATACGTGGAATTTCTATAATACCATCCGCCGCAACTTCAAATTCTTGGGCATATCCCAGATTTCCTTCTGTATATACTCCAGCAATTGCTTTGATTTGTGGAAAATCTTCCACGAGCATTTGCCGACCATCCGCAGAAAGTATATTTGCAGGGGGTGCGTAAACCTGAAGCGTAGCATCAGGAAACAGGTCTGAAGTAAAACGGACGAGTTCTTCCATAGAAGCACGCATATTTTCTTTTGATTTCCAATAGTCATATTCATATGATTGACTGAGGCCTGTTTCTCCAATGACTTCTGTTTCGAAATTCTCAAGGCACAAGGGTACGTGATTATAACCATGTAAGCCGATTTCTCCACCATTTTGTAATAGATCGGAACCGAAATAGCTGTACCTTTGAGTATTCATATTCACTTCAAATGGAGCTTCCAACTCTTCGGAATAATTCTCAATGATCATACCACTATAGCGAATACCATATTTTTCTGCAAGTTCTAAAAGATCCGGCCACCAGATGTTGATGTAGAAATCTGAAATATTCATTCCATAATCTTTCTCAATATAAGCATTTGTGCCGGCTGGAACAGGTGAGGGAAAGTCGTCCAAATAAAATGAACTTGCGTTAATAACAGGCCAACAGAAAGCATCAAAAAGAAGGCTGTAAGCTGCAGCATAGATACCACGATAGGCTTTTCCCATAATTCCGAAATTCATAAATACAATTCTACCATCACCATGCTGGCGTTCCCATAGTATTGGAAGTTCACGCTCATTGGCGCTCACTATATGAATAATACAGTCTGAGGTCAAGTCCAGAGTAAGTGAAGACTCAAAAGATTCATTGATAAAAAAGTCTTTTCCCTGACCGCCAAGTAGCAAATCTGTTTTTAGGCGAATACCAGTGGTTTCATACATCGCCCATCCAGATTCCTGAATACCCATCTGAGCACCTAAAGCACGAAAGAAAAGATCACCCTGAGGGGGAAAATAGACCATAAGTCCGCCACCATCAAATACCCAGTCCATCAGGTCATATGCGCGTTCTCCCAACACACTATACTCTACAAGCGCTGTAACAACTTTGGTATAGTTATTCAGAGAAGGAATGTTTTCTATAGAGACATCTACAAAATCTGCATCTACTTTAAGTTGACCGAACAAAGCGCGAATATCCTCTTCAGCAAGAACAGAATATTCTTCTGAACTGTTAATCAGGACAAGACAATCCTTTTGAAAACTACTTTCTTCATCCTGACCACCAGACTGAAAGTTGTCAATAGACAGAATGGGAACTTGATTGTCCTGAGAAGAAGTCCCATAGTATTGTTGGCCAATAAGCGCAAAGGAGAGTAACGCAAATGCGATACAAATCATGATAACAGGAAAAAAGCGAAATTTACTTCTTCTTCCCATAAAAACCTCCCAGAGTTAAGCGGGCTGAAAAGGACAGGAGCGTCATGCAGCATCTACCAGCCCTATATGAATTTCCTTTTCATGGGTCTCCAGCAGATAGAGATTTCCGGACAACTCCGTCAGCGTCCCGCCTTGCACGTCAGAAACGGTCCCCTCATTGATCCGGACAAAGAGCCAGGCTTCATCCTGAAAGTTTGCCAGGCTGATTATAATTTCACCGTTCCTTTGTTCCACTTCAGTATCCAGCCAGTAATATCTCTGCACCGCTCCGGCGATTTCAGTTCCCGTCAGATTCCGGATGCCAGGGGCGGCCGTATACAGCCAGCTCATGTATTCATCCAGGCGGTTCCGCATGGCTTCCCATCCCAGCGCGGCGCCACGGTCAACATCCAGCACATCATCCGGATGCTGGAAATGGGAACTGACGAAGTGCATGTTCAGTTCGGAGAGAGCGGCAATCTCCATATAGGAATCTATGATATAGCCGGAAATAACACGGGGAGTCTCAATAATTCCATCCTCGGCTACTTCAAATTCCTGCGTATATTCAAATTCTCCTTCAAAATAGATACCGGCCACCGTTTTGATATCCAGAAAATCTTCTGCTAAAATCGCCCTTCCTTCCTCTGATAAGATATTGGACGGCGGGACATATACCTGAAATGTTTCGTCAGGAAAGACGAGACTACAGAAACGGTTCAGCTCCTGCAGGGAAGCACGGATATCGTCAGCGCTTTTCCATTGCTTGTAAGAGTCAAATTCATCCTTGTAATCAAAATTTTCCAAAACCAGAGGCATATGATTATAACCGTGAAATCCGATTTCCCCGCCCATGTCCAGCAGATCATTTCCGAAATAACGGAAACGCTGAATGTCTCCGTTCCCTTCCAGCGGTGCCTGGTTCTCATCGGAATAGTTTTCAATAACAACCCCTGTATATTTTACGCCATACTTTTCAGCCAGGGCTTTGACATCAGGCCACCAGACGTTGGTATAGAAGGTGCCGATATCCATGTTATAATCCCGCTGGATATATTCTCCTTCACCGATTGGAACGGGAGAGGGGAAATCATCCAGATAGAATGCGGAGGCATTGATTACCGGATAGACACAGACATCGGAGAGCAGACTGTAGGAAGCAGCGTAAAAGCCGCGGTACGCTTTTTCAAAGTAGTTCAGGTTATTTACGACCACCTTTCCCTTACCGGGAGAATACTCCCAGATGATCGGCATCTCTCTTTCATCCGCGCTCACCAGGTGGATGACGCAGTCATCATACAGGGCGACCGTACTGGCGGAATCGTAGGGGTCAGTGATCTCATAATCCTGCAACCGGCCGCCCACCATAAAGTCTGAACAGAACCGGAGGCCGGTTACCGTATACTGTTCGTATCCAAGCTCCCGGATCCCCATATTTCCCATGATCAGTGAGAAATACGCCAATGAGGACGGAGGACAGACCGCCAGAAGATTTAACCCATCCTCCACAGCGTCAAACAGATCAAAGATCTGTTCTCCGAACACATCGTAATCATCCAGCGCGATCACCACATTCTCATAGGGAGAAAGCAGGAGAGCGCTGTTTGTAGCCATATCCTGTTCTTCAAAAGAAATCCGCATCTGGGTTAATACATCATACATCTGCTGCCTTGCCTCGATGGACGCCGCCACAGAACTGTCCCAGATCACCAGACACTCCGGCTCCTTTTCGAAAACTTCTTCCGTAAAAACGCTCTGATCCAGTATGTCGGGATTCCGGTCTGTAGAGCTGTATACAATGTTACGCCTTTCAATAATTAATATTGCAATCATCAGAAAAAACAGCAGCATTGCCCATTGCATTCTGCCAAAGAGGATCCGAAAATGTTTTTTATTCTGTAGCCTGTTCTGTCTTCTGCCTGCCATTGTCGTCCTTCCAGAATTCTACCGTTTTTCTTGCGTCCGGAGAAAGATAGATCTTCCGGTCTTCGATCAGGCCGAGCATCCGGCCGATCCGCTCCCGTTCCCTGCGCTGTATGCCGAGCCGGATGTTCATCAGATAACCTTCCTCCATCTGCGGCCATTTGTTCAGCACATGCTCCGCGCAGGTATCAGCGGCTGTATATTCTTCCAGAGAAAGAGAGTTGTCAAAGCGTCTTCGATAGAGAGAAAGCTCTTCCTCCTCCGTATTATCGTCATGACGGATTTTATATTCCAGGAGCTCATCCAGCTCCTGCTGTCGGCTTCTTTTCATGTTTCCTTCCAGCAGGCCACTGTCTATATAGGCCTCCAGAGTACGAAGATAGACGCCGGAAAGGGCGGGGGAGTCTTTTTCCTCCTCCCAGGCTGCCCGTTCGGTTTTAAGCTGCTCCTCATAATCCTTCTGCAGCTCAACCATGGCGGTGGTCGCATAGTGAACCACCTCCACATCATCATTCATCCGCGCCTTATTCAGAACATCTACATATTCGCCGGTGTCATGGTACAGAATATCCATGATCAGCTGCCGCCTCGTGGAGGCATCGTTGATCAGAAGAGCTTCCTGCAGGGGAACGATCAGATCTCTTGCTGGTTCCTCCTCCATCAGGATGCTTCTGTGAATTTCATCATTGATTTTCAGCTTCTCAATACCGACTTCTCGTTTGCTTTCCTGATCCCCCCTGGATTCCCATTCCAGGACGAACAGGCAGAGAAAACCGAACACCGGGATGAAAAAAACAATCGGCATAACTGCGGAACTGCTTTTCAAAATACCGGACTTCATCAGAAGAAACGCTGCCAGACAGAGGATACAGTGAACCAATACAGGAAAAAAAAGCATTTACCCACCTACTTTCTCTGTCACCCGGTAGCGCAGCCCTGTGGCGGCAAGACGATTTTCCACAAAACGGAAATTTTCCCTGTTCGCCTGTGTCAGAAGCAGATAAAGCCTGCCGTCCGAACCTTCTCCGATTATGTCAGTCGTGCGGACGATACGGGAGAGGGTATTGCTGACCTTCTGCTTATCCGTTTCATCAAGACGGACAAGGACATATTCGGCAATCAGGCGTTCCTTCATTTCCTCCTGAACGGAAAGAAGTTCCATAAAACGGTTGGAACGCATGACATTGGTATCCGGATAATAAGTCTGCTCTTCAGTCAGCTCCGTATATTCCAGAGCACGCAGAAAAGCGGTCTGAACCAGGCCGCACAGGATACGGAACATGTTCATATAATTCATACCGTATTGTTCCGAAGTTACATCATAAATAACAACGAAAAGAACCAGCTTTCCATCACGAAAGATTCCGTTTGCATAAACCGGCATACCATCTGTCATATTCGTGTTTTTATAGACATTTCCGGCTTTTACTGTCCGGAACAGTTCTCCAATTTCGTCAAGAACGGCAGATTTCGGAAGCCTGGATTGAAGCTGGTTGGAACAGGCCACAAGTCTTCCGAAGTGTTCATAACGGTCCACAGAATAGAAAGCGATACTGTGGTTTTCAAGAATATCCTCCATGATCAGAAGCGCTTCCAGGAAAATCCCCTGGGGAAGGATATTATCCAGCTTCTGCACTGCGTCAAAAATGCGGCCGAAGCTGTCCTTGAAGCCCAGAATCTGCTTTTTATACTCACCCTTATTTTCCATCGTACTCTGATATACTTCATTCAGGAATATATATTTGTCGCGCAGAAGAGTATATTCTTCCTGAGAGAAGCGGATTTCTTCCGTCTTTTTGTTTTTGACATAGCCGGTTACGGAACCGGCCATAATGTAAATCATAAACGGAATCCAGTTCTCTACGTTATAGAACAATAATGTCCAGTCCACGCCCTGATTCATGTACTGGAAAAACAGGGCGATGCAGGAAAGAACGGCGGATACCACGCCGATTCGGATTCCGTGAACAGTGCCCATGATGACGATGAAGAACAGTCTCACATCAACAAACCGGAAATAAACATCGTTTCCAAGAAAGTGATGAAGCAGCTCGGAAAGGATGAATACGACAACCATCTCCAGATAGCCGGTCAGGCGTCCGCTCCTGTTTAGAAGCGCCTCCGCCAGGTCACTCAGAGTTCTGCGGCTTCTGCCGGAACCCTTTGTGTATTTCTCATAGAAATCCAGAATCTGTTCCATCACGTCGTCTTTGGGGATCCATCCGTATTCCTTACGCAGTCTGTGAGGGTAATCCTCCCTGTTGATGACATCGGCATTTTTTTCATACAGGATTTTCACCTGAGGGTCAATGCTTCTCAGAATGGCTTCCAGATCGCCAAAGGTATGCTGATAGCCGCTGCATACGGAAAAGGAATCTGAGACATCGTCATCCTCCTCAGCAATCCGGCTGATCAGGTCTGCCAGATCGCGCTGACTGATAAAGTCAAGCCTGTCCTGCGCCCGGTAAGGCAGGAGAACCTTTTTCTTCTGATTGACCTGTTTGAAAACGGAACCCAGAAAATTGTCTTCGTTGGAAGCGTCCGCCAGATGAGGAAGCCGTAATACAATCGTTTTCAGCGAGGTTTTGGACGCATAAAAGCGACACAGAGCCTCCAGCTCTCCTGCACACAGGCCGCGGCTGCTGCAATAGTCGCGGTCCACCTCGATTCCCCCTGTTCCGATCACGGGAACATAGTTCTGGCTTTCTTCGGAGGAAAGGAGAATGAATTTATCCACATGAGAATGAATGGACTGAAGGAGCGCCTTTTCCAGCTCATGAAGCTCATCCTGATAACCGTCTCCGCCGTCAGCGAAGCCTGACACAAACAGAACTGAGCTGAACGAATAAACGTCGAACAGCTGGTTAAAGGAATCCTCTCCGGGAAACGTCCGGTAAAACCGCCGGCCGGGACGGTGCACACAATTCTTTCCGGCAACAACTACCCGGACATCATCGATCAGCTTCTCCAGCATATCATCCTTTATGTAGTTCGTGCAGCCGGTAATAAGAAGATCCTTCATTAATATATCCGTCCTTTTATGCACTCTCTGAAAAGGCTGGCAGGGGGAAAGCCCTTCCTGCCTGATACAATAAAAAGACCACAATCAAAGAAAATTGATTGCGGCCGGACGACCTTATGCAGCAGTCAAATGGCCACATATCAGGTTCCAAAGCTTTGCGTCCCTGCATTTCTGCAGGTTTGCCTTTTAAATCGACTGATTCAGATATAAACTCAGCTTTCGCAGAGTATCTTACTCTGCGAAAAGTTATTTATAAACCATTAATATAAAAAGATTTTACAGTTCTCTTTCTGATTTGTCAAGTTTTCTCCTCGAAATGCGGACGGAGGAGACAGGATTTCCCCAAAAGTGAAGAAATTTCGTTGGGCGGATGAATAGCTGAAATGAACTGGTGAGAAACTTATGAATCTATTTTTAATCGTTATTCTTGTTGTTGCAGGATATTTTGCTCTTTTCAGTTGGGTTATGGCACGTTCGGATAATCGCTGGTCTATTTCTGTAATGCTGTTGGTTGTTTTAAGAGCATTAGATAAAAAACTGTCAAACATTTGCTGGACTATAGAATACATGGTTAAATTATCAATTGTAATTCCTGCATATAATGCAGAAAAATATTTGGGAAAATGTCTGGACCACATTTTAAGACAGACATATGATAACTTTGAGATAATTGTGGTTAACGATGCGTCTGAAGATTGTACACAGAATATCATTGAGTTATACGCCAGTCAATACAGCATGATCACTGGAGTAAAAAATGAGGTTAACCAGGGACCGGCGGCAAGCAGACAGAGAGGAATGGAGACGGCGACCGGGAAGTATATTACTTTTGTGGACGCAGATGACTGGTACAGCAGGAATGATTCGATAGAGCTTTTAATGCGGGAAATCGAAAGAAATCAGGTAGACTGTTTGATGTATGGTTATACAGCAAGGCATATACATGGGATAATGATTCCTCATAATCTTCCAAATAAAATCAGAGGAAAATTTGACGCAGGAGCGTTAATAGAAATAAAAGAAAAGATACAGGCGCCCGCTTTCCACTATGTGTGGAATAAAGTATATAATTTGGAA
>ENA-UONU01002295-UONU01002295.1-human-gut-metagenome-genome-assembly--contig:-CS51-NODE-2295-length-11450-cov-5.665555_pt1 | contig 11450 bp, 10 predicted proteins | sample MGYA00242462_ERZ724009 | MGnify/ENA metagenome assembly ERZ724009 | reverse complement strand
AAATAAAAATTGATAAAAAATATTTGACATATTATACATTAAATGATATAATTTTATATAGAAATATTACTAATAATATTAGCTGTATGATTAATGGAGGAAAATAAAATGACCAAGAAGGAACGCGTAATAGCAGCAATTAAGGGTGAGGCCGTGGACAAGGTTCCCAGTAGTTTCTCCCTTCATTTTCCAAAGGATGTGGCTTTTGGTGATGCGGCAGTGGAAGCTCATCTGAAGTTTTTTGAGGAATCGGATACAGACATTCTCAAGATCATGAATGAGAATCTGGTTCCTTATATGGGTGAGATCAATCAAGGTTCCGATTATCATATGGTAAGGGAAATGACCATGGAAGATGATTTCATGAAGGATCAGACGGAGCTGGTAAAGAAAATCTTAGCCAGATGCGATAAGGATGCGTTTACTCTGGGAACTCTCCATGGGATTACGGCATCTTCAATCCATCCTTTAGAAAAAATGGATCCAAACTATACATATGATGAGGTAAGAGAAAAGCTTTGCCGTCTTCTTCATGAGGACAAGGATACCGTTTTGGCAGGAATGCAGCGGATTGCAAACGTCATGTGCGATCTGGCCAGAACCTACATCGAGCTGGGGGTAGACGGTGTTTATTATGCAGCTTTAGGCGGCGAGACAAGATTCTTTACAGACGAGGAATTTGAGCAGTGGATCAAGCCCTTTGACCTGCAGATCATGAAGGCGATCAAGGATGCAGGCGGATACTGCTTCTTACATATCTGTAAGGATGGTTTGAATATGGACCGCTATAAGGATTACGGCCCCTATGCAGATGTAGTGAACTGGGGAGTTTACGAGGCTCCATTCAGCCTGGAAGAAGGAAGGAAGATGTTTGCTGGAAAGACCATTATGGGAGGCCTGCCTAACCGCCACGGCGTTCTGGTGGATGGGCCAGCGGAGGCAGTGAAGGAGGAGACCAGAAAGGTGATCCGTGAGTTTGGAAAAACCGGTTTTATCCTTGGGGCAGACTGCACTCTGGCTACAGAGCAGGATATGAGCCTTCTGCGGGCAGCTGTGGAGGCCGCAAGGGAATAAACAGGCAAATGAACTTCTGAGGCGGGGAATCAATAAATATGGGGAAGAAAAACCTGTGTGAAGACAGGGGTTTATAAAAGGAGGAGGCAACATGAAAAAAAGGGTATTGGCATTGACGTTAGCTGTATCTATGGCTGCTGGATCTTTAGCAGGCTGCGGCGGCGGAAAGACAGCAGAAACGGAAGCTCCAAAGGCAGAGGCTTCCCAGGCCGGCGAGGCGGGAGCGGAAGACAAGAAGGAAGCGGAGGCAGAAGGGGAAAAGACGGTTTATCCAGCTGGAACCCTGGTTGTTTATGCTATGGGAAATCCACAGTATAGGCAGCAGTGGTTTGAGACATGGCTGGAGAATCACAGGGATATTGCCCCGGAAGTTAAAATTGAGTTTGTTCAGACAGAAGGAACTGCTGATATTCGCGAAAAAATCACCATGACAGCTCTTTCGGGAGCAACCGAAGATCTTCCAGATGCTGCAATGCTTGATCCGGTTACCATTATGGATCTGGCCGGAGCAGGACTTTTAAAGGATGAGACGGAGTATCTTACCCCGCTTTTGGACAAGATGGTAGACGGAGCAACTACCGATGCCACAGTTAATGGAAAGATTTATGCTTTGCCAGATTCTGTGAGGCCTCAGGTATTGTTCTACAATCAGGAAATCTTTGAAAAGTATGGCGTAGATCCGGAGCAGATGAAGACCATGGACGGCTACATTGAAGCTGGACGTCAATTGAAGGAAAAGAGCAACGGGGAGGTTTATCTCTCTTACATTGATCCTACCAGCAAGACCTGGAGATATTGGGGCCGCAGAGGGCTTATGCCATCAGCGGGAGCCAGGATCTGGGACGAAAATGGAGAAGTGGTAATCGGAAGCGATGAGGGAACCAAGAAAGCTATGGGAGCGTTGGATACCATGAACAGCGAAGGGCTGCTGTTGAAGACAACCATTATGGAACCAGCCCTCTACGATGCGATCAATAAGCAGCAGGTGGCTACGTTCTGTATCGGAGCATTCTGGGATGAATTTATGAGAAAGAACTGTGACGCCACCAAGGGACAGTGGAGAGTCATGTCTGCACCGGAATTTGAAGGGGTAGACAAAGCAGGCGCTCCTGTATCCCAGTATATGGCGATTGTAGAAAAGGGAGATAATCCTTATTCTGAACTGTTCCGCCAGATGTGGTACGATTTCACTTTTGATGCCGAGGCTAAGGAAGTATGGGTAAATTCTATGGAGGAACAAAATGCTCCTTACTCAAACCCTGTCTCCAAAGAAATGTTAGAGGATCCATTCTGGAAAGAGCCGTCTGATTTCTATGGAGGACAGTCTTTCCGTGAGATGGAAGGAAAGTGCCTGGAGAATGGAGCATCTAATCTGGTAGTAACACCTCAGGATGCAGAAGCAGATGAAATTATTTCAGCAGAACTGGAAAAATATGTAGCTGGTAATCAGACCATGGACGAGGCGATTGCCAATATGGATCAGAATTTAAAGGCCAAGATTGGAAAGGCTGAGATCAGTCAGTAACAGGCCCGGAATGAAAAGGGGGCTGCCGTGCAGAAAATGTGAAATGGCCGGCGGCCTCCTTTTCGCATAATATGACCGAAAGGAGAAGGAAAAAGATGATGAAGGCAATTAAAAAATACAAGGCTCCTTATCTGTTTATTCTGCCCTTTTTTATCCTGTTTTTTGTGTTCCAGCTGGTTCCGACCATATGGACATTTTATATCAGCCTGACAAACTGGAAGGGGATTGGCACTCCTGAGTTTTGTGGGTTTGATAATTACCATAAAATGGTGATCGATGATATGTTTTGGGAATCCTTGGGTAATACCGTTGTTTACTGGATCACAGGACTTGTATTTATCACATGCTGTGCCCTTCTCATTGCGTGTCTGCTTAACAGCCGATACCTAAAGAGCAGGGGAGCGAGAGCATTTTTTAAGACTGCTACCTTTTTGCCGAATGTATGTGCGGCTATTGCAATGGGTCTTATTTTCCGTATGCTGTTTGACGAAAATGTAGGATTGGTCAATGAGATGATTACTGCTTTAGGGGGCAGCAGGGTTCCGTGGCTTACAAGCACTACTTTTTCCAAAATCCCTGTCATCATATTAAACGTGTGGAGATATACTCCGTGGTTTACGATGATCATTTTATCGGGACTTCTCAATATTTCAAAGGATTATTATGAAGCAGCTACTGTGGATGGCGCTAACGCTTGGCAGCAGTTTTGGTTTATTACGATCCCATCCTTAAAAAATATTCTGTTTTTCTGCTCCATTACGCTGACTGTGGATATGTGGAAGCTGTTTAATGAGTCTTATATTCTTCCGGGACCAGGTACTTCCAATTCATCTTTATTCCAATACATGTATGAATCCGGTTTCAATGTATTTAATATGGGATACGCTTCGGCCATTGGAGTGGTTCTGATTGTAATTCTGGTCATTATATCTATCATACAGTTTGTAGCGAGACATAGGCAGGGAGAAATATAGAAGGAGGAAGTGCAAATGAGCAGAAAGAAACATATGTGGACATGGCTGGTGTATGCAGTTTTGATTTTTATAACTGCAGTCTGCCTGTTCCCTATTTTGTGGATGTGCCTTATCTCCATTAAGAGTACAGGGGAGAGCATTACTGGATTTAATTCTCTGGTGGTTTCCCAGCCGACACTAGGGAACTTTAAACGGCTGTTTGAGATGATCCCTGTGGGACAGAATGCCTTCAACAGCGTATTTACCACAGTCATGGGAACGGTGACTTCTTTATTTTTCTGTGCTTTGGCAGGCTTTGCCTTTGCTAAATACCAGTTTCCGGGAAGGAAGTTTTTGTTTTACTTTGTGATCGCTACTATGCTGGTTCCTCCAGAAGTGGGGAGCGTTCCCCTTTTCATCATTATGAAAAAGGTGGGGCTGATCAACAGCCTGTGGTCTTTGGTGATTCCCCGGATTGCTACAGCTGTGGGGATTTTCTATATGAATCAGTATATAACGGATGTGCCAGATGAGCTGGTAGAGGCTGCAAGGATTGACGGCTGTACAGATTTTGGAATTTTCACAAAAATTATTCTTCCGGTTATCAAACCGGCTATGGCTTCCTGGGGAGCGGTTACTTTGATCGCCAGATGGAATGATTTTTTCTGGCCTTTACTTTATCTGAGAAAACAGGCTAAATATACATTAATGGTTACAATTTCTCTCTTACCTGTCAGTGAGGGCCTTTCTACTCCCTGGCCTGTTATTCTGGCAGGAACCACATTAGTGATCATTCCTATCATTATCCTTTATCTGATTTTGGAGAAATTCCAGAAAGCGGGAGCGATGGAAGGAGCAGTAAAAGGGTAATTTTGCACAAAAAAGAGCGCATAATTTGTCATAATTGGTAGTTGAATAAAATCTAAAAAAATAATAGAATAATAGAATACTATATTAAACGTGAATAAAACCTACATATTTATGCAGGTTTTATTCACGTTACGGAAAGTGGAGGGAAATGAAATGGAGATCGAGATAGACAAACAGTATATCATGTCTTCCATGGAAGAAATCATTAACACACCAAGTCCGGTTGGTTATTATGAAGAATGTGAGCCGCTCTTAGAGCGGTATTTTAGTGAGCTGGGACTGAAGCCAACTTACGACAACCGGCACACTGCTTATGTGACCCTGGAAGGCACAGACGACAGCAGAAAGGTGTGCATCGGCGCTCATGTAGATACCCTGGGCCTGGTTGTCCATCACATTGAGAAGGACGGCTCCATGAAGGTAAAGAATCTGGGCGGCAATAACATGCACAGCCTGGAGCATGAGAAGATGTACCTGATCACCTTAGACGGAAGAAAATACACAGGATATATGACCTGCGTATCCCACTCTGTCCATGTGTTCAATGATGCAAAGACACTGGAGCGGGATGAGGAGACCATGCGTTTCCTGTTAGATGAGGAAGTGCACAGTGATGAGGATGTGAAGAAGCTGGGAATCCGTCACGGAGATGTGATCGCAGCAGAGCCTCATTTTGAATACTGTGAGAATGGCCGGATCCGCAGCCGTTTTATCGACGACAAGGCAGCCGTTGCAGCCGCTTTGGCAGCAATTAAATATTTAAAGGAAAATCACCTGACGCCAAAGTATACCACCGTATTCGCCTTCCCATATTATGAGGAGCTGGGATTCGGCGCTTCCTATGTACCGGATGACATTGATGAGTACATCGGTTTGGATATTGGAGTGATCGGGCCGGAGCACAGCGGTACAGAGCGGACCGTATCCATCGTGGCCAAGGATGCAAAAGGCCCTTACGACAGGGCGCTGACAAAGAAGCTGGTACGTCTGGCTGAGAAGATCGGCATTGATTATTCGGTAGAGGTATTTAACCGTTACAGTACCGACGCTATGGCTGGCTTTATCGGAGGAAATGATATTGCGGCAGCCGCTTTTGGAATGACCGTGTACACCTCCCATGGTGTAGAGCGTACCTTTGATTCATCCGTATTCGATACAGCGAAACTTACAGTTGCTTATGCACTGGATTTATAAAAAATAGGGAGGTTTTTTATGAGACACTCAGCAAAACGTACTTTAGCCGTTGTTTTATCAGCGGCAGCGGCACTTTCACTGACAGCATGCGGAGGCGGAAATAAGGCTGCAGAAGGCGGTTCAGGTTCTGCTGCACCGGCAGGAAGCCAGGCAGAGGGCTCCGCACAGGCAGGAGGGGACGTAGTCCGCATTGCATCAAAGGCAGATATTGCTACCATGGATCCTCAGAACCAGAATGACATTATTTCCGGCTTAGCCATCAGAAGCGTATATGAGACACTGGTGCGCCTGAATCCGGAGACAAATGAGTTTGAGCCATATCTGGCTGAGTCCTACGATTACGTAGAGGGCAGCGACAAGGATCTGGCATTTAAGCTTCATGAGGGCATCAAGTTCCACAACGGAGCAGATCTGACCGCAGAGGATGTAAAGTTCAGCCTGGACAGACAGAAAAGCTCTGGTTATGTAGGACATCTGGTTGAGCTGATCGACAGCGTAGAGGTAGTGGATGATTATAATTTCATCATTCATCTGAGCGAGCCGACCTCTACCATTATTTCTTCTTTATCTCACATGGGTTCCTCCATTATGGATAAGGAGACAACCGAGAAGATGGATGCTGAGGGCAAGAGCTTAGACGAGGCTCCTAACGGAACAGGCCCATTTGTATTTGATAAGTGGACACTGGGAAGCGAGTGGTCCTTAAAGAAAAATGAGAACTACTGGAACGATGATTTCAAGGCACAGTGCGACCAGATCATCAGCAAGGTGATCCCGGAGGAGACAGGAAGAACCGTTGCCCTTCAGACTGGGGAGATCGATGTGCTGTTCGATGTTCCAAAGGTAGACATTTCCAATATCGAGGCAGATCCAAACCTGGATCTTGTTACCTATGATTCCACCTCTCTGGATTTCATCGGATTAAACTGCAGCAAGGCTCCTTTTGATAACAAGGCGCTCCGCGAGGCTGTAGCTTACTGCATCAACCGTGACGATATTATCCAGGTTCAGTACATGGGACAGGCAATCCCCTGCTTTACCTGTATCGGACCTTCCGCTCTGGGCTACACCGATGACGTAGAGAAGCATGAGCGTGATATTGAGAAGGCAAAAGAGAAGCTGGCAGAGGCAGGTATGCCAGACGGTTTCAGCTTCACCATCTCTACCACCAGCACAGACCGTGCAAGAGCTTGTGAGGTTATCCAGGCAGCCTGCAAGGAGGCTGGAATCCAGGTTAATATTGAGATCCTGGAGAAGGCAGCATACAACGATAAGATCGGTAAGGGCGCTCATGAGGCAGCATATGCCGGCTGGATCGCCAATGCAGAGCCTGACAATACATACCGTCCTCTGTTCAGCAGCGCAACCATCGCAAAGGGAGGCTCCAACTCTGCATGCTTTAAGAGCGATGAGATCGATCAGCTGTTAGCTGAGGGTGCTTCCGCAACAGATGATGCCGTGAAGCTTGAAAAGTACCAGGAGATCGCAAAGGTTGTGTCCAGAGAGTGTGCCGTTGTTCCAGTCTGCTCCGAGAAAGGACAGATCGCAAAGGCAAAGAATGTAGATGGACTGATTCCGTCTTCCATCCGCTTACATGATCTGTTTGGCCTTCATCATGTAAAATAATCCTATTGCAAAATAGAATAGGAGGATAAAAATGCATAAATATATACTCAAACGACTGGCCATGATGATCCCTGTCATCCTGGGAGTTACCGTTATTATATTCCTGATCATGTCCCTTTCCCCAGGCGATCCGGCAAGGATGGCCCTGGGGGACATGGCTCCCCCTGAGGCTCTGGAGGCCTGGAGGGCGGAGCATGGATTAAACGATCCTATTGTTGTGCGCTACTTTAAGTATATGGCCGGGCTTCTCCATGGAGATTTCGGAACCTCTTACTTAAACGGCAGAAGCATTGCAATGGAGATCCAGAGCCGTTTCCCCATCACCATCCGTCTGGCCGTGATCGGTATGATCACAGCCCTTGTGATCGCCATTCCTCTGGGAACGATTTCCGCGATCAAGCAGTATTCCGTGATCGACGGTTTTGCAACTGTTTTCGGTATGCTGGGAATCGCAATGCCTTCCTTCTGGGTCGCTCTTATGATGATCTTAATCTTCTCCCTTCGCCTGGGCTGGCTTCCTTCCAGCGGTATTGAAGGTTGGAAAAGCATGATCCTTCCGGCTCTGTCCATCGGATTTGGCTGCTGTGCAAATATCATGCGTACTACCCGTTCTTCCATGCTGGAGGTTATCCGTACCGACTATATCCGCACAGCTAAGGCAAAGGGCGTAAAAAAGAAAGATATTATCGGAAGACATGCTATGCGCAATGTTATGATCCCGGTTATCACAGTGGCAGGCTTACAGTTTGGAGCTATGATGGGTGGAGCGGTTATTGCGGAGACGGTGTTCTCCTGGCCCGGTATCGGAACCTACATGATTAGCAGCATCAAGGCAAAGGATACCCCGGCAGTTATGGGCTCTATCATCGTGTTCTGTGTGGCATTCAGCGTGATCAACCTGCTGGTTGACCTGATCTACGGACTGATCGACCCCAGGATCAAATCAAACTACAGTTAAACACATAAGGAGTGCGGGGCTCTCCTGCACTCCATGCTTCAGGAGAGTTTCATATGAGTTCAAGTAAAAGTAAAGAGGTTCGTAAATACAAAAAGAAAAGCCTCTGGGGAGAGACCTGGTCGCGGTTAAAGCGCAGTAAGTTAGCTATGGCAGGACTGGCGCTCTTAGTTCTGCTCATTATTCTGGCCTGCTCTGCGGATCTGATCTACGACTATGAAACCCAGGTCATTGCGGCAGATTACGGAAACGCTTTAAAATGGCCCAGCGCAGCCCATTTTCTGGGAACGGACGAGATGGGGCGCGACGTGCTGGCAAGGCTGATCTACGGCTCCAGGATCTCGCTTCAGGTCTCCATCGCAGCTACGGTGACAGCGCTGGCGATCGGCGGCCTCTTAGGCGCTGTGGCAGGCTATTATGGAGGAAGGACCGATAATACGATCATGCGTATCATGGACGTATTTCTGGCGATCCCTAACCTGCTCCTTGCCATTGCAGTGGTAGCCTCCCTGGGCCCCAGCATGTTAAACCTCATGTTAGCGATTGCCATTGCAGATATTCCTAAATTTGCCAGAATTGTGCGTGCCGCCGTTCTGGGAGTAAAGGATCAGGAGTTTGTGGAGGCTGCCAAAGCCTGCGGCGCTCCTAATTTACGGATCATTATGAGGGAGATCATTCCCAACTGCCTTGCTCCTATTATCGTGCAGGGCTCTATCACCATCGCGGCTTCCATTCTCGTTATCGCTTCTATGAGCTTCATCGGCCTGGGAGTTACGCCTCCTACACCGGAGTGGGGCTCCATGCTGGCAGGAGGAAGGACCTATATCAGGGATTACAACTATCTGACCGTATTCCCGGGAGTGGCCATTGCCCTTACATCCCTGTCCATCAACCTGTTAGGCGACGGACTGAGAGACGCGCTGGATCCTAAATTAAAACGATAGTCATTGCAGCATTGTGATGATCGGAGAAAAAGAATGAATAACGAAGATACTGTTTTAAAAATAGAAAACCTGGAGGTTACCTACGAGACCGAGGAGGGTACGGTGAGAGCCGTCAATGGGATCGACATTGATCTGAAGAAGGGTACTACCCTGGGGCTGGTAGGAGAGACCGGTGCAGGAAAGACAACAACTGCTCTTTCCATTCTCCGCCTTGTTCCGGATCCGCCGGGCGTGATCAAGAACGGCAAGATTGAGCTGGAAGGAAAAAATATTTTTGATTACAAGGAAAAGGACATGGAGCTGATCCGTGGAAATACCGTTTCCATGATCTTCCAGGATCCCATGACATCCTTAAACCCGGTTTTGACTGTTGGGGAACAGATTGCCGAGGTGATCAAGGTCCATCAGGATATAAGCAAGGCCCAGGCATATGAGAAAGCCAAGGAGATGCTGGAGCTGGTAGGAATCGCGGGAGAGCGTGCCGGGGATTATCCCCATCAGTTTTCCGGCGGAATGAAGCAGAGGGTGATCATTGCCATCGCGCTTGCCTGCAATCCAAAAGTACTGATCGCTGACGAGCCCACGACTGCTCTGGACGTGACCATCCAGGCACAGGTTTTGGAGCTGATGAAGCAGCTTCGGGAAAAATACCAGACCTCCATGATCCTGATCACCCATGATCTGGGCGTGGTGGCTGAGATCTGTGACGAAGTGTCCATCATGTATGCAGGAAGCATCGTGGAGCACGGTACCCTGGAGGATATTTTTGACCATTTTGCCCACCCTTACACCAAGGGGCTCTTTGAATCCCTGCCGGATATTGAAAAGAGGGGCGAGCCATTAAAGCCCATTCCGGGACTGGTTCCGGATCCATCGGACCTGCCCTCCGGATGCCCATTCCATCCGCGGTGCAAATATGCTACCGAGGCATGCAGCAAGGGATTCCCCAAGAGAACATGGCTCAATGACACACACTACGTATCATGTCTGGCCTATGAGGAAACAGGCGATGTGAAGTTAGACTGGGAGGCAGACCATGAGTGATACCATACTGGAAGTAAAAGACCTTAAAAAGTATTTTAAGACCAAAAGCGGAACCCTCCATGCGGTGGACGGCCTTAATTTTAAGATCGAGCGGGGCAGGACACTGGGCATGGTAGGCGAGTCAGGATGCGGAAAATCCACCTGCGGCCGTACCATTTTAAGGCTCCATGAGCCAACCTCAGGAGAGATCCTTTTTGAGGGAAAAGATCTCTTAAAATTAAACAAGGCGCAGATGCGGGATATGCGCAAAGAGATGCAGCTGATCTTCCAGGATCCTTTTGCCTCTCTGAATCCCAGGAGAACCGTAAGTGAGATCATTGCAGATCCCTTAAAGCTCCATAAGATCTATAAGTCTCAGACAGAATTAAACGATAAGGTTCTGGAACTGATGGAGGTTGTGGGACTGGCTGAGCGTCTGATCAACTCCTATCCTCACGAGTTAGATGGAGGAAGAAGACAGAGGATCGGAATTGCCAGGGCATTGGCGCTGAATCCTAAGTTTATTGTCTGTGACGAGCCTGTATCTGCCCTGGATGTTTCCATTCAGGCCCAGATCCTGAATCTGTTAAAACAGCTTCAGCATGACCGTCAGCTGACTTATATTTTCATTACCCATGATTTGTCGGTAGTGAACTATTTCGCAGATGATATTCTTGTTATGTATATGGGAACGATGGTTGAAAAGACTTCTTCTGAGAAGCTTTTTGAAAAGCCGCTCCATCCCTATACCCAGGCTCTTTTGTCTGCGATCCCGATTCCAAGCATCCATAACCGCAAGGAGAGGATCCTGTTAAAGGGAGAGATCACCTCCCCGATCGATCCAAAGCCGGGCTGCCGTTTTGCTCCCCGCTGTCCTTACGCAAAGCCGGAATGCTTTGAGCGTTCACCGGAGTACAAGGAAGTGGAGCCAGAGCATTTTGTGGCCTGCCATTTATTCTAAGCAAGCTTGCATAACGGTGAAAATCTGCTATAATAGACAGCAGGTATAAATGAAATAGAGCAGTTTGGAGCTTTTTGCATGAAAATTGAAAAGCCGGTGCAGAACCAGGAGAGGGCCGTCAGGTTTCTTCCGGTCCTGATGCCGGCTTTTCTGCTTTTTTAAAATCAGGTGCTGTGAATAGGAAGCCTGCTTCGAGATTCCGGCGCCTTATTTTCAAATTGCGATATTCTTAACAAGGAATAACCAGGAAGCAGCTTGATAAGCATCGGCTACTCAGCACCATAAACATGGGATTTATGGGAAAAGGGCTGCAAAACATAAGAGC
>ENA-UONU01002275-UONU01002275.1-human-gut-metagenome-genome-assembly--contig:-CS51-NODE-2275-length-11543-cov-3.995125_pt1 | contig 11543 bp, 8 predicted proteins | sample MGYA00242462_ERZ724009 | MGnify/ENA metagenome assembly ERZ724009 | reverse complement strand
GGAATTCCTTGCCCATGGCATGCCCTAACGTTTCTTTATCTGAAAGGATATACAAGGGCACTTCGTAAAATTCACACATGTTCCGGAATTTCTTCTTGGTGTTATCAGAAGAATCCCCGGCTACAATTGCCAGATATCCTTTGCCGGTCTTAATGGATTTCTCAGTGGAAAACTCTCCGCTGACTGTCTTTCCGGCCTTTGTTGCAAGTCCGATCAGGGACAGCGCTTTATTATTCTTCAATACTATCAAACTCCTTCTCAAGGCTATCATAAACCTCATCCGGGATAGCTGCTTTCAAAGAACGCTCCAGTCCGTGATTCTTTCTGGCTTTCTCCAGGCACTCACGGCTCTTGCAGATGTAAGCTCCGCGACCGTTTTTCCTGCCTGTAGCATCCAGAATGATCTCATCCTCTGCGGTTTTCAACACCCTGATCATTTCTTTTTTATTCTTCATTTCTCTGCAGCCAGTACACTGGCGCATGGGAATTTTATTCTTCGTCTTCATTCTCTACCGCATCCTCAGTCTCTTCAGACTCTTCACCGGCAGCTGTTTCTTCGCTATCCTGAGAAATTTCTTCTGTAGCGGACTCCTCAGACTCTTCGTACTCGTCATCCTCATAGTACTCATCGTCATCCTCGTCATAATCATAGAAGTCGCCGGACTCTCTTGCCTGGGTTACACACTTGAAATCAAACTTATATCCGGTCAGTCTTGCTGCAAGACGTGCATTCTGTCCTTCTTTACCGATTGCAAGAGAAAGCTGGTAATCCGGAACCACAACAAGTGCAGTCTTCTCATCCGGATCTGCCATAACAGCGATTACCTTCGCCGGACTTAATGCATTCTCGATCAGGATTGCAGGATTCTCATCCCAGTTGATGATATCAATCTTCTCACCGCGAAGCTCATTTACAATCGCACTTACACGGGCACCATTTACACCAACACATGCTCCAACCGGATCTACATCAGGATCGTTGCTCCATACTGCCAGCTTGGTACGGGAACCTGCCTCACGGGCAATGCTCTTGATCTCAACAGTTCCGTCCTTCACCTCAGCAACCTCAGACTCAAAGAGACGTTTTACAAGGCCAGGATGTGTTCTGGAAACAAGGATACGAGGTCCCTTCGGTGTATCCTTTACCTCAAGAATATACACTTTGATTCTCTCAGTAGGCTTGAAGGTCTCACCCTTCACCTGCTCATTCTCAGCAAGGATTGCATCTGCCTTGCCAAGATTTACGCTTACATTATGTCCTACCACACGCTGTACAATGCCGGTAACAACCTCTTTCTCATTGCCATGATACTGGTCAAACAGAACTTTACGCTCTTCCTCACGGATTTTCTGAAGGATTACGTTCTTTGCATTCTGTGTTGCAATACGGCCAAATTTGTCAGAGTGAACCGGTACCTTCAAGATATCGCCAACCTCTGCATTGGTATTCTGCTTCTGTGCTTCTACAAGAGAAACCTCCTCAGCAGGATCTTCTACGAATTCTACAACCCTGCGGTCTGCATATACACTGAAATCGCCTGTTTCTCTGTTAATGGTAACATGTACATTGTCAGCTTTTCCAAAATGATTCTTGTATGCCTGGATCAGGGACTGCTCAATGGCATCCAGCAAAGTTTCCTTGCTGATATTTTTCTCGCGTTCCAGTTCGTCCAGAGCACCCATTAACTCCTTGTTCATTTTTCTTATTTCCTCCTTTTTGCTTTCCAGCATAATCGCTTATTTCTTAAATCGGACATGTCGCCGACTGGCAGCATCTTCCTATATGAAAGTCAGCTGTTCCGCGCCTGTGGTACTCCCACAGCTGCGTCCGGACTTTCATGGTAACTTAAAAATCAATCGCCAGACGCACCAGTGCAATGTCTTTCTTATCGAAAGTGCGAGGAGTTCCCTCCTCATCAATGGTCACACTGTTATTATCATATGCTGTCAGTTCACCACAAAATTCTTTCTGTTTCTCGATTGGCCGGTAGGTTCTGATTTCTACCAGTTTGCCAATGCTTCTGGCAAAATCTTTTTCTTTCTTCAGAGGTCTGTCAAGTCCCGGAGAACTGATCTCCATGATGTAGCTGTCCTCGATGAAATCATCTTCGTCAAGCCTGTCGCTGAAAGCCCTGCTTACTGTCTCGCAGTCATTCACTGTGATTCCGCCTGGTTTGTCAATGTAGCCGCGAAGATACCAGTTTCCTGCTTCCTTGACATATTCCACATCTACCAGTTCGAATCCATTGCTTTCTACGATCGGAGATAACAATGCTTCTGCTTTCTGTTCATACTCTTCTTTTCTGCTCATTTTTCCCACCTGCCTCTCTATCCTTATCATCAAAAAGAGTGGGCTCACGCCCACTCCTTTGTCAACAAGTTCTGATTTCTTGTATCATTCTAACACCTTTAAATCCAAATTGCAAGGGCTTTTTCTTATAAATGCCCATTTTACAAGGTTTTAACCCATTTTAACAGTATTGTTAAGCTTGTTTCACCAGCAACAGCTTTTACTTTCAGCTCTTTTGAGCTTCTGCTGCACAACCTGTATAACAGCCTTTTCTTCATAATCTGCTGCTTAAATTCTGGGTTTCATACCCTTGGTATCACGTTTGGCCAGCTTTACCTTGTTCAATGCATACGGCTTGTCGTGATACTGGATGGTGTACTCCTGTCTCGGTTCCACCAGATAGGCATGTTCAAGAACATCCCCGTCCCCCAGCTTCATTCCTCTTACACCAACAGAGGTCTTCTTCATAGTAGAAACATCCATTTTCAGGATACGGAGAAAATAGCCATTCTGACTCTGGAACACCACCTGTTCCATTTCATCTGCAGGACCTACAAATATCAGCTGATCCTCTTCTCCCAGCTTGGTAGATGCAATCGTTCTCTTTGCCACATCGAATTCCTCACCTGCGACAAGCTTGCACATGGAGGTCTTAGTCACGAACAACAGAGTAGATAATTTCACCTGCCCTGCAGGTGCCACATAAAGGATCTGCTCCTGGCTGCTGTCGTAGTTACTCAGATTGTCAGCCGGAGTTCCCTTGTCACGGAAACGCACCAGCGGAATGTCTGCCACTTTGATGGAATGCATGCGTCCCATATCTGTGAAAATGCAGATCTTGTCTGTATTCATACAGGTAAAAATAAATTTATTCTCTGCATGGGCAGCCTCTTTGTTTCTCTCATAAGCATTCTTATCAATAAGGCGCATATAGCCGAAGCGATCCATAAGGAAGCAGACCTCTGTCTCTTCCATCTTCTTTTCTTCGTAAACTGCCTCTTCTGCGTTCTCGATCACAGTTCTTCTCTTGGTGCTGTATTCTTTTTTGATTCCGTCAAGTTCTTCAATAATCACTTCACACATGGAATCATAGTTGTTCAGAATATCTTCATAAGAAGCAATATTTTTCATAGTCTGGTCATACTCTGCCTGAAGAGCCTCAATTTCCAGTCCGATCAGGCGATACAGACGCATTTCCAGAATGGCTGTAGCCTGATTCTCCGTAAATTTCAGATTTTTTGCAGCTTTCTCACTGGCTTTTGACTTGAATCGGATTCCCTCTGTGATTCCCTCTACCAGACACTTCTTAACCTGGTCACGGCTTTTGCTGCCTCGAAGGATCTCAATGATCAGATCGATTACATCACAGGCTTTGATAAGGCCTTCCTGGATTTCCTTTTTCTCAAGCTCTTTTCCCAGAAGAGTCTTGTACTTGCGTGTAGTTACTTCGAACACAAAATCCACATGGTGCTCAATCACCTGCTTCAGGCTTAAGGTTTCCGGACGTCCGTCTGCAACAGCCAGCATATTGACTCCGAAGGTGTCTTCCAGTCTGGTTTTCTTGTAGAGCATGTTGGTGAGATTCTCTACATCTGCATCCTTTTTCAGTTCCAGTACAATACGGATTCCTTCCTTGGAGGACTGGTTGGAAATATCCACAATATCTGTGGTTTTCTTGGTTTCTACAAGGGAGGCTACGTCGTTAAGGAATTTTCCAATATTGGCACCGATCATGGTGTACGGAATCTCGGTGATCACCAGCTGCTGGCGACCGCCTTTTACTTTTTCCACTTCCACTTTACCGCGGAGACGGAGCTTGCCGCTTCCGGTCTCATAAATATTCAGAAGATCATCTTTATTTACAACCAGACCGCCTGTAGGGAAATCCGGTCCTTTCAGATAACGCATCAGGCCTTTCACACTGATGTCGTTGTTCTTTATATAAGCCTTCACTGCATCCACAACCTCCCCAAGGTTATGAGGCGGAATGCTGGTGGCCATACCTACGGCGATACCATCTGCACCGTTTACCAGAAGGTTGGGAATCTTCACCGGAAGCACCTGAGGCTCCTTCTCTGTCTCGTCGAAGTTTGGCATAAAGTCCACTACATTTTTGTCAAGGTCTGCCAGAAAAACCTCCTGGGTCAGTTTCTCCAGTCTTGCCTCTGTATATCGCATGGCAGCGGCACCGTCTCCCTCAATGGAGCCGAAGTTTCCATGACCGTCTACCAGGATTTTGCCCTTCTTGAAATCCTGCGCCATTACAACCAGTGCTTCATAAATAGAGCTGTCCCCGTGAGGGTGATATTTACCCATGGTATCACCGACGATACGGGCGCACTTACGATATGGACGGTCGTAACGGATCCCAAGCTCGTACATATCATACAGAGTTCTTCGCTGTACCGGCTTCAGGCCATCGCGGACATCCGGAAGTGCCCTGGAAATGATAACGCTCATAGCATAATCTATATAGGATTTTTGCATCACGTCCGCATAGTCCGTGGCAATTACATTCTCCTGCTTTGTTTCCATAATCTGTTTTCCTTTCAAACACGCTCTAAGCTAAAATCTGAGGTTCTCTTCTTGCAAAATACTCTTCTATATTACGTTCAGACCATATTCTGCTTTTTCGTCCGAAAAATCCTGCTCTTTCGGATTTCAGCCTTCTTAAATATCCAGTTCTGCATCAGTTGCATGCTCGTAAATAAATGCCTTTCTTGGCGGCACGTCGCTTCCCATCAGGATCTCTGTCACGCTGGAAGCCATACGGGCATCCTCGATTTCCACCCGCTTCATTCTCCGGGTTTCCGGATTTAAGGTTGTCTCCCAAAGCTGCTGGGCATCCATCTCTCCAAGACCTTTGTATCTCTGGAGGGTAAAGCTTCCCGGCTTGTGACTGCGACGGTATTTCTCCAGTGCCTTATCATCATACAGGTACTCTTCGGCACCTTTCTTCGGCATTACTTTGTAAAGAGGGGGCATGGCAATATAAACATGTCCCTCGTAGATCAGTTCCGGCATAAAACGATAGAATAAAGTAAGTAAAAGTGTGGAAATATGAGCACCATCCACATCCGCATCGGCCATAATCACAATCTTGTCGTAACGAAGTTTAGTGATATCAAAGTCATTTCCATAGCCTTCGGAAAATCCGCATCCAAATGCATTGATCATAGTCTTGATTTCTGCGTTTGCAAGCACCTTGTCAATGGTGGCTTTCTCCACATTCAGGATCTTACCGCGGATCGGAAGGATTGCCTGGTAATTACGATCTCTGGCAGTCTTTGCAGAGCCACCAGCGGAATCTCCCTCTACGATAAAGATTTCACAAAGTGAAGGATCTTTTTTCTCGCAGTTGGCAAGCTTTCCATTGGAATCGAAAGAATATTTCTGCTTGGTGAGAAGGTTGGTCTTGGCACGCTCCTCTGTCTTACGGATCTTGGCGGCCTTTTCCGCACAGGACAAAATGGTCTTCAAGGTTTCCAGGTTTCGGTCAAAATAGAGTACCAGCTGCTCAGACATTACTTTTCCCGTGGCGCGGGCTGCATCCTGATTGTCCAGTTTGGTCTTGGTCTGCCCCTCAAAGCGTGGCTCCGGGTGCTTGATGGAAACAACCGCTGTCATTCCATTACGGATATCCGCTCCTGTGAAATTAGCATCTTTTTCCTTCAGAATACCGATCTCACGAGCGTAAGTATTCATCACCGTTGTAAAGGTTGTTTTAAATCCGGTAAGATGAGTGCCGCCTTCTGCATTGTAAATATTATTGCAGAAGCCAAGTACGTTCTCACGAAATTCGTTGGTGTACTGAAATGCTGCTTCTACCTGGATTCCGTCAGCTTCTCCTTTCAGATAAATCGGTTCGTGGAGGGCTTCGGAATTGTGATTCAGGTCTTTGATATATCCCACGATTCCATCTGGCTCATGATAAGTGATATCTTCAGGAGTATCACCACGAAGATCCATGAAATGAATGGTAAGGTTGGGATTCAGGTATGCAGTCTCATGGAGACGGCTCTTTACTTCTGTGGATGAAAATCTTGTTTTCTCAAAAATCTCCGGGTCTGGAAGAAAATTTACGCAGGTTCCGGTCTGTCTGGTCTTGCCAAGTCTGGGGAGAAGTCCCTCTTCCAGTTCAATCGTGGGAATACCTCTCTCATAATGATCGTGATGTACAAATCCGTCACGGCTGATCTTAATATCCAGATATGTGGACAGGGCATTTACAACGGAAGAACCAACGCCATGAAGTCCACCGCTTGTCTTATAAGCAGAGTTGTCAAATTTACCGCCTGCATGGAGGGTGGTAAATACAAGACGCTCTGCAGATACCCCTTTCGCATGCATATCTACCGGAATTCCTCGTCCATTATCAGTGACCGTACAGGAGCCGTCTTTCTCCAGTGTTACTTCAATTTCAGAACAATAACCGGCCAGATGTTCATCTACCGCATTGTCCACGATCTCATAGATCAGGTGGTTCAGGCCTTTTCTGGATACGCTTCCGATGTACATTCCCGGACGTTTCCGAACAGCTTCCAATCCTTCCAGGACAGAAATACTACCCGCGTCGTAAGTGTCTTTCTTTGCCATGGTGTTAATTCCTTTCTTACTATCATTCAGACTGTTACCAGTGAACAGTAACTTCAGACTCTGCTGTCCCATATTCTTCTTTTATGCATCCAGTGTACCGACAGGATTGTTCGAGAAATCAACTTGTAAGTGCACGAAATAACTGCTCATTTCATTTACAGCTCTACATTTCATGATGCACTGTCTGGGCTTCAGCATTTATTCCAATGGTTGTGAAAAGCGGACAGTATGTCCGCTTCTTTTCCATTCTTATCTTCTGTTCAAACATTCGTTCTATATCATACCCCAGTTTATGGTATTTTTGCAAGTAAAATTTGGTTTTTCTATTTTGTTCAAAAATTTTTTGACACCGCGAACCCGCTTATTTCCTGGTTTTTTTCGGAGTTTTTCAATTTTTCGCAAAAAAAATAAAAAAAGTGCTTGCATTCTCCTGCAAAGTAAGATATACTAAGCGAGTCGGTTGACAAGGCCAGTTGGTCAAGGGGTTAAGACGTCGCCCTCTCACGGCGAAAACACGAGTTCGATTCTCGTACTGGCTGCTAGAAACTTCCGAAGTGATTCGGAAGTTTTTTTGTTGTTTGAATATATTCCTGCCTGGGTTATGCCTTCTCTTTTTGTGCAAAAAGACGCCGCAAAGCGACTTTTTTCGTCAACCTTGCGGCGTCTGGATTCAGACTTTAGAAGTCAGAATCTTAATTTTTTTACTGAAAATCTTCGAAAGCAAGTGCATCGGCGTCAGCTTCTGCATTTTTCCATATTGCAATCTCACATCACAATACAGCGGCTTTCCTTATTTTTCCTAATTCACTTTCTTACACTTCCACATCCTCAGCCGGTTCTGCCGGGATGAAGACTCTGGAATTTTCATGTTTCTCTTTTTTCTTTAACGCTTCTGCTTTCTCAGTGGCTTCCCTGCAAAATTCCATCTGGGAATTGATCAGAAGTTTGCCTCTCTTGTCCTGCTTCTCATAGGTTCCATCCGGCTGGAGAATATGGGCTTTCACATTATCACGGAATTCCAGATCCAGAACATGCTTGATCTCATTCTTGATCTGCTCGTCCTCAACCGGGAAAACGATCTCCACACGGCGATCCAGATTACGAGGCATCCAGTCCGCACTTCCCATATAAATCTCATCGCTGCCATTATTGTGGAAATAGAAGATACGGCTGTGCTCCAGGAAGTTTCCTACAATGGAACGTACATGGATATTCTCGCTCACACCCGGGATTCCCACTCTCAGACAGCAGATGCCTCGGATCAGCAGGTAAATCTGCACGCCACAGGAGGATGCATGATAAAGAGCTGCAATGATTTTCGGATCACAAAGAGAGTTCATCTTCGCTACGATCATAGCCGGCATTCCTTTCTTCGCGTGCTCTGTCTCTCTCTCGATCAGCTTCAGGAATCGATCCTTCATCCAGATTGGTGCCACAATCAGACGGTTCCAGTTCTTCGGCTCAGAATATCCGGAAAGCATGTTAAACACTGCAGTTGCATCCTCGCCGAAGCGCTCGTCACAGGTAAAAATGCCGCAGTCTGTATAAAGCTTTGCAGTGGAGTCGTTATAGTTACCAGTTGCCAGATGGACATAACGGCGGATTCCGGTGTCCTCACGGCGAACCACCAAAGTAATCTTACTGTGTGTTTTCAGACCAACCAGACCATAAATAACATGGCAGCCTGCTTTTTCCAGCATTTTTGCCCACACAATATTATGTTCCTCGTCAAAACGTGCCTTCAGCTCTACCAGAACAGAAACCTGTTTACCATTCTCCGCTGCCTGGGCAAGTGCTGCAATGATCGGGGAATTTCCGCTGACACGGTACAACGTCTGCTTAATCGCCAGCACATCCGGATCCTTTGCCGCCTGGCGTACAAAATTTACAACCGGGTCAAAGCTCATATATGGGTGGTGTAAGAATACATCGCCCTCACGGATCACCTGAAAAATATCCTTGCTGGTATCTGCAAATGCAGGCACCACAGCAGGGGTATATTTCGGCTCTTTGTACTGCTCAAAGCCATCCTGTCCATAAACCTTCATCAGCATGGTAAGATCCAGTGGTCCGTTAATATAGAAAATATCCTCTTCTTTAATGTCAAATTCCTTTTTCAGAATGCCAAGAAGTCTGGAGTCCGTTTTATCCTCCACTTCCAGGCGGATCACCTCACCCCACTGGCGCTTCTTCAGCTGCTTCTGGATTTCCACCAGAAGATCCTCCGCCCCATCCTCATCTATGGAAAGATCCGCATTTCTCATAATACGGTAAGGATGTGCACAAACCACATCATATCCAAGGAAAAGCTTGTCAATATTGCGCTCGATAATCTCCTCCAGAAGGATCACAGTAGTGTCCTCTTTATTCCCGGATGGAATGACAACCACACGCGGCAGTACAGACGGCACCTGGACAGTGGCAAATACCAGTACATCCTTGCCCTTTTTCTTATCCTTCTTGGAAATCAAGGCGCCAATATTCAATGTCTTATTTCGAATCAACGGGAAAGGTCTGGAAGAATCCATTGCCATAGGAGTAAGAACCGGATAAACATTATCCTCGAAATAACGGTCCACATACTCCTGCTGTTCTTCGTTTAATTTCTCATGCTCCATCACCAGGTGAAGTCCTACCTTCTCCAGCGCCGGAAGAAGGGAACGGTTCAGAGTGCTGTACTGGGAACGGACGAGTTCATGTGTCTGGACACTGATCTCCTTCAGCTGCTCTTTTGGTCCCATTCCTGCAATATCTGTTTTCTCATAGCCGGCATGAACCTGGTCCTTCAGAGAAGCCACACGAACCAGATACAATGCTGGTAAATTTCAGTCTTTCAAACAATGGCAGACTTTTATCTCTTGCTTCTGAAAGAACACGGTCGTCAAACTTCAGCCAGCTCAACTCCCTGTTCACAAAATACTCCGGTTTTTCAAAATTTTTCAGATCCATTGTGCCCCTCCTCACACTTTTCTCTTACGTCTGAATACCAGACGGATACCAAATACCTCTTCAAAAAATTCAACTTTATCCATAAGAAGTCCAAGTTCCAGGGAGATATCCTGCTCAGAATCAACTGTAAGAAGCAGAGTTCTGTCCTTCAGCATAGCCTTCATATTCTTTACCTTCTGATAATGACTGCGATCCATGGCATTTGCAATACGAAGAATTGCAGTCAGCTTGGCGATCAGAAGATATACGGAACGATCCATTCCGACCTCTCCTGCGATCTCGCTGTAATAAACAAATTCTGTGGTATTGTAGCGCACCGCATTTGCGATGATCTGACGTTCTTCTGTGGAAAGTCCGATGATCTCCGTAGCCATAATGATCTGATAGGAACACTCTGCCACATCTCCCATACTGATATATTTGCCACAGTCATGAAGCTGCACTGCGATCTGAAGAAGCAGACGCTCTCTGTCTCCCATTCCGTGCACTTTCTTCATGCTGTCAAAAATCGCCAGGGCAAGGTCGGTAGTGCCCTTAATATGATCCTTTCCAGTAGAATAACGTTTGGCAATGTTTCTGGCTGCCACCAGAATATCATTTTCAAAATTATGTGCGCTCTTAATAAAATTCTTCTTTTCCCCGAAATCATAGGCAATGCCATCAAGAAGAGATACACCTGGCATCCAAAGCGCTTCTGCATTGAAAAGATCCATAAAATCTTTACAGATAACCATAGTTGGCACGATCAAAGCGGCATACTCCGGATCAATATCCATTTCCTCTGACAGTGAAGTCTCGGTCTTATAAACCGTATTCTCATACCGCTTCTCGAATTCAGCCCGTGTAATAATGTTATCCTGTCTCTCCTCACGGAAAATAGTCTCAGTAAGAAAATCCCCCATAAGGATCAAATTCTTTATCTCGCGGTCTTTCAGATAAAGACGCTTAAACCCGGTCAGGTCATTACGGATAAACTCCTCCACCAGCTGTGCATAATTCGTATTGGTTTTCTCCAGCTCCTTCAGACGTTGGCGGATACGCACGCTTCCCATTTTCAGGCTCTGGGTGGTTACAAGCGCATCTTTGTCAAACAGGGAAATCTGCAGGTTTCCACCGCCCACATCCAGAATAGCGGTTCCTTTCTGGATCATTTTCTTAAAGCCATTCTCAATGGCCGCAATAGATTTATAGCCCAGAAAATGCTGCTCGGCATTGCTTAAAACCTCCACATGAATTCCGGTTCTTCTGAAAATCTGTTCAATGATAATCAGCGGATTCTTCATCTCACGGAAAACACTTGTGGTACAGGCGCGGTAGTCTTTCACACCGTACTCTGCCATGATCCTCTTAAAGTCGTTAAGTACTTCACAAATAGTATCTACCTTATCCACTTCCATGGTTCCGCCGGAATATACCCCTACTCCAAGATTCAGACGATACCGGATATCGTCCACAGTCCGGAAACCACCCTTTTTGGAAAATTCAAAAATTTTCATGGTGATCTCATAAGAACTGATATCAATTGCCGCAAATGTGGTCACTGCCATACGTTTTTCCCTCCTGCCAAGGATTAAATCATTCCAGACATAAATTTCAGATAATCTCTGGTATTCTTTTACTGTTCCTCACTTGTTCCCAGAACATGATCAATAAACTGCTGCGCCGTTCTTCCAGTGAGACCGCCGTGAGAAAGCTCCCAGGCGTTTGC
>ENA-UONU01002270-UONU01002270.1-human-gut-metagenome-genome-assembly--contig:-CS51-NODE-2270-length-11551-cov-7.758264_pt1 | contig 11551 bp, 10 predicted proteins | sample MGYA00242462_ERZ724009 | MGnify/ENA metagenome assembly ERZ724009 | reverse complement strand
AGGAATGTCTGATTGAGGATGCCCTGGCGGATAAGATCATCGGAACCATACGGGGGATGCTGAAGTCATTTAAAATATGGATCTATGATGAAGATACGCGCAGGGGGCTTCTGCGGTATGTCCTGGTGCGAAGGGGATTTACCACCGGACAGGTGATGGTGGTTCTTGTGACGGCTTCCCCGGTGTTTCCCTCCAAAAAGAATTTCATCCAGGCCCTTCTGCGGGAGCATCCGGAAATCACAACGGTGGTCCAGAACATTAATTCCAGGACGGACAGTCTGATTCTGGGCGACAGGCAGCAGGTGCTGTACGGAAAGGGATACATTGAGGACGTGCTCTGCGGATGTACCTTCCGCATCTCTCCGTCCTCCTTTTATCAGATCAATCCGGTACAGACGGAGAAGCTGTACGGAAAAGCAATTGAGCTGGCAGCTCTTACGGGAAAGGAAAAGGTGATCGATGCCTACTGCGGGATCGGCACCATCGGACTGATCGCGGCCTCCCGTCCCGGGGGACGAAAAGCCGGATCGGTTCTGTCCATTGAACTGAACCCGAATGCAGTGCGGGATGCCATAACGAACGCGAAGAGAAACGGGATTGATAACGTGCGTTTTTTCCGGGCGGATGCGGGGGATTTCATGGTAAAAATGGCCGCGCAGGGTGAGCGTGCGGACGTCCTCTTCATGGATCCGCCGCGGAGTGGGAGCACGGAGGCGTTTATGCGGAGCGCCGCAAAGCTGGGGCCGGAACGGATCGTTTATATTTCCTGCAATCCGGAAACTCTGGGGCGGGATTTGAAGGTATTTCGGAGGCTGGGGTATCAGGCCGGAGAGGTATGGCCGGTGGACATGTTCCCCTGGACAGAAAGTTGTGAGGCCGTCTGCCTCTTGAGCCACTGAAAACCTGATACAAACAAAGCATTGGCGGGCAGGAGGATTTTGATAAGTTTTAGGAATATTTTTTTGATAAATGCGTAAAATATTCCCAACTTTATTCCCAATGTGTTATAGTATTAGTGTTGGGAATAAAAGTTGGGAAAAGGATGAAGAAGTATGAATATCAAAAAATTAATTTTGGATTTGTGTGCATATAATAACGAACAGGAATGGTTTGAATTTAAAGAAAACTGGTTTCAGCCGGAAGTGCTTGGCGAATATGTATCGGCCCTGTCAAATGCAGCTGCATTTCATTATAAGGCTCAAGCCTATTTTGTGTGGGGCGTAAATGATGAAACCCATGAGGTCGTAGGTACAACATTCAACCAATATGGGGACTACAATAAAGAACCTTATCAGAACTTTTTGGCGAGAAATTTATCACCGAGTATTAATTTTTCGTTTGAGGAAGCAATCATAGATGGTAAGAGAGTTGTTGTTCTGGTCATTCCTGCAGCAGAAGAGATCCCGACAGCTTTTAAGGAAAAACGATACGTCCGCATTGGTTCGTCCAAAGCTAATTTGAGGGATTATCCAAAAAGGGAGATCCAGCTGTTTAAAATTCTGGACGGAAGAGTGGAAACCATTGAAACTCTGGCTGCAAAATACCAGGAACTGACATTTTCTAAACTGTTTGGATATTATGGATCAAAAGGGATTGTTTTAAATGAAAAAACTTTTGAAAAAAATCTTGGTTTGAGAAATAAAAATGGAGAATATAATCTGCTGGCACAGCTGCTTTCAGATAATTCGCATTTCCCGTTAAGAGTTTCGATTTTTGAGGGAGAAACAAAAGGCTCTAATTTATTCTCCGTAAGAGAATTTGGGAATAATTGTCTGCTCTATACTTTGGATGAGGTTTTAAGGTATGCAGATGTATTGAACCTGATTCAGACAGATGAGAGCAGGCGGGTGGTGGAGCGTCCGGAAACACCGCTGTTTGATAACAAAGCCTTTAGAGAAGCAATTATAAATGCAGTTCTGCATAATCTGTGGATAAGCGGAAATGAACCAATGATTTCTGTGTTTTCAGACAGGATAGAAATTTTATCAAGAGGGACACTGCCGCCGGCGCAGACGATGGAAGGATTTTTCCTGGGAGAATCGGTTCCGGTAAATGAAAAGTTATCAGAAATTTTTTTGCAGCTGCATATCAGTGAAAAATCAGGCCGCGGCGTGCCTAAGATCATTGAGACTTATGGAAGGGAAGCATTTACTTTCAGAGAAAATTCAATCGTTGTCACGATCCCGCTGCATCATATAAAAAAGGTTGGGAATAAAGTTGGGAATAAGGTGGGGAATAAAAAAGGATTAAATGCAAGAAGGCAAAGAATTATCACGGAAATGAGAGATAATCCTAATATTACTACCAGTGAACTGCATCAAATATTGGGAATTAGTGAAACAGCAGTGGAAAACAATCTTACATTCCTGAAAGAAAATGGATATGTGGAAAGGGTTGGAGCTAAAAAGACAGGTTATTGGAAAGTACTCGAGTAAGCTAATTCCCGGTGCGGGTAAGTTGCAAAGCCGTGACATTGTTGCAGGAAAAATCCATGAGGTAGCAGGTGGTGGACATCGTCCACACTTATGTGTGGAACAGGGAAAAGGGAGGAATGATATTTTATCATCAGCCCACGACGGTCGTAACAGTTCCGGCAGTGAGGAACTGGTGCGGCCGTTTGATCGAGCTGAAGCGCGCCGCCCATATTGACAAAGGCGCACAGGGGTGATATGTTAGATATTGCTCATGGCGACACAGGAGGAAAGGTAAAGTGATACAGGCACGCGGACTGTGGGCGGACAGAAGATCTGATCTGGCGCTCACATTTTTGCTTTTGGTGTCCATACTTTGCATGATTACGGGAGAATTCGCTTCCGGAACTGCTGATTTGGCGGGACGTGAAGGGTTTTTTGCCATGCCCTGGCAGGAAACGGAGTGGCGGATTCTGTCCGGAAAACAGGAAGCAATTGAAGAGGTTAAGAATTCTGTCAGCGAGAAGGGGGAGGATGCTGCCTCTGCGGGCTGTGCTTCCACCCTGCTGTGGAAAAGCACGTCGCCAAGGCTCTCAAGAACCGCTGTTTTACTGGCGGGCTTTCTTTTTATGGGAAAATTTCTCCCTTTCTGTGCGGGAGGAAATCTGTCGGCGTTTCTGCATCGGGAGACGCCCGATCGTGCGCGTTTTCTGCGCGAACTGTTTATCCAGAAGAAAAAGGACGGAAAAAAACGCCGTGTTTTTTGACGGAAGAATCATATAAGAAGAAATAGAAGAGGAAAAGACAAAATCATGTTTTTCATAAATTTTTTGAAAAAACAGCCGCCCGGCCGGTTGATTGCAATGGGCTTTGCGTTTGTAATCCTGACCGGAGCTGTGGTTCTTGTACTTCCCGTTTCCGTCTGGCCGGATGCGGAGGTTTCCTTTGTGGATGCCCTGTTTACCTCTACCAGTGCGGTGTGTGTAACGGGACTGATCGCCATTGACGTGGCGGACCATTTTACCCCGTTCGGGCAGGCCGTGGTGGCGGTGCTCATTCAGATCGGCGGACTGGGAGTGACATCCGTCGGCGTTGGCCTGATTCTGGCGGCGGGAAAGCGCGTCAGCATCCGGGGAAGGCTGCTTGCCAAGGAAGCGCTGAACGTGGACAGCTTCCAGGGGATCGTTAAGCTTGTGCGCGCGGTTCTTTTCATGACGCTGTTTTTTGAAACACTGGGAGCCGTCCTGAGCTTCATCGTGTTCATACAGGATTATCCGCCGCTTCGGGCTCTGGGAATCAGCGTGTTCCATTCCATAGCGGCCTTTAACAACTCGGGCTTCGATATTCTGGGAGGGCTGCGCAACCTGATTCCCTATCAGGATAATATCCTTCTGAACCTGACGACTGCAGGGCTGATCATCTTCGGCGGTATCGGCTTCCTGGTCATCCTGGATGTGATGAAGCAGAAGCGGTTTAAAAAACTGACGCTGCATTCCAAGGTGGTCATTACGAGCAGTATCGTTCTGATCGTTGTGGGAACACTGCTTTTGAAGGCGACGGAGGATATTACCTGGCTCGGCGCTTTTTTCCAGAGCGTTTCAGCCAGAACGGCAGGTTTTTCTACCTATACGATCGGGGAATTCACCAACGCGGGCCTGTTTGTGCTCTGCGTACTGATGTTCATCGGCGCATCTCCGGGATCTACGGGCGGCGGTATCAAGACGAGCACCTTTTTCGTGCTGGTGCAGGCGGCCAGAAGTATTTTTGTAAAGCGTCCTCTGAGCTCCTTCCGCAGGAACATTTCGCCGGAAAACCTTTCCAAGGCTTATCTGGTGACGATCCTGTCCCTGGGTGTGGTCTGCATCGCCACGTTTCTGATGTGTATCCTGGAGCCGGACTGCACCTTTATCCAGCTTTTGTTTGAGGTGATTTCCGCGTTCGGCACGGTGGGACTGTCCACAGGCATCACGCCGGGGCTGTCCGTGGCGGGCAAGCTGGTCATTATCCTTGTGATGTATACGGGAAGAATCGGCGCCTTCACGCTGCTGTCCATGTGGATCGAGCATCCGGAACCGAATGCGAGATATACCCAGGAGGCTGTTACTATTGGCTGACAGCTCAGACAGTGTCCGTATCATCGGGACTGTCTGGAAAAAGTTCAAATGTGAATAAAGAAAGGATTCTATAGATGATGAGAAAGAAACAGGGAGCCGAATCCTTCGGCGTAATCGGCTTGGGCCGTTTCGGAACGGCGCTGGCCATAACAATAGCGAAAGCGGGCAAGGACGTGATCGTCATTGACCGGAATGAGGCAAAGGTCAAGGAGCTGCGTCAGTATACGGACTATGCTTTTGTGGTGGATGAGCTGAACTCGGATTCATTAAGAGAAGTGGGAATACAGAACTGTGATACGGTAATTGTCTGCATCGGGGAAAAGATGGACACCAGCATCCTTACCACCATGTGCGTGGTGGAAATGGGAATTCCCCACGTAATCGCAAAGGCGCTTACCGCGGAGCAGGGAGCTGTGCTGGAGAAGCTGGGCGCGCAGGTGGTGTATCCGGAGCGCGATATGGCAATCCGTCTGGGAAAACGGCTGATTTCCAGAAATTTTCTGGATTATGTTTCGCTGGATAACAGCGTGGAGATCCGTCAGATCATGGTTTCCGGCCGGCTTGTGGGAAAGACCATTGAGGAATACGGAATCCGTAAAAAGTACCGTCTGAATGTCATCGCCATTGAGCACGGACAGACGACGAACATAGAGGTGCAGCCTGATTACCGTCTGGAAGACGGGGATGTGATCGTGGTGATCGGAAAAATTGACAACATGGACCGTTTCGAAGCGGACCTTTAAGCGAGACGGATTCCCTTTTTTCGGCGGTTGACGCCCCTTCTGCCCGAAGTTATAATGGAAATATCAACCACACTGTCCGCCTCCTTTTGGAGGCGGACCGCTTCCAGGAAGGAGGGGCTTATGGCATTTTATTATGGGGAACCATCCAGAACTTTCAGCGAATTTCTTCTGATTCCGGGGTATTCTTCCACGGACTGCATTCCGTCGAAGGTGAGTCTGAAAACACCGCTGGTCAGATATGAAAAAGGACAGGAGCCGGAGCTTTCCATCAACATCCCGATGGTATCCGCGATCATGCAGTCTGTTTCCGACGACAGACTTGCGGTCGCGTTGGCACAGGAAGGCGGCCTGTCCTTTATTTATGGTTCTCAGCCGGTTAAGCAGCAGGCGGAAATGGTAAGAAGGGTGAAGCGTTACCGGGCCGGATTTGTGGTGAGCGATTCCAACGTGTCGCCGGATATGACGCTGGCGGACGTGCTCGATATCACGGAGAAAACGGGACATTCCACCGTCGCGGTGACGGATAACGGGAAAAGCGGAGGAAAGCTTCTTGGAATCGTGACGAACAAGGATTACCGCGTCAGCCGGATGGGACCGGAGACGAAGGTCGCCGAGTTCATGACGAAATTTGAGGATCTGGTCTATGCGGATGAGGATACCACGCTGAAGGAAGCAAACGACATCATCTGGGAGCACAAGATCAACTGTCTTCCTCTGGTGAACAAAAAGCAGGAGCTGGTCTATCTGGTATTCCGCAAGGACTATGATACGCATAAGAAAAATGAAAACGAGCTGATCGATACGTCCAAACGGTATATGGTTGGCGCGGGAATCAATACGAGAGATTATGAGGAGCGGGTGCCGGCTCTGGTGGAAGCGGGAGTGGACGCCCTGTGCATCGACAGCTCGGAAGGGTATTCCGAGTGGCAGAAGATCACGCTGGATTATATCCATAAAAAATACGGGCGCAGCGTCAAGGTTGGCGCGGGCAACGTGGTGGACGGAGACGGATTCCGCTTTCTGGCGGAGGCGGGTGCGGATTTTGTCAAGGTTGGAATCGGCGGAGGCGCGATCTGCATCACCAGAGAACAGAAGGGCATCGGAAGAGGACAGGCCACGGCTGTCATTGAGGTGGCGAAGGCCAGAGACGAATACTACCGGGAAACGGGAATTTATGTTCCCATCTGCTCTGACGGCGGCATCGTACACGATTATCACATCACCCTGGCGCTCGCTATGGGCGCGGATTTCGTGATGCTGGGCCGGTATTTCGCCCGTTTCGATGAGAGCCCTACCAAGCGGGTGAACATCAACGGAAGCTATATGAAGGAATACTGGGGCGAGGGCAGCGCCCGGGCGAGAAACTGGCAGCGGTATGATCTGGGCGGGGATAAGAAGCTTTCCTTTGAAGAGGGAGTGGATTCGCTGGTGCCCTATGCGGGAAGTCTGCATGACAATGTGAGCATGACGTTGAGCAAGGTAAAGTCCACCATGTGCAACTGCGGCGCGCTCACCATCCCGGAGCTGCAGCAGAAGGCGAAGATCACTCTGGTTTCCTCCACGAGCATTGTGGAGGGCGGTGCGCATGACGTAATGCTGCGTGACAAGAGATAAGGGAGCAGGGCCGGAGAAACGGGCCGGAAAACATCAGTGCTGAAGGAGTATGCTGGAAATGGAAAAGATGCAGAAGGTCAGGATTATCAAAAAAAATGACGCGGATTCCCTGGAATACGAGGTTGGAGATATCCTTTCCGTGGAAGGGACCTGGTACGGCGGCGTCAACGCAAAGGGCAGAAGCGGAATCCCCCTGTCGCTGGACCGGGAGGAATACGAAGAATACAGGCAGGAGCCGCAGAAAGCGGCCGGACAGGAGGAACGGACGGGAACGCAGGGCCGGGAAAACGGAGGGATCGATCCCTTTTCCTATCAGCTCGGCGTCATGGACTGCTTCTGTGAAATGGTCTCCTCCGGCGTGAAAAGGCTCGCCATGAGCCATCCCTTTTCGAACCGGGAGGAAAGAGACCATTACCGGGAGGAGGTAAAGCGTCTCTGCGAAAAATATGAAATCCTCTTTTATCCGGAGGAGGAAGCGCTCCTGACCGCGCTTTTTCCGAAGGAGGCGAACCGGGGAAAGCCTCTGTACCTTTTTTACGGAAAAGAGGAGACGCTGACAGAGTATCTGGCGCTGAAGGAGGAGCAGAAGCGCCTGATGGAGGAGGGGATCTATATGAAGGAAGAGGATGAGCGGCTCGCCCGCGAATTCGGACGTCTGCTTTCCTATCCAGAGGACGCGATCGACCGTCTGATCAGGAAAGCCGGAAACGCATAGAAAGGTTCAGGAGGAAGAATATGCCTTCAGACATGAAAGCGCGGATTGCCCGGGAGTTTGCAGAGCTTGCCCGGACGAAATCCATAGACAAGATTACGGTGAAGGATATTGTGGAGGCCTGCCATATCACGAGACAGACCTTCTATTACCATTTCCAGGACCTGATCGACGTGATCGACTGGTCGCTGCGGCAGGCTATGGAGGAACTGGTGGAAAAAAGCATCCGGATCGATTCCAGAGAGCAGGTAATAGAACTGTTTCTTTCCGAAGCGGTAAAGGCAAGAGGATTGCTCAGAAAGCTTCTGGCGTCCCAGCTGAGGGAACAGACGGAGCGCCTGATTGTGGAATCGGTACGTTCCTATTTTCGGGAGATGGTGGAGCGCAGAGAGCTCCTGCAGGATGTGAGCCGCTCCGACGCACAGGTGGCGCTTGATTTTTATACCTTTGCAACCGTCGGCATGATGCTGGAGTATTGTTCCAGGCCGAACCTGGATGTGAAGCGGCTGGCCGGACAGATCACGCGCCTGATGAGCGGGGATGCTCTGGAGAAAAGATGATTTCCGAAGATAGAAAGGCTTACAAAAAGGCCCGTGTGTAAGAATTTTTTACACACGGGCCTTTTTGTAAGGACAAATGGGAAAATCTGAGTGTGGATGCCGGGCCGGATTTCTGATAAAAAAGAAGAGTAGAAACGGAAAGAAGGCTGGCACCCGGGCGGAGAAAGCTATGAAACGGAAGATTCGTCCGGAAACCGGCCGGTAAGGAAAGGAGAGCTGCGAAGTGGAGCAGGGAATTTTTTCTGTCAAGCTGTATGAAATGGAACAGCAGTATGGAAAGCTTCAGAGCCGGATTCAGCTGTGCCAGAGCAAGGATCATGAAAGGATCAGCGAAGAGATCCGACAGATGGAGGATGAAGAAGCCGAGACCAGTCTCCTTTTGCAGAAGAGAATAAAGGGAAGCGGGTATCCTGCCGCCGCACGGCTCGCCCAAGCCATGTTCACCTATGAGAACAGCGTAAAGGAGATTCTGCGGGAAGCGGAAAATGGAAATTATTCACGGGAACACAGGAAAACGGGAGATCCAGAGCCCGCTATTCTGTATGCGGAATATGCGGCCGACTTTGCCACCCAGTCCATGAACCATGCGCTTCTCGCCGCTCTGAGGGCGGTGGAAAAACAGCTTTCTTACGAGGAAGAGGAAAGGAGAACAGGGAATGAATGAGGTAAAAACTCCCAAAAAACCATTTATATTTTATTATGTCATAGTGATGCTCGTTCTGTTGCTGCTGAATCTTCTGGTGATGCCCAGAATGCTGCAGGCACAGATCATCGAAGTGGATTACGGCACCTTCATGGATATGACGGAAGAGAAGGATATCGGTCAGGTGGAGGTTCAGGATAACCAGATCCTTTTCACCAATAAGGACAATACCCAGATTTACAAAACGGGTCTGATGTATGATCCGGGTCTGACGGAACGTCTGCATGACTCCGGCGCTCAGTTCGCTTCCGAAATCATAGAGCAGGCATCTCCCATCGTGAGTTTCCTGATTTCCTGGGTACTGCCCATCGTGATCTTTGTGGCCATCGGGCAGTGGATGTATAAGAGAACGATGAACAAGATGGGCGGAGATTCCATGATGTTCGGTATGGGAAAGAGCAATGCGAAGGTTTACGTGAAGTCCTCCGCAGGCATCCGTTTCAGCGATGTGGCGGGTGAGGATGAGGCGAAGGAAAACCTGACCGAGATCGTCAATTATCTGCATGACCCGAAGCAGTATGAGGAAATCGGCGCTTCCATGCCCAAGGGCATCCTGCTTGTGGGCCCTCCCGGAACCGGTAAAACCATGCTGGCGAAGGCGGTTGCCGGTGAAGCGGACGTGCCGTTCTTTTCCATCTCCGGTTCGGAATTCGTGGAAATGTTCGTCGGCATGGGCGCGTCCAAGGTGCGTGACCTGTTCAGGCAGGCAAAGGAGAAGGCTCCCTGTATCGTATTCATCGATGAGATCGACGCCATCGGCAAGAAGCGTGACGGCCAGTACGGCGGAAACGACGAGCGGGAACAGACCCTGAACCAGCTGCTGACGGAAATGGATGGATTTGAAGGAAATACGGGCGTCGTCATTCTGGCGGCCACCAACCGTCCGGAATCCCTGGACCCGGCCCTGCTTCGTCCCGGCCGGTTTGACAGACGGGTGCCTGTGGAGCTTCCGGATCTGAAGGGACGTGAAGAGATCCTGAAGGTGCATGCGAAGAAGGTGAAGGTGAATTCCGATGTGGACTTCTCGGTGATCGCCCGCATGGCTTCCGGCGCTTCCGGCGCGGAACTTGCCAACATCGTCAACGAAGCCGCCCTGCGCGCGGTGCGTGACGGACGTAAGGTGGTAACCCAGGCGGATCTGGAAGAAAGCATCGAGGTGGTTATCGCCGGATACCAGAAGAAGAACGCCATCCTGACGGATCAGGAAAAGAAAATTGTGTCCTATCATGAGATCGGACACGCGCTGGTCGCCGCGAAGCAGACCAACTCCGCACCGGTGCAGAAGATCACCATCATCCCCAGAACCTCCGGAGCCCTGGGCTACACCATGCAGGTGGATGAGGGGAACCATTATCTCATGAGCAAGGAAGAGATTGAAAACAAGATCGCCACATTTACCGGCGGCCGTGCGGCTGAGGAAGTGGTTTTTGGTTCCATCACCACCGGCGCCTCCAACGACATCGAACAGGCCACCAAACTGGCCCGCGCCATGATCACCCGGTATGGCATGAGCGAGGACTTCGATATGGTTGCGCTGGAGACGGTCAACAACCAGTATCTGGGAGGGGACGCTTCCCTGGCCTGCTCGGCCGAGACCCAGACCGAGATCGACAGGCAGGTCGTGGAGCTGGTGAAGAAGCAGCATGAAAAGGCAGTAAAGATTCTGCAGGACAACAGGAAGAAGCTGGATGAGCTGGCGGAGTACCTGTATGAAAAGGAGACCATTACCGGAGAAGAGTTTATGAATATTCTGAACGCTCCGGAAGCGTAATCTTAATAGAGAAAAGATGAATGACAGGCGCTGGGTTCCGGCGGCCTGTTGTTCCGGTTGGCGCCGCGCAATGCGGCGCTTTTTCCTTTCTGAAAAAAGGAAGGCGGTTGCGGCAGCGGAAAGTGCATGATATGATGAGGGCATCGGAAAAAAGATGTAGAAAAATGAAATAAAGGAAGAAAACATGAAACAGAAAATTACAATAGGAACCCATATGTCAATCGCACAGGGGCTTGAAAAAACAGCGGAGAACGTGGTGAAGATGGAAGCGGACACCATGCAGATTTTCAGCAGAAATCCAAGGGGCTCCAATTTCAGGACGCCGACCCAAAAGGAGGAGGAGGGCTTTCAGCGCATTCGGCGGGAACAGGGCTTCGGCCCCATTCTGGCCCATGCGCCCTATACCATGAATCTGGCAAGCGACACGGAGAAGGTCTATGAGTTCGCCTGCACGGTGATCCGGGAGGATGTGGAGCGGATGGATGCGCTGGGCATTGAAAATCTGGTATTTCATCCGGGAAGCCACACGGGAATCGGGGTGGAAAAGGGGATTGAAAATATCATCGCCGGGCTGAATCAGGCCATCACGGGAGAGGAAAACATAACGGTGCTTCTGGAAACCATGAGCGGCAAGGGCACGGAGATCGGAGACCGGTTCGAACAGCTGCGGGCCATCCGGGACGGAGTGAAGCATCCGGAACGGATCGGGATCTGCCTGGATACCTGTCATGTATTCGCCGCAGGATACGACATCGTAAACGATCTGGACGGCGTGCTGGAGGAGTTCGACCGTATTCTGGGCCTTCCCCTGCTGCGGGCAGTGCACTTAAACGACAGCCAGATGCCCTTCGGTTCACACAAGGACAGACATGCGGCCATCGGGGAGGGGCTGATCGGCTGGGAGGCGCTTCTGAACGTGCTGC
>ENA-UONU01002269-UONU01002269.1-human-gut-metagenome-genome-assembly--contig:-CS51-NODE-2269-length-11555-cov-3.953826_pt1 | contig 11555 bp, 5 predicted proteins | sample MGYA00242462_ERZ724009 | MGnify/ENA metagenome assembly ERZ724009 | reverse complement strand
GCGTAAATACGGGTGCGGAAAGCGCAAGAAAGATACAAACGGCGGCCAGACAGCCAAAAATCGATTTTTTCTTCATTTTTCTATCTCAATCTCCATTATTTGATGGTGGCAGGAATGAACATCTCCGGCAGAGGGGAGGGAACCGAAAACAGCTTTGTATCGCTGACAAGGCGGTCCTGTTCATTAGTGTTGGCGTCCTGAGTGCGGTAAAGCTCTGCCCTCACCCTTCCCGGCAGCGCCATTCCTTCCTGATACTCGGGAAGGATATAGTAGATCCATCTTCCCTCCGTAATCTCACCCAGCTGTCCCTCCTTTGGATCCGGCGCAAAGATCAGCTGGTCAGCTATGGTATCCCCGCCGCTGTCCTTTCCTCCCACCACATTTCCGTTCTCGTCAAAGAGAAGAACCATGTTGTAGGCGGGATTTCCTTTGTAGCTGCCCGTAAATACAATGGAGCCCTTGGGAATGATGGTTGCATCGCTGTTTCCAGCATCGGAAACGGTTTCCCGGACGTCTGCGGCATTGGAAGAAGTCGCTGTTTCAGCTCCTTCTCCCCCGTCGATGCCATGGTCGCTTTCATAATGCTTCAATACTGCATCCTCTTTCAGGATTCCAATTCCTGTCTCATCCAGCACGATTTTATCGCCCACCGGATTGAGTACATCCAGCTCTGCTGCTGCAAAGCGGTTGGATCCGTCTGCTGTGATCTTTACATAAGCCGCTTCATAAACATAATACCTGCCGTCATTTTCCTTGTCAAAATGTACGGTTGCGGTTCCGTCTGTCAGCTGGAATATCCCTGATTTGATGGTTGTCCACTCCTCTGCGTTATCACTGATGGAAATAGTGTACGCAGCAACCGGATCCTCGCCCCTATACGTATATTTGATGCCTGCAATGGCTTCCGTTCTTCCAAGGGAGATTACTGCCTGGGCATCTGATGTGCCGGAGCCGCTCTGTCCCCCGCCGGCGTTGTCTGATTTTGGCACAGTCCCGATATAAACGGTATTCGGATCCTTGTCGATCATCGTCTTTGCACTGCTGATGGTTCCGCTGCAGGACTGGTGGTACTGGCTCTCGCCGCTGTCTCCGTCCTCATCAACGGGCCAGTCTTCTTCGGACCAGGTATTTACCGCAATGCTCCAGCCAGCCTTATCCATGCTTCCGTCATGGGAAACCAGGATCTCCTCCGTCAGCCTATAAGACTTGGTGGGATTCATGCACCAGTCGATCCCTCTTACCTCATAACCCACAACACGGTTATTGATCCCTGCCACCACGTCTGTAAAGGTATCTTCCAGGGTAAAGCCCACAACCTTGCGCTCTGTTTTTCCGTACCGGTGTTCCAGGCGGGTGATCTCATAGCCGAACAATCCCTTTCCCAGATCCGAACCATCTTTTCCGTTTGCTTCCATCGTAAGGATCACGCGGCTTCCGTCTTCGCTGCTCTGCTGCACTGCGGCCGTTATCTCCACCAAATCTGCAATGCTGCTTCCGTCCTTTACACGGTGCTTTCTGGCCTCGTCATTGATATAATAGATGGCCCTTTCTTCTTTTGGAAACTGATCCGCGTAATTTTTTGTTGTCCCATCCGGTGTCATTCCCCAACGGGTGAAAAATTCTAAGACGTTCTTCTCAGCAGCGGCGCAGGCCAGACGCATGAGCTTATTGTCCTTGTCCGCTCCGTTTAAAGTCAGCTCCACATTTCCCGGAGCAGGAGCACGGCTTACGTCCCTTGCATAGGAGTCGATCCTCGCAAAGATCAGGTTCTTTCTCTGTTCCTCATAATCTTCATATGTTTTGAAGTTAAATCCGTCATCGTAAGCCAGGTGGAGCTGCCAGTACATTCCCAGCTGATCGCTGCTCCCGCCCTTTGTGCCGGAAGTCACTTTCCTGTAAGCATCCTCATATTTGAAACGGACCGAATCATTGGTATCCTTTGCCTGAGCGAGGATTGAATAATAATTGTTCGTCACCTCCGCCACCGCATAAGCGCTCTCATTGATAATATGTCCGATCTCATGGGCGATTCCCCAGCCGAAATAGCTTCCGCTTACATAGATACCGTCCTCAGACTCGATAGGGACAGCGCCTCCTGCCAAGCCGCAGGAATCCCACTCAATACCGATATGAAGGCCTCCTGCATACATAAATGCGCCTGCAAACATTCTCTGATAGCGGATATTCAAACGGGTAGACGGCAGCCTGTCTTTTGGATAAGATACTGTGCCGATGACCGGATCAGCGTTTAATCCCTTGTGCTGGTAAAACAGATATACCATCTCGTCCATAGCCTTTAGGGATTGGTAAAGCTTTTCGGATGCTTCTTCCCGGGACGCTCCGCCTCCCGCCACAGAATCATAGACTCTCTGGATCGGAATGGAGTACATAACCTGATCCAGGACAATATCCGTTGCGCCTAAAATACAGTTTTTTTCGTCATATTCCTGACCAGAAAGGGCACTGTGGGAATCCTCCCTGTCCGGATCTGCATAGTGGAGGGATTCGATCCTCTCCACATAATCCGTCATTTCTTCTACATAAGCATCCACCAGCTCCTGGCGTCCTTCCTCCGTATCTGCCTGAGTCACATCTAACACAGGATACTGGGATCCGCCGCTTACCCGGAGCTTATATATTTCTTCCGGCTTGTTCCCTGTGTACTCTACATAGAGTGCGCCTCCCTTTTCCACCTTCATATTGGATACCGTCGGGATGGTGATTTCATTAAAACCGATCTTTAACGGAATCCCATTGGATTTCAAGTGGCTGGCTTCCCCGTGATACTGGGTGGCATAAAGCGTCAGGTTTGTGTTATCTCCGCTGCGCTTTCCGGGGGATCCCACATAGATCACCACCTGCTCTCCGGCCAAAGCCGCTGTGCCAAGAGGCTGCCATCCGTTCAGGCCGGCGCTGAAGGTAATATGGCTGTCATATTTTTTCGATACAGCCGTGTTGACAGAAATGACCCTTTGGTCAGATCCGTGTTTTAAGATCTGCTCCGCATTATCAAGCTCCTTTAAGATCAGATCTCTCTTTGGAGTCATCTCCCCGCTGGCCGGATCCACCTGGTCTGCCTGCGCCCTGAGGGCTGCAATGGTATGTTCGTCCACATCCTCCCTCAATGTCATGTGCAGGTCATCGGTGTACAGCGCCAGGACTTCATTCAGCAGAAGGTCATATTCATAAAAACGGATCTCCGCGATGCTCATATACCGGACGCTGTTGACTGTAGTCAGATTGATCTGGACTTGATCTGCCGTAAATGGTTCATCTGCCAGAAATTCATAATAAGTCTTTCCGTTTTGATCTAAGCTTGCCCTTGCTGAAAGACGTCCTTTGATCAGAACGGGTTCGCTTTCCTCTCCTTCCCAGGCCCTGATGCGGAAGTTTGTTTCCAGGAAGCCTGTTTTCTGGTTTGGTCCTGAAATAAAGGCAATGGTATCCATGGTATAAGGCTGATCCAGGGTAATGATAGGGCCCCGGTATGTTTCATACGTGCCGCCGGAATCCCAGTCTTATAACTCCCAGCAGGAATAAGGATCACCGTCCACCACGTCCCCTGGCACAGAGGTAACGGAGCTGTCCTTATGGATCGTTACCTCTTTAATGTGCTTTGCCATGGCCTCCCCTTCCTCAGGGGCTGTATTGATGAGCCGGTATGCAGGCATCTTTGCCGCTTCTACTGCGATCGTGCTTCCGGAATATAGATTCGATTTAGGGCTCTCCCCCCACGGATTATGTCCCACCATATAGATCTCATATTCTGTCCGATCCTCAAGCCCGTTAATGGATGTACTGGTTCCTGTAAGCTCCTCCAGCACAGTAAAATCTTCCGTTCCTGTCTGGCGGAAGTACAGGCTGTAGCTCTTTGTATCCTTCATTTTCTTCCATGATACGTGAAGGCTCTTGTACCCTCCTTCGATGGAAATGTTTTCCGGAGCCGGCGGCGGGCCCTCTGGTTCCGGCATGACAGGGATCTGCTGGCTGTATCCGCTCTTCCAGCTTCCATTGACCGCCCGTACCTTTACGAGATATGTTTCATAATTTAGAAGCTCTTTTCCGTCAAACTCCCGTACTGTCAATGTATTCTCTGTGCTTTCCATAAGCTCTGTCTTTCCTCCATGAGTGACAGAGACTTCATAGCCTGTAATGTTTAATTCCCTGTCCCAGGTGAGGGTAAACATCTCGCTCCCAATCTGAGCGCTTACATTCTGAGGAATATTTTGGGCTGGCGGCGGAATACGATCCTTCATGTCTCCTAAAAATTCCACCTGGCTGATCTCAGCTAAATTCCCCTCTGATACCGTTCCCGTTATCTTTATGCGTATCTTCTTCACGGGCTTCTGGTTCTTCAGATCGATCAGGATCGCTCCGTCAGCATCCACAGTGGCTGTGGCGCTGCTCCGGAAGGATCCCCTCTTTTTCGCCCTTGCGTACCGTTCGATGGCCACATGGAGGATCTTCCCATCCTCCAGTTCTGCCTCTACCTCTCCAGTGCTGATCGCCCCCTCGGAATTTACCGGGGACTGGATCACGATTCCCCCGATCACCGGCTGATTGGAAAGCTCCAACTCCAGCTGAACCGGAAACTCCTCTGAAATAGGTTGATCCTCATCCTCACGCTCCAGCGTAATGGAGGAATTGGAATCTGTGCTAAACAGATCCGCCACATCTCCCTCCACCCTTGTGGCATTGCTGGAGGAGGCAAGCTTCACATCTCCCTCATGGACGGTAATAGAGCGCTCCACTGTGGAAGGAATGTTGTCACTTCCCTCTTTTCCTGTGTAGAGGGATGCAAAATACTGAAGATCTATGAGATCCACTTCGCCGTCCCGGTTCAGATCCATGCCTTCCTGATCCTTGCCCGTGACTTCTCCGTCATAGACGGCATCAATCAGTTCGTCTAAATCTTCCTTGTCAATCGAACCGCTTCCATTGACATCCCCCATGCGGATCAATCCCGGATGGGCCGATGAGGAAGAATAAGAGGTATCCCCGTAATCGTTTAAGATCATCACCTTGGAGGTATCCCCTTTTACCTCTATGGGCTGTTCATAGGGCAGATAACCTTCCGCCGTTACCCTCAGGTCATACTTGCCGTCCGGAAGATTATCAAACACTGCTTTTTCTCTCTGGGCTGCATCCTCCTCCGGCATCAGGCTGACTGCCTGGGAATCTTCCAGCCGCTCCTCGTCTGAACTGGCCCTTACTTTCTTCGACACTGCCTTCTCAAGCTGGACTTGAAAATCCACAGCAGACTTCACAGGAAGAAGGGTGCGGATCTCCACCGTCACTGCGCCTCTGTGTTCCTTTCTCGGCTTTGCCAGCTGGCTGGGAGTGGCGGCAGGGAGTATTTCTGTAAAGGAATCCTCAGCCTCCCCATCCTCTTTTTGCGGTTCCGACGGGGTCGCCGTCGGGATCTTTTCTCCTTCTGCCTCTGGGGCGGAACCAATATCGCTTTCTTTATCAGCCTCAGGCCCTGAGCCAGTTTCTGTATCGCCTTCTTTATCGGCCTCAGGCCCTGAGCCAGTTTCTGTATCGACTTCTTTATCGGCTTCAGGCCCTGAGCCGGTCTCTGTATCGACTTCTTTATCGGCTTCAGGCCCTGAGCCGGTCTCTGTATTGCCATGTTTGTCATCTTCGGATCCATGGCTGTCTTCTATTTCCTTCTGCGGTTCTTCTTCCTCTCCCGATTCCATGGAAGAAGACGGATCCTTCTCCTCTCCTTCCTCCTCTGAGGCTTCTCTTTGTACCGCATATTCCGTCTGCTGTGCTCCATAGGCGTTAAAACCGCCAAGGGGAAGCTGCATACTCATGCAGGCAGCCAGCATCCACGCCAGTTGTCGTTTCATTTTTGCTTCTCCTCATCTGATTTGTATTGTTTTTGTAACCAAAGGCACTTTAGTATATCAGTAAATTTTTTCCATTTCAAGATACTTTTTGAAAAAAGTCCCCTTTTTTGATCTGATTTTTCTCACCAAAAAAGCTGCCAGAGCCCTTTGGCTTTGACAGCTTTTCAATCTATATGGATTACACCCAACGGCTCACGGCCTTTAGGAAGCCTTCCCGGCAGAAGCCGGCTCCATCTTATTTTCAGCTTCCTTTATTCCTCCAGTCACCTTCTTCTTCCAGGCATGCATTGCCAGAGCCATGGCAATAACACCGTAAGATACGAACACACGGAAATACTCGCCGATCACAGGATCTCCAAACAGCTCCTTTCCTGCCAGAGGAGATACGATAAACAGGGTATGGAACAAAATGATTCCCAAAAGAGCATTTTTATTCGTAGCCCGCTGTACGGAAGCGCCGCCCACCAAGAGAGCCGCAATGGCGAACTGGCCCACCTGGGTATGAGCGCCATAGGTGGACAGGGTTCCGATGTTCTGGAGATAAATCAGCTGGCCCCAGCTGGCAAGTACGGTCGAGAACAGCATAGCGATGATACGTGTCCGATCCACATTGATGCCGGCGGAATTTGCCACGGTCCGGTTCTGGCCAACCGCCCTCATATTCTGGCCTAAACGTGTCTTCATCAGCACATTGTTGAAAATACACAATCCGCCGATGCACAGGTAAGTCATAACAGGAAGCTGGACTGCGATCAGCACAGCAAACAGGGATGGGATATAGGTCATTCCATAAACCACAGCCGCCAAGCCAATAAACACAAGGCTTCTCCTGGCATCAAACTGGCTCCTGCCTGCTCCGTGGCTCTCCTTCCCCTTTGTCATCTGATGACGGATGATCTGGAAGATATGCCACAGCGCCACACTCAGGCAGCCCAGCTCCACTGCGTTCAGCAGGGGAAGGCGGTCCGAGGACAAAAACTGCTCCACTGGCCCAATAAAGCTAAGCCCATACACAACCGCCGCCGCTGCCATTTTCAAGATAGTATCCTTCCAATTAACCGCCTGCTTCTTCACCAGCTTATAGATCACAGTAAACAGGATCCCTGCCATGGACAGATAGAATCCGATCTCAAGGATTGTGAGCATAGGGACGGTATCCAGAGCGTATTTTACTGTATCCTTTAAATCAATGGTGTTCTTTACACCCACCCCAGTTGCGATCATCAGGGTAGGATTGTTCATGGCGATCACGCCGCCGAATACGAACAGGAAGATCAGCTGATAAATTCCGTCTGCAAAATATCCCAGCACCAAGCCGGCGATCATCTCATTTCCCTTTACCATATTGAACAGCTTTCCTACCAGGAATCCGCAGAGCATGGCAATAGGGGTAGCCAGGGCCAAGGTGATCAGAAATCCGCTGATCCCCGTAAATCCCCAATAAGTAGTGAGGAACAATGCGATCTGGGCAGCCATAGCTCCCACCACGATACCGAAATTCAATCCCAATCCAGTGATGACCGGGATAATCAGAGCCAGCACGATAAAAGCGTTTCTGGCTATTCTGGTAAACAGCTCCGGGATCACAAAGGTTAAAGGCTGTTTGGACGCGATGGTCGCCCCCACACAGAGAAAAAGGAACAAGATAACTACTTTATTTTTAAACAGGAAATCTGATACTTTATGCTTATTCACGTCCGTCACCTCCCTTTGCCTGTGCCAATGCGTAAAGAATGATACCGTTAGAGATAATCAGGCGCATTACCTCGGACAGGTTGCTCTCCGGGATAAACTGGTTTACCACCGGAAGTCCCAGGGCCATGATCCCCTGGAACAGGAAGGTTCCAATAAGGACATGGGCAATGGATGCCCGCTTTGGGGTAGCTCCGCCGATGAGAACGGCTGCCACAGACGTAAATCCCATCATCATAGGGCCGTTGTAAAGCTGGATAAATCCGAATGCCTGGGCGTACACCAGGATTCCCACAGCCGCCAGAACGGTAGAGAGGATGGTTCCTGTCAGACGCATTTTATTTACATCAATACCTGCCGCCTTAGCAAACATGGGATTGGCTCCCGCAGCGCTCATAGCGATCCCTGTCTTGGAACGCATAAACAGCCATACAAGGAAGCACATGAGAAAGAAAAATAACAAAAGCCCTGTTGGAACAAAGAAATCTCCTATGGAGAAGGAGAAAGTGTTATTCATAACGCCGCTGTAGGAGGAGGCCAGGGAGATCGTATTTCTCAGTCCTTTTCCTGCATTGGGCCAGATCAGCTCGCCGTTGTTAAAGGGAAGAAGCATCCACACCATGTTCATAAAGGCGATAATAGAAAATCCTACATAAGTGGTAACCGTCATCTCAGATCCTTTTACCCGGTTTAGCAGCTGCCCGTACAGATAACCAATCCCCACGGACAGGATCACACCGATCACAATAGCGATGAGAACGGCTACCCAGGCAGCAAACAGCGGGTGAATCCCTACCAGCGCCGGATTTTGTGCAATATCCAGCTGGATCACCACCAATCCGCCTAACAATCCGCCTACGATACCCATGGTGATGCCAAAGTTGGGGCCGATGCCGCACTGGATGGCCGGAACCATGGCAAGAGCCAACACTCCGTACATACCCCAGCGGCGGATCACATCACTGAAAAACTGGGGCAGATTCATGTGAAAAGCCCCGGCACATGCTACCAGAAGCAGGAAAAACAGTACAATGATAATACGCGGAAGGCCAAAACGGCGGACCAGCTTCTTAACAGAATCAGTCATTCTTTTCTCCTCCTTTCCTTGTTCCGGACATAGCCAGACCAAAATCAGCGTCTGAATCATCCGGCTTCAGGATACCCGACAGCTTTCCGTCGGAGATAATGGCGATCCGGTCAGATATGGACCGAAGCTCCACTAATTCGGAAGATACGATGATGACAGTCATGCCGCTCTCCCGGTTTAATTTGGCAAGATACTCGAGAACCAGCTTCTTTGCTCCGATGTCGATTCCTCTGGTTGGTTCGGAGACAAAGAGGATATCCGGTTCCAGAGTCAATGCTCTTGCCAGGCATACCTTCTGCTGGTTTCCGCCGGACAGGCGGCCTGCTGCCTGTCCGATGCCGGTACAGCGGATATCCAGCGCTTCCACCATCTTCTGCGCGTGGGATTTTGCCGCCGCCGAATCGTAAAGGCGCATCCAGCCGATTTTCTTTAAAAACTTTCCGTTGGTCTGCATGGCTGAAAAGATAATATTCTGCTCGATGCTCTCATCCAAAAGGAGCCCGACGCCCCGCCGGTCCTCAGACACAAAGGCCACCTTGTGATCCAGGGCATCCCCCAGCTTATCAAGGTTCAAAGCCTGTCCGTTGATTTTTACCTCGCCGGAAGCCTTGTAAAGTCCCATGATGCCATTGGGAATACCAAGCTTTCCCTGTCCTGCCAGACCTCCAATGCCGAAGATCTCGCCTTTTCGGATATCCATGTCGATGCCTTTTACCAGCTCTCCCGGCATATCCACTCTATAATCTCGTATGCTGACCGCGATCTCATCGTCATGGATGACCCGGTTGTCCGGTGCGCCGTCATCTAAAAGCTTTTCCACCTTACGGCCGATCATCAGCTCTGCAATCTCTACCACATTTGTATCTTTGATCTCACGTCTGGCCACAAATTCGCCGTCCCTAAGAACTGTCATACTGTCTGCTACGGCCATTACCTCATCCAAACGGTGAGTGATGAAAATAATCGCGATCCCGCGGGCTGCAATAGACCGCATAGCCTCTAAGAGCCGGGCTGCTTCTGATTCTGTCAGCACTGCTGTCGGCTCATCAAATACAAGGATCCGTATGCCTGTTTTATCGAGCTCCCTGGCTATCTCGATAAACTGCATATAGCCCACAGGAAGCCCTGCTACCTTTACATATTCCTCAATCTCCAAACCAATGGTTTTTAAAGCTTTTTTTGCGTCCTGATCCATGGAGTCAAAATCCAGCGTTTCCATGGACTGTCCAAACACCCGGCTGGCCAGGTTCGGCGTACTGATCTCCCGTCCTACCTTAATATTTTCTGTCACAGAGAAACCGGGGATCAGCATAAACTCCTGGTGCACCATTCCGATGCCAAGCTCCATGGCCTTTACAGGGCTGTCGATCTTTACTTCCTTCCCGTCGATTTCCACAGTCCCTTCAAATCCGCCTGTATTGTGGATCACAGGCATTCCGAACAGAATGTTCATGAGCGTGGATTTTCCTGCCCCGTTTTCTCCCATAAGGGCGTGGATCTCACCGGGACGGATATGGAGGTTTACTCCCTTTAGCACCCGATTTCCAAAATATTCTTTTACAATATTGTCCATTTTCAGGACATACGGTTCTCTTTCCATTCCCAAAATACCAACCTCTTTCTGTTTTCCGTTTCCTTTGCAATGCGGAAAAGGTTCCGCCAACTGCTGTCGGAAAGACGCCAGCCGGCGAAACCCCTGTGTATTACATCATCCTGATTTCGGTTCAGCCCTATTCAAATGTAACGAAATCAGACATTACCAGGAAATGGTTATCCTTTTCGTTTCCGCTGTCATCTACGTAATGCTCAATGGTCATTTTTGCATTTTCTGCATACTGCTCTGCACATTCCTGAATGGTGGATTTTAAAACCTCCTCATCAAGAACCACGCCATTTGTCTCACCTTCAAGAACCTTCTTTGCATACTCAACGCCTGCATTTACAAACAGCATGTTGCAGGGTACGCCCCATGTAGAAACACGGCCGTTCATTTCATACTCGTCAACCTTAGCCTGAAGCTGCTCCATCATGTATGTAACATCTGCCTCATGACCGGACATGTCAATGTTGAGAGCCGCTGGGAATGCATGGAACGGAGACGGACAGCACTGCAGGGTGTAGATCGCACCATTCTCAAATACGGAACGGATCAACGGCTCCTGCATACCACAGTTGGTGGTAAAGAACACGGTATCCTTGCCGTACTTCTCGATCTGACGCGGAACATCCTCAAGAATAAACTGCTGAGCGCCGGTGATACCGGAATCTCCGGTAGGATCAGGAGCGGTTACGTCAACCAGCTCGATTCCGTTCTCTGCACAGTATTTCTTCAGATTTTCATGACGGGCAACGATCAGGGCATAGCTCATATGACGGGGGAAGGAATAATGGATCAGCGTCTTAGCACCCTGGGCTTTTGCCTGGGGAGGGATCACAACGCCGCATCCTGGCTCATCCACCTGGAGAACAATGTCAGCCTTTGGATTGATAACGCCCGGATCCTCACCTGGAGTTCCTGCAATAAAGATCATATCCGGACGGGTCTCACGTACCTTATCAATGGCTGCTGCTGTTCCGGGAACAGCCTGACACCATACGATCGCCTTTACATCCGGATCCGAAGCCATAGCCACTGCATTGGAGATCAGAGTCTCTGTCTCTGTGGTAAAGTTATCAGGATAGGTGGAGGTAACGATCATGTCACCATACTTTTCCTTCATCTTGTTTGCCTGGGTAATCTCCTCATCTCCCTGGGAAGCAGTTCCGGTGATAACACCAATCTTAAACTCTCCGCCTACTGCTATGGTAGCAGCCTCTGCCGCCTCAGAGCTTTCCTCAGAAGCCTCGCCTGCATCGCTCTTTTCCTCTGCTGCCGCGGAGCTTGGAGCCGGAGCTGGCGTCGTCTCCGGTGCGGGGGCTGC
>ENA-UONU01002268-UONU01002268.1-human-gut-metagenome-genome-assembly--contig:-CS51-NODE-2268-length-11557-cov-6.072422_pt1 | contig 11557 bp, 8 predicted proteins | sample MGYA00242462_ERZ724009 | MGnify/ENA metagenome assembly ERZ724009 | reverse complement strand
AACGGTAAACATAGTAAGCCACAATTCCGATCAGCACCCGCGGAACCAGACACACGATCAGGCTGGCTCCATTGCCGCGGAAAGGCCCCATGGTCACAAAAGGCGAAAACACAAAGGAAGTCGGGTTTGGCATAAAGGTATTTTTCCAGAGACTGGTCAGTCCGAAGGTCAGCCCCAAAAACGCCCCGTATTTCGGCCCCAGAAGAATGGCTCCGATGATAACGGGAATATGCAGGGTAGCTGCATTCATAAATCCCAGCGGAATATACCCTAGAAACGGCACAAAGGCCATGATCACGATAATGGCAGCGATGACCGCTGTCATTACCAGGCTGCGGGTTTTTGCAAAATGATTCATTTTTTTCCTCCTACTACTGTTCTTAAAAAAGATACAATGCATGTTACAACGTGATTATAAGAAAAAACTGATTTCCCGTCAATAAAAGCTTTTCTTAAAAATATACGATCCCCTACTTATGCACAGGGCAGCATAACCTTATCCACAATATGTTGATAACTTGTGGATAAGTGTGGGAAAACCTGGTGTTTTTCCCCATAATCTCCGAAAAAACCTTTATTTTCCTTATATTTCCCCATTGTGCAAAACTAAAGTTGACATTTTTTTCATTTTTGTGGACAAACCTATCTTCCACAGAGCGTACACAGCCCTTCCACCCCCAATTCACACAGTTATCCACAATTTGTGATTGAAAAACAAAACACTTTAGTATACAATAGATTTAGATTGGGTAATTCTGCAATACAGTTTTAGGAGACAAAAAATGATAGATAAAATCAAAGAAAACTGGGACAAAATCTTGCGTACTTTAAAGGAAGAACACGAAATCTCCAATATCTCCTACAGTACCTGGCTTGAACCCTTAAAGCCTTATTCATTTAAAGACAATACGGTGACCATCATTGTTCCCGAACAGACCTTTCTTCAATATGTAAATAAAAAATACGGATTTTTATTAAAAGTGACCATCTCAGAATTTCTTGAAAAGGAATGTGAGGTGGATTTCAAAGTTAAGGAACAGATTGAAGAGGCGGAAGAACCGGCAGCGCCCCAGCTCATACGCAAACAGGCGGCTCCCGTCAATCCAGACGTGATCCAGAACGCCAACTTAAATCCCAAGTATACCTTTGATACCTTTGTTGTGGGTTCCAACAATAACCTGGCCCACGCCGCTGCGCTGGCTGTGGCTGAATCCCCAGGTGAAATCTATAACCCTCTTTTTATTTATGGGGGCGTAGGACTGGGCAAAACCCACCTTATGCATGCCATTGCCCACTTTATACTAAAGAATAACGCCAGCTCAAAGATCCTCTATGTCACCTCAGAGACCTTTACCAACGAGCTGATCGATGCGATCCGTAATAAAAACAACATTACCACCACGGAATTTCGCGAAAAATATAGGAACAACGATGTGCTTCTCATCGATGATATACAGTTCATCATTGGAAAAGAGAGTACCCAGGAGGAATTTTTCCATACCTTCAACACCCTGTACGAGTCCAAAAAACAGATCATTATTTCCTCGGATAAGCCTCCCAAGGAAATCGAGACCCTGGAGGAACGGCTTCGTTCCCGATTTGAATGGGGCCTGACCGTAGATATCCAGTCTCCTGACTATGAGACGAGAATGGCCATTCTGCGAAAAAAGGAGGAGATGGAAGGCTACAATATCGACAATGAAGTGATCAAATACATTGCCACCAACATTAAGTCCAACATCCGTGAGCTGGAGGGAGCTCTCACCAAGATCGTAGCCCTTTCGCGCCTCAACAAGTGCGACATAACCCTTGGACTGGCAGAAGAAGCATTGAAAGATATTATTTCCCCCAATGCCCAGCGGGAAGTAACGCCGGAGCTGATCATACAAGTGGTTTCCGACCACTTTGGCCTGACTCCCCTTGATATTTCCTCTCAAAAACGCAACAAGGAGATCGTATACCCGAGACAGATCGTTATGTACTTATGCCGCGATATGACTGCCACCCCTCTTCAGGCCATTGGCCGGGTGCTGGGAGGAAGGGATCACACCACGATCATCCATGGCGCGGAAAAAATCGCTGGAGACATGGCAAAAGACGAAAATCTCCGCAGTACCATCGAGATCCTGAAAAAGAAGATTAATCCACAATAGCCGGTGGAACCTATGTGGACAGGCTGTTGATAACCTTATCTTTTTTTTCAGGTTGTGAACGGTTTTTAAGCCCCTGTGGATAAACCTTAAGATTTCCACGAAAAAAGTGGATCATTTCCACAGACGGCTCCACAGTTCTTTTCCCTTGTTTTTCAAGGCTTTCAGACAGTTTTGCACAAACCCACAGCCCCTACTACGGTTCCTACGAAATATATCTATATCTTTACTTACAGATGGCACACTAGAACACCATGACCGGGAAAGGAAGTTATCAACAATTATGAAGTTAAGATTTCAAAAAGATGCCCTGGTAAACGGCATTAATATCGTAATGAAAGCAGTACCCTCTAAAACCACTATGTCCATTCTGGAATGTATCCTGATCGATGCATCATCAGGAGAGATCAAATTAACCGGAAACGATATGGAACTGGGAATCGAGACAAAGGTAGAGGGCGTTATTTTAGAGCATGGTAAGATCGCCTTGGATGCAAAGCTGTTCTCAGAGATCACCAGAAGGCTTTCCAATGAAAATGCAGAAGTATCCATTGAGTCAGATGACAAGTTTAACACAACCATCCGCTGTGAAAATTCCGTATTTAATATCCAGGGACGGGACGGAGAGGAATTTGCATATCTTCCCTATATTGAAAAGGATAAGTATATCTGCCTTTCCCAGTTTACCTTAAAGGAAGTCATCCAGCAGACAATTTTTTCCATTTCTCCCAATGACAGCAACAAAATGATGGCCGGAGAGCTCTTTGAGATCAGCGAAAACCAGCTGAAGGTAGTTTCCCTGGACGGCCACCGCATCTCCATCCGCAAGGTGCGTTTAAAAGAGCATTATGAGGATACGAAGGTGATCGTTCCCGGAAAAACCTTGAGCGAGGTCAGCAAGGTCTTAGGAGGAGACAACGAAAAAGAGGTATCCATTTACTTTAACGCCAACCATATCCTCTTTGAGTTTGACAATACGATGGTGGTATCACGTCTCATTGAAGGGGAATATTTCCGCATTAACCAGATGCTTTCCAGCGATTACGAGACAAAGCTGACTGTAAAGAAAAAGGAATTTTTAGACTGCATCGAGCGGGCTACGATCCTGATCCGGGAAAGCGATAAAAAGCCCCTGATCCTCACTATCGAGGATGAGTCCATGAAGCTGAAGCTTAATTCCAGCTTTGGTTCCATGAATGCTGAGATCATGGCTCACAAGACAGGTAAGGATATTATGATTGGATTTAACCCCAAATTCCTTATTGACGCCCTTAGGGTGATCGACGATGAGGAGATCAATATTTATATGATGAATCCAAAGTCCCCCTGTTTTATCAAGGATGACGAAGAAAATTATATTTATCTGATCCTTCCCGTAAACTTCAATGCGGCTTCTGTATAGGGTTAGAAAGGAAAAATATGGAAATTATTAAACTGAGAGACGAATATATCAAGCTGGGCCAGGCATTAAAAGCAGCTGGCCTTGCAGAATCAGGCGTGGATGCCAAGTATGCCATCGAGGACGGTCTGGTATCCGTCAATGGAGAAACGGCATATCAGAGAGGAAAAAAGCTGGTTGATGGAGATGTGGTATCCTACAACGGGGAAACTATCAAGATCACCAAATAGCATCAGGAGCATCCATGGTTATCGAGTCCATTGAACTGAAAAATTACCGTAATTACGAAGAACTGCATATGGAAATCGATCCGGGGACGAACATACTTTGCGGGGATAATGCCCAGGGAAAGACAAATGTGCTGGAGGCGGTCTATCTTTGCTGTACCTCCAAATCCCACAAAAGCGCTAAGGACCGGGATATGATCCGGTTTCAGGAGGAGGAATCCCATATTAAGCTGCAGATCCGAAAGGATCAGGTTCCGTACCGTATTGATATGCATCTCAAAAAGAATAAGCCAAAGGGGATCGCCATTAACGGGATCCCGATCCGCAGAGCCAGCGAGCTTTTTGGCATCGCCAATGTGGTGTTTTTTTCTCCGGAGGATTTAAACATCATTAAAAACGGGCCTTCGGACCGGCGGCGGTTCATGGATCTGGAGATGTGCCAGTTAAATAAGCTGTACGTCCATTCCCTGGTTCAGTACAACAAGGTGATCTTACAGAGAAACCGGCTGTTAAAAGAGCTTTCCTTTCGGCCTGAGTGCGGGGAGACATTGGATATATGGGATATGCAGCTGATCCGTTATGGGTGTGAGGTCATTGGGATGCGCCGGGAATTTTTAAACCAGCTCAATGAGATGATCCAGCCGATCCATCAAAAGCTTACAGGAGGACGGGAAGAAATTGAGCTGACTTATGAGCCCAGCGTAGATGAGGGAGGATTTGAGGAGGCGCTGAAAAGATCCCGTTCCCAGGATCTGAAACAAAAGACGACTCTGTGGGGGCCTCACAGAGATGACATTCGTTTTATGGTAAATGGCATAGACATACGCCGGTTTGGCTCCCAGGGACAGCAGCGCACAGCTGCCTTGTCCTTAAAGCTTTCAGAGCTGGAGCTGGTAAAAATGGTGAGTAAGGATGATCCGGTCCTTTTGTTGGATGATGTGTTGTCTGAGTTAGATGGACACCGGCAGAATCAGCTTCTGTCCGCCATCAGTCATATTCAGACCATGATCACCTGCACAGGACTGGATGATTTTGTAAATAACCGTTTCCCCATTGATAAGGTATTCCGGGTCACTGGGGGAAGGGTGGTCAGTGAGAATTAAAGCGTTTTGAATATCAGAGCCCACTACTAGAAAGAAAGGATGATCATAGAACATGGGAGAACAGTACGGAGCAGACCAGATTCAGATTTTGGAAGGACTGGAGGCAGTGAGGAAGCGGCCCGGTATGTATATCGGCAGCACCTCAGCCAGAGGACTTCATCATCTCGTTTATGAAATCGTGGATAATGCAGTAGATGAAGCATTGGCAGGATATTGTGATTCCATTGAGGTCACGATCAATCAGGACAATTCCATTACAGTGGTGGACGACGGAAGAGGAATCCCTGTAGATATACAGAAAAAAGCAGGACTTCCTGCTGTGGAGGTTGTATTTACGATTCTCCATGCAGGCGGAAAGTTTGGAAACGGCGGTTACAAGGTGTCCGGCGGCCTTCACGGCGTGGGAGCCTCGGTAGTAAATGCACTTTCTGAATGGCTTGAGGTTCAGGTTTACAAGAATGGAAATATTTACCAGCAGCGTTACGAGAGGGGAAAATCCATGTACCCGCTCAAGATTGTGGGAACATGCTCCGAGGATCAGCATGGAACAAGAGTTACCTTCCTTCCTGACAAGGAGATCTTTGAGGAGACTGTGTATGATTACGATATCTTAAAGATCCGCCTGAGGGAGACTGCATTTTTGACAAAGAATCTGAGGATTACCCTGATAGATGCAAGGGAGGAGGAGCCCAAGGAAAAGACCTTCCACTATGAGGGAGGCATCAAGGAGTTTGTGTCCTATCTGAATAAGGGAAAGGCTCCTCTTTATGATCAGGTAATCTACTGTGAGGGTACAAGAGATGGAGTCTATGTGGAAGTCTCCATGCAGCACAATGATTCTTATACGGAAAATATTTATACCTTTGTAAACAATATCAATACGCCGGAGGGAGGAACCCATCTCACCGGATTTAAAAATGCGCTGACAAAGACCTTTAATGATTATGCGAGAAAGAACCGTCTTCTCAAGGAAAATGAGGACAGCCTTTCCGGCGAGGACATCCGCGAGGGACTGACCGCGATTATCAGCGTAAAAATAGAGGATCCCCAGTTTGAAGGACAGACAAAGCAGAAGCTGGGAAACAGCGAGGCCAGGGCAGCTGTGGACAATATCGTCAGCGAACAGCTGACGTATTTCCTGGAGCAGAATCCATCCGTCGCCAAGGCTATGTGCGAGAAATCCATTCTTGCCCAGAGGGCCAGGGCGGCTGCCAGAAAGGCAAGGGATCTGACCAGACGAAAGTCTGCTTTGGACGGAATGGCACTTCCAGGAAAACTGGCTGACTGTTCTGATAAGAACCCGGAAAACTGTGAGATCTACATTGTAGAGGGAGACTCCGCAGGCGGCTCTGCCAAGACAGCCCGCTCCCGTGCAACCCAGGCCATTCTTCCACTCAGAGGAAAAATCCTGAACGTAGAAAAAGCCAGAATGGACCGGATTTACGGAAACGCAGAGATCAAGGCCATGATCACGGCTTTTGGGACAGGGATCCATGACGATTTTGATATATCCAAGCTGAGATACCACAAGATCATCATTATGACGGATGCCGATGTGGACGGCGCTCATATCAGCACCCTGCTTCTTACATTTATTTACAGATTTATGCCGGAACTGATCAAACAGGGGTATGTATATCTGGCTCAGCCGCCTCTTTATAAGATCGAGAAGAATAAAAAGGTATGGTATGCCTACAGCGATGAGGAATTAAATTCCATTCTGACCGACATTGGGCGGGACAACAGCAATAAGATCCAGCGCTATAAGGGACTGGGAGAGATGGATGCAGAGCAGCTCTGGGAGACGACAATGGATCCGGAGCGAAGGATCCTTCTGCGTGTGACCATGGACGAGGAAACCACCTCGGAGGTGGATCTGACCTTTACCACTCTTATGGGAGATCAGGTGGAGCCTCGAAGGGAATTTATAGAGGCTAACGCTAAGAAGGTAAAGAATCTGGACATCTAAGATAACTGCGAGGCTGACAAAGGGATCTTTCGAGGGGGATCCCTTTGGGACGCCGGGAGACGGTAAACATAAAGGAGATTAAATATGGAGCCAAATGTATTTGACAAGGTTCACGATGTAGACCTTAAAAAGACGATGGAACAGTCTTATATCGACTATGCCATGAGCGTTATCAGCGCCAGGGCTCTGCCTGATGTAAGGGACGGACTGAAACCGGTTCAGAGGCGCGTGCTGTATTCCATGATCGAGCTGAATAACGGGCCGGATAAGCCTCATCGTAAGTGCGCCCGTATTGTGGGTGATACCATGGGTAAATACCATCCTCACGGAGACAGCTCTATTTACGGCGCTCTGGTCAATATGGCCCAGGAGTGGTCTACCCGTTATCCTTTGGTAGACGGACACGGAAATTTTGGCTCTGTGGACGGGGACGGGGCAGCAGCTATGCGTTATACAGAGGCCCGTCTGAGCCGGATTTCTATGGAAATGCTGGCGGATATCAATAAAGACACCGTTGATTTTATACCAAACTTTGATGAGACGGAGAAGGAGCCGGTGGTTCTCCCTTCCCGTTACCCCAACCTTTTGGTAAACGGAACTTCCGGTATCGCCGTGGGAATGGCGACGAATATTCCTCCCCATAACCTGCGGGAAGTGATCGGTGCTGTGGTGAAAATGATCGATAACCGTGTGGATGAGGATCGGGATACTTCTCTGGAGGAGATCATGGAGATCGTTAAGGGGCCTGACTTCCCCACCGGAGCTACCATTTTAGGAAAACGGGGCATCGAGGAGGCATACCGTACAGGCCGCGCTAAGATCAAGGTGCGTGCGGTGACCAACATTGAGACCATGGCCAACGGAAAGTCCAGGATCATTGTGACGGAGCTTCCCTACATGGTCAATAAGGCCCGTCTGATTGAAAAGATCGCGGATCTTGTGAAGGAAAAGAAGGTAGACGGGATCACTTATATCGGCGACGAGTCCAACCGGGAGGGAATGCGTATCAATATCGAGCTGCGCCGGGATGTAAACGCCAATGTAGTGTTAAATCAGCTGTTAAAGCATACCCAGCTTCAGGACACCTTTGGCGTGATCATGCTTGCTCTGGTGAACAACCAGCCGAAGATCTTAAACCTCCACCAGATGCTGGAAGCCTATTTAAAGCATCAGGAAGATGTAGTTACCAGAAGAACCCGGTATGATTTGAATAAGGCGGAGGAGAGGGCCCATATTTTACAGGGCTTATTGATCGCTTTAGATCATATTGACGAGGTGATCCGCATCATACGCGGCTCTGCCAATGTGGCAGATGCGAAGAATCAGCTGATGGAGCGGTTCGGGTTGTCCGATGCCCAGTCCCAGGCGATCGTGGACATGCGTCTGCGGGCCCTCACTGGTTTGGAGCGGGAAAAGCTGGAAAATGAGTACAGGGAGCTTCAGGCAAAAATCGAAGAACTGAAAGCCATCCTTGCAGATGAGAAAAAGCTTCTCTGTGTGATCAAGAATGAACTTATGGTGATTTCTGATAAGTACGGAGACGACCGCCGCACCTCCATCGGTTATGATGATGACATGTCTATGGAGGATCTGATCCCAGATGAGGATACGGTTATTGCCATGACCCATCTGGGCTACATTAAGCGTATGGACGTGGATAATTTCAAGAGCCAGAACCGGGGAGGCAAGGGCATCAAGGGAATGCAGACCATTGAGGAGGATTATATTGAGGATCTCCTTATGACTACCAATCACCATTACATGATGTTCTTTACCAATATGGGCCGGGTATACCGTCTCAAGGCATATGAGATCCCGGAGGCAGGAAGAACCGCTAGGGGAACCGCCATTATCAACCTGCTCCAGCTGCAGCCAGAGGAGAAGATCACGGCGATCATCCCCATGAGGGAGTTTAACGAGGAAAAATACCTGTTTATGGCAACCAAAGACGGTATGGTGAAGAAGACTCCTATGATCGAGTATGAGCACGTGCGCAGAAATGGACTTCAGGCCATTGTTCTGAGAGAGGGAGACGAGCTGATCGAGGTAAAGGCCACAGACAATAATCAGGATATTTTCCTGGTGACAAAGAAGGGTATGTGTATCCGGTTCCACGAGACGGATGTGCGGGTAACGGGACGCGTATCCATGGGCGTGATCGGAATGCGGTTCGATGAGGATGACCAGGTGATCGGAATGCAGATGGAGAGCCAGGGAGAGAGCCTTCTTGTTGTATCGGAAAATGGTATGGGCAAGCGTACCCTAATCTCTGAGTTCAACGCCCAAAACCGGGGAGGAAAGGGCGTAATCTGCTATAAGTGCACCGATAAGACAGGATACCTTGTGGGCGCTAAGCTCATTAATGACGGAAGGGAGATCATGCTCATTACCACAGAGGGAATCATTATCCGTATGTCTGTGGACGATGTGTCTGTGATCGGAAGAAATACCTCCGGTGTAAAAATGATGACCATTGAGCAGGATTCTGATATTAAGGTAGCCAGCATCGCGAAGGTCAGGGAAAGTGTGACCAAGGAGAGCAATGTCTACAATGAGGAATATTACAATGAAGATGAGTCGGAGGAACCTGAGGGGCAGCCAGACGGCGATGAGGATCCAGGGGACAGCAGTATAGAAGAATAAATGTCCCGGCCCGGAAAAGAATCTCCTTTGGGAGGTTCTTTTTCGTTTTACAGATGGTTTTATTTTGATGTTCATTTCATAAATAACACGCAGGAGGAGCGGAATATGAGGGAGATCTCTGCAAAAACAATAGAAGAAGCAGTAAGAGACATGTGCATTGAGGCTAATTACAGCCTGAGCACAGATATGAGGGCTGTATTTGAGGAGGCGGTGAAAAAGGAGGAATCCCCTTTAGGCCGTCAGATCCTGGGTCAGCTTGAGGAGAACCTGAGGATCGCATCGGAGGATCAAATCCCCATCTGCCAGGATACCGGTATGGCAGTGGTGTTTATCCGGATGGGACAGGAGGTTCACATTACAGATGGAAGCTTAGCCGGATCTATTCAGGAAGGGGTACGCCGGGGATATACAGAAGGATACCTGAGAAAATCGGTGGTGGGAGATCCGATTGAGCGCGTCAATACAGGAGACAATACCCCTGCTGTGATCCATTATGAAATAACAGATGGGGATAAGGTGGAGATCACCGTGGCTCCCAAAGGGTTTGGAAGCGAAAATATGAGCCGCATCTTTATGCTGAAGCCGGCTGAGGGGCTGGAAGGGGTCAAACGGTCTATTTTACAAGCCGTAAAAGATGCAGGGCCAAACGCCTGTCCGCCTATGGTGGTGGGAGTGGGAATCGGAGGAACCTTTGAGCGGTGTGCCCAGATGGCAAAGCATGCCCTCACAAGGGAGATTGGCGAAAAGCCCGAAAAACAATGGGTAAGGGATCTGGAAGCAGAGATGCTTGATGCGATCAACGGCCTGGGCATCGGCCCAGGAGGGTTAGGAGGACGGGTGACTGCCCTGGCGGTGAATATAGAGACCTTTGCCACACACATTGCAGGACTGCCTTTAGCGGTAAACATCTGCTGCCATGTGAACCGCCATGCACGCCGGGTGCTCTAGCATCGGAATATCACGGATGGACGGTATAAAAGATGAATGATCGGGATACAACAATATGCTGTATCCCGCAGAGAGAAAAAGGAGAGAATAGTATGGAAAAACATATGAGGATTCCTATGAGCAGAGATGAGGCCGCCTCCCTGAAAGCCGGGGACTATGTGTATCTTACCGGAACCATTTATACAGCAAGAGATGCGGCTCATAAGAGAATGGACGAAGCTCTGGAACGGGGAGAGGATTTGCCTTTTGATATCCGGGGAAACGGGATTTATTATATGGGGCCATCTCCCGCCAGAGAGGGACGGCCCATCGGATCGGCAGGCCCGACTACGGCAAGCCGTATGGATCAATATACGCCCAGGCTTTTGGATCTGGGGATGGGGGCTATGATCGGGAAAGGAAAGCGCAGCCCTCAGGTAGCAGAGGCGATTATTAGAAATAAGGCAGTATACTTTGCGGCTGTCGGGGGAGCTGGGGCGATCCTGTCAAAATGCATTCTCTCATCAGAGATCGTAGCCTATGAGGATTTAGGGCCGGAGGCGGTGCGCAGGCTGGAAATTGAAAATTTTCCTGTGATAGTGGTGATGGATGCAGAGGGAAATAACTTATATGAAACGGCAGCAAAGCAGTATGCCCGTTGATTCGGCAGTGGAGCTGCTTCTTTTTGGGCTGCGGTTCACAGCAGCCTGAAACACTTGCTGTTTGGTGGTTTGCCAGGGAATAGCATCTCTTTTCAAGCTTATTTCAAGCTATGATAAAAAATATTTCAAAAACTCCTTGACAAGCACAAACTCCTTTAGTATAATGGGCAATGCGTCTGAGAACGAACCGTTTAACGGCGCACCATATGGAAATTAGAATTCGGAGAAATACTCAAGAGGCCGAAGAGGCGCCCCTGCTAAGGGTGTAGGTCGGGAAACCGGCGCGAGGGTTCAAATCCCTCTTTCTCCGCTCTTTTTTCCAGATGAAGCCTGCTGTGAAAATAGCAAAAAATAAAATTAAAAAAGTTGTTGACAAAAAGTTGCGACTGTGGTATTATAAATGAGTTGCCGCTGAGATGGACAGCAACAACGAACCTTGATAATTGAAGATTAAACAGTATGTAAAACCCTGAAAAT
>ENA-UONU01002258-UONU01002258.1-human-gut-metagenome-genome-assembly--contig:-CS51-NODE-2258-length-11620-cov-4.426719_pt1 | contig 11620 bp, 8 predicted proteins | sample MGYA00242462_ERZ724009 | MGnify/ENA metagenome assembly ERZ724009 | reverse complement strand
TGCAGCAAAAGAAAATATGGGCGTTGAAAAATTAAGAGAACTGATTGCAAAGGGACAGGTGATTATTCCTGCCAATAAGAATCATCAGGCATTAAGCCCGAATGGTATCGGTTCTGCCTTAAAGACAAAGATTAATGTCAATCTGGGTACATCAAGGGACTGTGTAGACCTGGATATGGAAATGGAAAAGGTGAACGAAGCCGTAGCCATGGGCGCAGAGGCTATTATGGATTTAAGTTCTTTCGGCGATACACAGAAGTTCAGAAGAAAGCTGACCGCAGAGTGTCCGGCAACAATAGGAACAGTTCCTATTTATGATGCCGTGGTATATTACCACAAACCGTTAAAGGATATTACAACCGAAGAATGGCTTTCAATTGTTGAAATGCACGCAAAAGATGGTGTGGATTTCCTGACAATTCACTGCGGTATCAATAAGAGTACAGCAAAGCGTTTTAAGGATGCAAAGCGTCTTACCAACATTGTATCCAGAGGCGGTTCTATCATTTTTGCATGGATGGAAATGACAGGAAAAGAAAATCCATTTTATGAAAATTATGACTGGGTACTAGACATCTGCCGCAAGTATGATGTTACCATAAGTCTTGGTGATGCATGCAGACCGGGCTGTATCGAAGATGCTTCCGATATTTCACAGATTGAAGAGCTGGTAACACTTGGTGAACTGACAAAACGTGCATGGGAAAAGGATGTACAGGTTATGATTGAAGGACCGGGACATATGCCGCTGAACCAGATTCAGGCAAACATGGAAATCCAGAAGACCATCTGCAAGGGCGCGCCGTTTTACGTATTAGGCCCGCTTGTAACAGATATTGCACCTGGCTATGACCATATTACATCGGCTATCGGTGGTGCGGTTGCGGCAACTTACGGCGCATCCTTTTTATGCTATGTAACACCGGCAGAGCATTTGCGCTTACCGGACTTAAATGATGTAAAGGAAGGGATTATTGCTGCTAAAATCGCAGCCCATGCAGCCGATATTGCCAAAGGTATTCCGGGGGCATCCGACTGGGATAAAAAGATGAGTACGGCAAGAAAGAAGCTGGATTGGGAAGAAATGTTTGATCTGGCAATTGACCCTGAAAAAGCAAGAAGATACAGAGAATCCGCAAGACCGGAAAAGGAAGATACCTGCTCCATGTGCGGTAACTTCTGCGCCGTAAAGAACATGAATAGAATCTTAGACGGCGAAATCGTAAACATTTTTGACGAATAAGATGAAAAAGCCAAAGTCAAGAAACTTTCCGGTCAAAGGAATTATTGTATAAAAAGAAACAGCCACAAGAAACCTACCGTCTGAGAGGTTTCAATACAGGAAAATAAGCCGAAGTTAAGTAACACGTTGAGGCGTTTTTCCTGTATTGAAACCACCTTCCGATAGTCGGGTTCAAGTGGCTGTTTTTTAAATTTACTGCATTTCAATTTCCTTGTCGCGGCTTTTTTTTAAAAGGCGGCTGTAGTCGGTGGCGTACACGAGGGTGTACATCACTGCCATTAAAATTGAAGCGCCGATAACATCTGTAATGGAGTGCTGTTTTAAAAGCACGGTTGACATGCAGATGGATACACAAAGAATCAATGAAGCAATGTCAAATGCCTTATGCTTTTGAAACCATTCGCTCCGGTGCAGTGCGATGTGGACGGCAAGGGAGTTGTATACGTGGATACTTGGGAATACATTGGTTGGTGTATCACTGGCATAAATCGTAGCAGCATGCCGAAAAAGTTGTCCGGTACGTCATTCGGGCGCAGTGTCAGACCGCTCGGATAAATCATGCAAATCAGTAAGGATACGGACATGCCGATTGTCAGACATAATGCGAAACGCAAAAATTCCGTATCGGATGCTTTAAACAGCATATAAATACAGGCGCCGATGACATAGATAAACCACAGCATATACGGAATGATAAAATACACACAAAATGGGATCATGTCATCAATGGCATTGTTGATAATGTGCAGGTTCGGTGTTTCCATGGTAATCTTTTTTTCAAGGTAGAAAAACCACGGCAGGTATATAAAGATATAACAGCCGAAACACAGCCGCCAGTTTTTTTTCAAAAAATTCATAAGAATCCTCATTTCTGCGCACAAATCCTGCCATATAAAGAGGAGTGGTTTTTGTGCAGGCAAAAAGCACATACCGGATCCTAAAATGGCAGAAAACGAAAACGTGTCAGGTGCGCATTGACACAGAATCGTATTTTACTCATCGTGTAGTATTATTTTAATCCATAGATTAATAAATTATACCATGTTGCAGGCAGTAAAACAATTGTAAAATATAAATCTTATCAAAACAAGCAGACAATTCTAAAAAAAATCTTAACAGAAATCTTTGCACGGGCGATTCACAGATTTATAAATACCAATTTACAAATGCCATAAATATGTAATATAATAAAGTACATATGCCAGACTGTAAAAAAGCTGGCAGGATTGGAGAAATGATATGTTACAGATTCATCATCTGAAAAAATCCTATAATAAAAAAACAGAAGTACTTTCTGATATTGATTATACATTTGAAGAAGGAAGGGTGTATCCGGTCCTGGGTGGTATCGGTTCCGGCAGGACAACATTGTTTGACTGCCTGTCAGGGGATTTGCCGGTCGATGCGGGAGAAATTGCAACAAAGGAAAAGACAACCATTTTCCATGCAGCAAAACAGAGCATCCTGCCGATGTACATAACGGCATATGAATATATTCATTTTTTGTGTGATTTAAAAAATGTACCCGTTCCGGTAGACGAATTTCTTGATAAAGTCGGCATGGAAGAAAATGCCAAGGATACGCTGATTTGTGAACTGAGTTTTGAAGATAAAAAACGTGTGCAGCTTGCCGCATTTTTAGTGCAGAAGCCCTATGTTATATTATTTGATGAGCCGTTTGACTATTGCAGTGAGAATTATATCCGTACCTTTTTGCAGGTATTGCAGACGGTAAAAGAAAACCATATTATATTAATATCCACGGGACTGCTTGAAATTGCCAAACAGATTTCAAATGAGATTCTGCTGCTGCATAACGGCAGATTTGAGGTTGTGCCGTCAGAAACCTTACAGGTACAGGAACTGCGCAGAGCGGTACTGGATATTATCGGGGAGGCAGATCATGGAAATCTTTAAAAAAATGTTTGCAGAAAAAATTTTGAGTTTTCACGAAGGCACGAACAGAAGTCTGGAAATTCTGACAAAAATGCCGCTGGTGGGAGAATATATCAGCAATCAGGTGATTCATAAGAGAAATTCAAAGATGCGCATGACCATTGGTGTCATGGCAGTGCTTGTGAGAATGATTGTGCAGTTTATTAAGAAATATTTATACGTGGCAGTTTTTATTTATGTGCCGTATCTGTTTATGGCACAGTTTAATCCATTAATCCGTGATCACAAAGAATCTGCGGTATTGTTTATGTTTTTTATGCTGTCTACGATTTGCGGAAGCCTTGCCAACAATACACTGCTTGCTATGGGTGACAGGGATTATCTGATGGTGCGCGTGGTGCTGGTAAGTCCGTATATGAATTTCCTTGGCAGGCTGGCAGTTAAAATGGTCACAGATTTTGTGTATTTCACGATTATTTTAAATTTATTTGGTGTATCGTTTGTACACGGCCTGCTGTTAAGCCTTGTGACGATGTGTATCCGTCCGGCAGGTGAGATGATAGCGGTGCTTTGTTTTGACCAGATGCAGTCGATGTATAACAATAGAAATGCTTTTAACGGAACGGTGATTGCACTCAGTGTTTTTGTGGCATACGGTATGCCGCTGTTAAAGCGGCAGATCAGTTCAGACTGGCTGTTTTTCATTCATCCGGTTTTTGTAGTGGCAGCACTGTTTATCGGTGTGTTTTCAGTGTATTATTTATGGGATTATCCATCTTACAGAAAAATTATGCAGGAGGCGCTGCATATTAAAAGAGAAGTATAAGAAAGCCCGGACAAGCGGCAGAGATGGCGTGTATATTGTAAAAATTAAGAAATGTAACGGAGTGAATCGGTAATTAGGATAGGAGTGGACAGGATGAAAATAAAATTTAGTAAATCACCGGTAATGATGCTGGCAAAGCTTGCACTTGCGGGACTGTTGTGTCTTGTTATTGTGTTCATTGTTCATTCCAATTATAAGAGCAGACAGGGAAGTCGGATTGAGTTAAAATCCCGTTATACATTTTCTGTTCGGATAGACAGTGACGGAAATGTACTGGATGAAGCGTATAATGAAGGTGAGAAAAGCGAATATCAGGAATTTGAAACGCCGCAGTTAAGTAAAATGGCAGACATCTGGCTGACACAGTTTACGGGACAGTTTACCCAGAAGTATCTGCCGTGGTCAAAGGCACTGCGAAAGGTTTCATGTAAGGATTCCAAAGTGCTTGACCGTGAAACCGGCACGGTGCTTATCAGCTTTTCGGCAGTTTTAAAGGATAGTACGTCGGAGTATTTCCAGTCGTGGGACGGCGTGCTTGACAACGGCAGAATGGAATTTGAATGGGTTGTGACATTTGCACTGGACAACCACTATGACGGTACGGCAACGATTTATGTGGAGAATATTGTGACACCGGAAGAATACGGTATTTCACAGTATAATGAAAGCTTAAAAGACAGCGTAACCGGCGGCTCGGAATCGGCAACGGCGGCTTCTTCCAATACGCTTACAAAGTATGAAATTAAAGAAAATACGTTACAGATTACATATGACGGTGGTGCAAAATATGTCAATGTTCCGGTAGACTGTACGAATCTGCCGCTTGTGGAAAATTCATCCACACAGCTTATGGATGGAAGCTGGCAGTTAGACACGAATAAAGCAGCGTTTCTTTACGGCGGCAAAAATGCAGAAAACGGTAGGGTACCCCTGACGTTGTTGTTTTCCAATGATAAAGGCAGTAACTGGGTTACTAGTGAAATTGATACGATTTATGATGCCAATTATTACTATGTAAAGTTTTTTGATGAAATGACAGGCGTAATCGTTATCGGTTACGGTAAGAATGGCAGTCAGCAGGCATCGCGTATTTATACAACAACAAACGGCGGTGAAAGCTGGATAATGATAGGCAGCGGACCGGCATTAAATGTATTAAAGGGCGTGGTCTTTGCAGATGCAGATACAGGATTTTTCTGCTATAACTATGTAGATGGCATGGACAGTAACCTGTATATGACAAAAGACCTTGGAAAGACGTTTTCAAAAGTGACACTGGACCCGCAGGAGTTAGACAGCACGGCGGCAAATGCGCAGACAACGGAAAGTGACAGCACGCAGCAGGAAACAAAAGCCGAGGAAGAAACAACGGCATCAAAACTTTCGTGGAGTGACGTTTATAAAGAGGCACTGGTGCCGGTGGTAGATGATCAGGGCATGATTACCGTTTATCTGACACAGGGCAGCAACGGTGTGTATAACAGTGGTAAAACAGCGGCGAAATATCAGTCATCGGACGGCGGTGAAACATGGAAATATATCGGGCAACTGGAAATTACCTCTTGAAATAAAGGTTATAGTGTGATAAAATTTATTAAATTTGAGAAAAAAAGACATTTTTGTGTCTTTTTTTTTGCGCAAAAGTAGCAAAATTTAATAATACGAAAGGAAATTAGGTGGCATTCATGAAAGCATTTTTAATTCTTGAAGATGGAACAGTGTTTAATGGAACGAGTATTGGTTCTACCCGCGAAGTAATCAGCGAGATTGTCTTCAACACATCAATGACAGGATATCTGGAGGTACTGACAGACCCTTCTTATGCAGGACAGGCAGTAACCATGACATATCCTTTAATTGGAAACTATGGCGTATGTTATAAAGATATGGAGTCTTTAAAAGCATGGCCGGATGGATATATTGTCCGAGAACTTTCCAGAATGCCGAGTAACTTCCGATGTGAAGACCCTATCCAGAAATTCCTTGCAGACAATGATATACCGGGTATCAGTGGAATCGATACCAGAGCGCTGACAAAGATTTTGCGTGAAAAAGGTACAATGAACGGTATGATTACGACAAATGAGAATTATAATCTTGATGAAGTTCTGCCAAAGATTAAGGCATACTCTGTAAAGGGCGTCGTTGATAAAGTAACATGTAAAGAAAAGAAAGTCCTGCCGGGCAAGGGATATAAGGTTGCGCTGATGGATTTTGGTGCAAAGAACAATATCGCAAAGTCCTTAAATTCAAGAGGCTGCGAAGTTACAATTTATCCGGCACGTACAACGGCAGAGGAAATCTTAAGCACGAATCCGGATGGAATCATGCTTTCTAACGGCCCTGGCGATCCAAAGGAATGTGAATTTGAAATTGCGGAAATTAAAAAACTCTATGACAGCAATGTCCCGATTTTTGCAATCTGTCTGGGACATCAGCTGATGGCACTTGCAACAGGTGCAGATACGCATAAATTAAAATACGGACACAGAGGTGCAAATCATCCGGTAAAGGATTTACAGACAGGAAAGGTTTACATTTCTTCACAGAATCACGGTTATGTCGTAGATGAAACGACACTTAATCCGGCAGTCGCAAAACCGGCTTTTGAAAATGTCAACGATAAGACCAATGAAGGTCTTGAATATATCGGAAAGAATATTTTTACTGTACAGTTCCATCCGGAAGCATGTGCAGGACCACAGGATACAGCGTATCTTTTTGACAGATTTATTGAGATGATGAAGAAGGAGGACTAAAAAATGCCAAAGAATCCGAATATTAAAAAAGTATTGGTAATTGGTTCAGGACCGATTATTATTGGACAGGCAGCTGAATTTGACTACGCAGGTACACAGGCTTGCCGTTCTTTAAAAGAGGAAGGAATCGAGGTTGTTTTAGTAAACTCCAATCCGGCAACCATTATGACAGACAAGGATATTGCTGATGAAGTTTATATCGAACCACTGACTGTTAAAGCGTTAGAGCAGATTATTTTAAAGGAAAAGCCGGACAGCATTCTTCCGACACTGGGCGGACAGGCAGGATTAAATCTTGCCATGGAAATTGCCGAAACGGACTTTTTGGAAGAACACAATGTGAAGTTAATCGGTACAACAGCGCTGACAATTAAGAAAGCGGAAGATCGTTTAATGTTTAAGGAAACCATGGAAAAAATCGGTGAACCTTGTGCGGCTTCCTTAGTTGTTAATAATGTAGAAGACGGTGAAGCATTTGCAGCTAAAATCGGTTATCCGGTTGTACTGCGTCCGGCATATACACTGGGCGGCAGCGGCGGCGGTATCGCACACAACGTTATGGAATTAAGGGAAATCCTTGAAAACGGTTTAAGACTTTCACGTGTCGGTGAAGTTTTAGTAGAACGCTGCATCGCAGGCTGGAAGGAAATCGAATACGAAGTAATGCGCGATGGTAACGGCAACTGCATTACTGTATGTAACATGGAAAATATTGACCCTGTCGGCGTGCATACCGGTGATAGTATCGTAGTTGCACCGTCACAGACACTTTCCGACAAAGAATATCAGATGCTTCGTACATCTGCTTTAAATATTATTGACGAACTGGGTATCACAGGCGGCTGTAACGTACAGTATGCCTTAAATCCGGACAGCTTTGAATACTGTGTAATCGAAGTAAATCCGCGTGTAAGCCGTTCTTCAGCACTGGCTTCCAAGGCAACCGGTTATCCGATTGCAAAGGTAGCAGCTAAGATTGCATTAGGCTACACACTGGATGAAATTAAGAATGCCATTACAGGAAAGACTTATGCAAGCTTTGAGCCGGCACTGGATTACTGTGTTGTAAAGATGCCGCGTCTTCCGTTTGATAAATTTATCTCTGCAAAGAGAACACTGACAACTCAGATGAAGGCAACCGGTGAAGTTATGAGTATTGCCAATAACTTTGAAGGCGGTCTGATGAAGGCAATCCGTTCTCTGGAGCAGCACGTTGACAGCTTGATGTCGTATGACTTTACAAAGTTGACAGACGAAGAACTTTTAGAAGAGCTGGCTGTTGTTGATGACAGAAGGATCTGGAAGATTGCAGAAGGTTTAAGAAGACATATTCCGGCAGCCAAGATGCATGAGATTTCAAAGATTGACTTATGGTTTATTGATAAATTACAGATTATTGTCGATATGGAAAATGCTTTAAAGAGAGGTCCTTTAACAAAAGAACTGCTCACAGAAGCAAAGAGAATCGAATTCCCGGATAACGTTATCGGTGAACTGACAGGAAAGACAGAAGCAGAGGTTAAGGCATTGCGTGACGAATATGGAATTCATGCGGCATTTAAGATGGTTGATACCTGTGCGGCAGAATTTGCGGCAGAAACACCGTATTATTATTCAGTATTCGGCAGTGAAAATGAAGCGGTTGAAACAAAGGATAAGAAGAAGGTACTCGTATTAGGCTCCGGTCCAATCCGTATCGGTCAGGGTATTGAATTTGACTTCTGTTCTGTGCACTGTACATGGTCTTTCAAGAAGGAAGGCTATGAAACGATTATTGTAAACAACAACCCTGAAACAGTTTCAACGGACTTTGATATTGCCGATAAGCTGTATTTTGAGCCGCTGACACCGGAAGATGTTCAGAATATTGTTGATTTTGAAAAGCCGGACGGCGCTGTTGTGCAGTTTGGCGGTCAGACAGCAATTAAGCTGACAGAAAGCCTGATGAAGATGGGCGTGCCGATTTTCGGTACAAAGGCTGAAGATGTCGATGCTGCGGAAGACAGAGAGTTATTCGACGAAATCTTAGAGCAGTGCGGTATTCCAAGAGCCAAGGGTCAGACCGTATTTACCGTAGAAGAAGCATTAAAGGCAGCCAATGAATTAGGCTATCCGGTACTTGTAAGACCTTCTTATGTGCTCGGCGGACAGGGCATGCAGATTGCCGTATCCGATGAAGACGTTGTTGAATTTATGAATATCATCAACAGAATTAAGCAGGATCACCCGATTCTTGTTGATAAGTACCTTATGGGTAAGGAAATTGAAGTTGATGCGGTATGCGATGGTGAAAATATCCTGATTCCGGGTATTATGGAACATATCGAAAGAGCCGGTATTCACTCAGGTGACAGTATTTCCGTATATCCGGCGAAGTCACTGACACCTAGAATTACGGATATGATTGTTGATTATACAGAAAAGCTGGCACGTTCCCTGCATGTAAAGGGTATGATTAACATTCAGTTTATCGTATACAATGATCAGGTTTATGTCATTGAAGTCAATCCGCGTTCAAGCCGTACTGTACCGTATATCAGCAAGGTAACCGGTATTCCGATTGTACAGCTTGCAACAAAGGTTATTACAGGAAGTAAAATTACAGATTTAGGATATGAACCGGGCTTACAGAAGAAGTCAGATTACTATGCAATCAAGATGCCGGTATTCTCCTTTGAAAAAATCAGAGGCGCAGATATCAGCCTCGGACCGGAAATGAAGTCTACAGGTGAGTGCCTTGGTATTTCAAAAGACTTTGATGAAGCATTGTATAAGGCATTCCAGGGTGCAGGAATCAATCTTCCGAAGCATAAGCAGATTATCATGACACTCTGCGATGCAGATAAGGAAGATGGTGTGGATATTGCACAACGTTTTGAAAAGCTGGGCTATAAGATTTACGCTTCCCGCGGTACAGCCAAAGTATTAAAGGAGCATGGTGTCAATGCAATTCAGGTCAACAAGATTGGTCAGGAAGCACCGACACTCTTAGATTTAATCTTAGAGCATAAGATTGACCTTGTGATCGATACACCGGAAAATGGTATCGAAAGAGCCGGCGACGGTTTCTTAATCAGACGTTATGCGATTGAAACAGGTGTACACTGCCTGACAAGCCTTGATACAGCGCACGCGCTGATTTCAAGTTTAGAGCATGCGTTTAACAATAAAGACCTTACAATTGTCGATATTGCAACGATTGATAACAGAAAGTAGATACTAGGGGTAGTTGCCCCGGCATCATAAAAATAAAGTACCCGGCAGAGGAGATTTTAAAAATTTCTTTTGCCGGGTGTTTTTTATTTGCGCAGGATATACGTACAAGCAGTCATATGCGTGAAACGGCGTTGCATTTTCAAGGTAAATATGATACAATTTAAACAGTATTTTGTTCCTGTACAGATACAGGAAACGACATTTTGCAGGGAAGGAACAAGGACAATGGATGCAAGACGGGCACAGGATATATTAAGACATATTATTAATGATGAAGATTACGGCGCAGCGATGTTAGATAAGATCTCAGTTACTGAAAGTATTGAAGTGCTGACCAAGATGCTGCCGGATTGTGTGGCAACGGCACAGAATGATAACAATATCAATGATGCGGGATTTTTCAGCCAGATGATTCATAACTACTATCCGCTGATACTGGATAAAATTAAGAATGCAGAGCATTTATGGGTGGTTTACAGTGACAACACCGGCTATCCGTACATGATTGACGGTGATTTGTTCGTATTATATGATTATGCAAATCATGCGGAGCTTGAAAAGAAACTTAATACAGCAGGGTATCAGGTGGCACTGGAAAGTGTGACACCTACAGATTTCCGAAATGAAGTGGCGCATATGTACCGCAACGGCTATGAAAAAATCCGCTTTACAGATGGAAAGGGCGAACCGTTTGTTGTTGCCAAGGAAGATTTATACAGCTTTGAGGATTTCTTCAATGAAGAATACGGGGCTGCAGCGTGCAATGATTGAATTTTTCCAGGAATTCCGTAAAAATACGGCAGCAGATGCAGGGCGTGAGGAGATTTTAAAGAAGCGTGAAGATGCGATGATCCGCACAATGGTACACGCAGAATATATGGTGCCTTGTATCAAAGAGGAAACAGAAGACATGGTTGAGATTTCACATCCGTTTATTGATTTGACAGACCGGATTCAGGATAAGGAAGAAGGCGAGCGTGTGATTGCCATTCCTGCATTCACGGACGGTTTTGAAATGGATAAGTGCTACGAAGGACATCATGAGAATATGCTTTATCAGTATGACGAACTGGTAAATCTCGTGGAAGAACTCGGCGCATCCGGTGTTATCATCAACTGTCTGGGTATCAGCTACTATATGAAGCTGGAACTGATGCACAAAATTAATATGTAAGATACCAGGGTCAAAAGGTCTTTCGCCCACATGAGCTTGCTCATAAGTGGGGGAAAGACCTTTTGACCCGCCCCAATATGAGCATAAAAGTGGGACGATAGTCCCACGATATGCGAATATGGGTAGGATTGTGGGAGTGCGCAGCACGGAACAATCCGCAGGTATCCCAGTTAAGAACGTTCGTTCTACAATATTATAAAGAAAGCTGCCGCAGGCACATATTTCATTATAAATATGTGCCTGCGGCATTTTTTGTCTGACGGGGGATAAAACAGCCCTGTTTAACCGTCCTATTTTAAAAAGTCCTGACGCATCGGATTAAAGACATCGACCAGCTTGCCGTCTTCAAGGGCAGTAACACCGTGTTCGACGTTGGAAGGCATATAGACACTGTCGCCTTTTTTCACAACCTTGGTCTCACCGCCGATTGTAAATTCAAAGCTGCCTTCTGCCACGTAAGTAATCTGCAAATGTTCATGGTGGTGGAAATTTCCTTTAGAGCCTTT
>ENA-UONU01002257-UONU01002257.1-human-gut-metagenome-genome-assembly--contig:-CS51-NODE-2257-length-11621-cov-4.746931_pt1 | contig 11621 bp, 4 predicted proteins | sample MGYA00242462_ERZ724009 | MGnify/ENA metagenome assembly ERZ724009 | reverse complement strand
AGACCTTCGCTTTATTCTCTTTCATACTGTCCCTCCTGAAAGGGGAACGTTACACAATTCTTTTCCCAACTTATGTAGTAAAAATCGCTGTACAAATGCCGGAATTTCCCCAATAGGCCCGATGTTCACAACTATTTGTTCGCTTAAAAGCAATAGGGATTCCCTACTTTTCGCATGGGCTATCCCTATTATAAGTGTCATTGCTTGGATAACATATAAAAGGAAGGTTGTCCACCCAATACCGCGGCTTCTGTCCTTTTGTAAATATTTTCAATGCAAATGGTATGCCTTCCCCATCCTTCTATAGACCTGTTTCAACCCGCCGCATATTTCTTTTTCCACCCATAGCAACTGCCTTAAAATTTCCGAATGAAGTCAGGACCTCTGGTAAAATAAAACCATTTTCAATTTTTATAGAAAATCAAAACTATTTTCATTTTTTCTATTGATTTTTACATAATGGTGTGATTAAATATATATAGATTTAATGAATTTATAAATAATGCCAAATTATTTATAAAAAGGAGGTGTATAAAACAGTCTGGTAAGTTTGTCTATCCGGAAAGCAAGCCGGCAGAACTTGATCGTTGCCGCATGCCTTTCCTGCATTTTATAGGCAAACGGCGCGAGCTAACGCGCTCATTTCCATTGCTTTTTCGCAGGAGATCAAAGAAAGAGGATAAGGGGGAAATCAAGATGAAAAAGAAGGTGTTGGCACTTTTTCTGGTACTGGTGATGGCGCTTACCGGCACGGGACTTGGCATGCCAGTCGCTTTAGGTGCACCAGAGGAATTGGACGCTTATGATCAGCTGCGTCTGAAATGGTATAATATGGCTGTAGGCGGCGATTATGAAGAAAACGATCCGGATTTGCAGCCTATGCTCCAATCCATCAACGACACAGCGCAGGACTATTGGGATCGCATGAATCCTTCGCCTGTTTGTAACGCGGTAAACGGGCGCTATAATGGTGTAGAAGGAGCAGGCGACTCCTCTCAGGACTATTTATGGGAAGAGTATCCACTTGGTTGGCGCGGTGATTCAATTGATTCGAATAGTATCCATTTTTCGTATCAATATCTGCGTGCAATGGCGCTGGCACATGAGACGAGGGGCTGTGAATTATATCACAACGAAGCTCTTTTAGCAGATATTGAGCGTGGCCTGGAGTATTTGTATATAAACCACTTCAATGAAAGTATAAGCAATTACGGCAACTGGTTTGGGTGGGGAATTGGAGCTCCCATTTATTTGGATGAAACACTCATTCTTTTGTATGATTCCCTGCCGTGGGAAGATATCTTAAAATATGCAGTGGTATCTCGCAAATGGGCGGAGAATAATATGATTGGCGCTGCAAATTCCCTTTGGCAGTTACGTGCGAGCATGTATGCAGGTATGTTGCTAAAAGATCAGATGGGTAATTATAAAGGATCGCAAATGACCGGTGGACAGATGTTGGAGCGCGTACAGCAAAAAGTGCCGGATTACTTGGGGTATGTGACCAGCGGGGATGGGTATTATCCGGATGGTACCTATATTGCCCATTCCAATATCGCATATAACGGCGGTTATGGTTATACGGCCCTGTCCGAATCCTGCCATTTGGTGTATATGCTGACCGATACTCCTTGGGAAATTATGGATGAAAAAGCCAAAAACGTGTTTCAATGGATTTATGACTCCTACGAAACGATCATCTACAACGGGGTGTTAATGGATGCTTTCCGTGGACGCGAGATCGCCCGAACCGATATGAAACAAGCCGATGCGGCAATTATTGTAGTAAATGCAATCCTAATGGCGATCGAGATGGCGGAACCCGAGGACGCCGCCAACTATAAGTCCATGATTAAGCAGTGGTATGCAGGGAATACGTATACTCTAAAGAATCTGAATGAAAGCGCAGACCTGCCATGGCATAAATTCCCGTTGGATACCGTTGTACGGATCCTTAACATTGTCGACGACGACACGATCCAGCCCCGCCATATAACAGGAAAATATTATCAATTTACACAATCTGACCGTGCCGTTTTACGCGGCGAAACATTTTCTGCCTGTGTTGCAATGGCTTCGAAGCGAATCGCTCATTATGAAACTGGAGATGTCAATACAAAGGGCTGGAACACGGGAAGCGGCATGACCTACATATATAATGGCGATCTGGAGCGGTACGACGGCTTGAATAAAGCAACCATCGACTGGTTCCGGCTCCCGGGCACAACCTCTGTTTACAATAAGAAAGTCAATACGGGAACTTCCTCTCAATCTTTTGCCGGTGGTACGGGCGATGGAATGTATGGTGTTTCTGGAATGCAATTGGCGGCACCTGGGACCAATTTAAAAGCCAAAAAGTCTTGGTTTATGTTTGACGATGAAATCGTCGCATTGGGTTCGGACATTCAGTCCAGCAGCGATTCCGAGTCTACGGAAACCACCTTTGAGAATTATATGATCGACGATGCTGGCGATAATCGCCTGGTGGTCGATGGAGAAGAACAGCCCTCAGAACTCGGATGGGAAGAAAAGAAATCCGATGTACAATGGTTGAATATTGAAGCAAATGTCGAAGGAGCCAACCTTGGCATTTATTTCCCAGAGAAGGAAACCGTTTCTATGAAAAGAGAAACCCGCTCTGGAAGATGGACGGATTTGGGCGGTTATAATACCGACGCAACCTTATATTCTGCCAACTATCTCACCCTTTGGAAAGACCATGGGGTAAATCCGATAAACGAAACATATTCTTACATCCTGCTGCCAAACAAGACAGCCAACGAGACGGCTGATTATGCGGGAAACAGCGATGTAACCATTCTACGCAATGACGCACTGGTCCAGGCAGCCTATGAGAAAAACTTAAATCTGGTAGGGGCTAATTTCTGGGAGGGCGCCTCCATTGATGCAAAGGGGATCGGTAGCTACCTGACTTCGGATAGCCCTTCTTCGGTGATGGTTCGCGAAAATGACCGCGAAATGGAAATCTCTGTGTCCGACCCAACACAAGAGAATAAGGGAAGTATCCAAATTGAGCTTAACCGTGCAGCGCGCGGAGTCATTTCTGCAGACGAGGGTGTGGAGGTGCTCTCCACAACTCCAACCATTCGGCTCAAGGTTCATGTGAACAATGCGAAAGGTAAGACCTTCTCTACTAAACTTTCCTTTGAGGATCTGGGGGAACCGGAATCAACAGCCATTGAAGGCTTTAAGACCGAAGGGGACGAAGTGGTCGTTACGCTCGCACCAGCTGCCCGTGCAAAGGCTTACACGCTGAGATATGGCACAGAAAGTGGAAAGTATCCCTATACGCAATCGTCCACAGGAACTTCCATCCGTTTGAACGGCTTAACGGCAGGAGAAACCTACTACTTTACTGCGGTCGCGTTTAATGATTCCGGAGAAAGCCCGCAAGCTCCGGAACAAAGCTTTACCGTTCCGTTAACCACGCAGTTTACCGACCATTTTGATACTATGGATCAGATTTTGAGCAGGAGCTCCAATATCCTATTGGAGGTTTCCGATGGGGCAAACTTTAGCGGGGATACCTCTACGCTCAAACGTGCAACTATGGAGGAAGGTTGGATCACCTATTCATTGCCGGCTCTTTCCAACTTTACATTGGTTTCTTATATCCACTCCACAGCTCCTGGTACTGTGACTTTGTTTACTTCTCCGGACAATGAGGTATGGACTGAATTGCAGACAAAGGATCAAACCAGCGGCAGTAGTTGGGTTCGCCATACGATTACTCCTCTGGGGAAGATTCCAGAAGGTACCAATTATCTGAAAATTGTTCTGAATGGTACAACGAAAGCGTGGAGCCCACAGCTTTCCGATTTGACAGCGACGATTGCATATGGCGTGAAAGAACGTCAAATGGTGGATTCCATGGTGGATTTCTCCAAAATATATCGGGCGGATCATGTAGTATTGCGCAATGGAGCGATTGAGGCACAGGACCAGAATACCGGCTCGTTGGTGTACAGCTTGACTCAAATGCAGGAAATGGTTGTGCAGGCTTCTGGAAACGTATCCCTTGCCGTCTCAGAAGACGGGCTGTCCTATACGGCGTTGGATGATCTGGAAATCACAGATCGCGCAATCCATGCGGAATTGAATGGCGCAAAATATGTGCAGATCATGCTGAACGGTGACGCTAAGGTGAGCGGTGTGCAGATCGATTATCTACATGAGATTGCGCCCATTGAAGCGATTCGATTTGATGAGGATACTTTCCGTGCAGTAGCTCTGTACGATGTTGAGCCGTCTATCAAAAAAGCCCCTATGAATGGCACCGGTGAATTGCTCTATGAGACTTCCAATGAAGCGATTGCCACCTATGAGAACGGTATCCTCCATCCCAAAGCAGTGGGAAGTACCGATCTGACGGCCTCCGTTTTAGGAAGTGACATTACGGCGGAGGCGACTGTGGATGTCTATCATAATGTAGCCAAGAACAAAACTGCAACCAGCAGCGCTTATTATAATGGCTATGCGCCGGACAAGGCTTTTGACGGCAACATGAACGATGCTGCACGTTGGCAGAGCAGCGGGAGTGGAATCTCTTGGATTCAGGTGGATTTGGGAGAAATCGCAGAAATCGAATGGATGGATTTTACCTGGGACAGCATAGGAGGCGACTATGCGGTAACATTTTCTGAAGATGGGGATACTTGGAGCAAACCGATCACAATGAAAGAAGCAGATGGTAAACAGGTTGCTGTGGAAACGCCGGGAATCAAGGCACGCTATGTAAAACTGACCGGACTGGCGGAGAATGCCGTCTACGGTTTAGTGGAATGGCGGCTCCTGAACAGTAGCCACGCGGGTTCTGACGAGGACGTAGTGGATACCAACATTGCTTTGAACCAAGAAATCCTATGCAGCAATGAGAATATTGAAGGCGGGTATGCGGCCAAAAACGCAGTGGATGGAGATCTCAATACACGGTGGGATGTCGATAAATCCCACCGTGACGACAACCAGTGGATCGCGGTCAATCTAGGAGAGCCTTCTACGGTTACTGCGGTCAATCTGAACTTTGAAGCAGCCTATGCAAAAGAGTATACGATCCAGATTTCCGATGATGGAAAGAAGTGGACCGATCTGCTGACCAATAAAGCAGGAGCGGTTGGCTGGAATTACCATAACCTGGAAAGCCCCGTTCAGGCCCAGTACGTCAAGATGCAGTGTATTAAGCGCGGAACTAATTACGGCGTAAGCCTGTTCGAATTCGAAGTCATAGGGAGAAATCAGGCATCGATGGAGCCAGTAGAGCTTACTTCTATTACCATGCTTCAGGATTCAGTCAAACTATTGCCTGGGCATACCCAAACGCTCAATGTTCTCACAGAACCAGTAGCCAATGCGGCGAGCCTCCAATGGAGCAGTTCCGACGAGGCGATTGCCACAGTTAACGCTAATGGACTTGTGACGGCACACAAAGAAGGAACCGTAAGAATCACTGCATGTGCAACGCTCAATCCAAAAGTACAAGCGGTTTGCACCGTGACAGTTGTGCCTTACAGCGGCCTCCCCGTTTCGGTAGCTTCCGTGGAAATTCAAAACGCTCCGGAAGAGCCTATGACGGTTGGTACATCACAGGCGTTGCAAGTGGTTGTCCTCCCGGAAAACGCATCCAATCGGAATGTACAATGGATCAGCAGCGACAGTTCCGTAGCAAAGGTGAACAGCCGCGGCATTGTAACCGCAGTTGCTGAAGGAACTGCAACCATTACGGCAAAAAGCGTTGTTTCGGATTGCGAGGATCAAGTGGAGATAGCGGTTGTACCGAAAGAAGCTCCATCGGCACATGTTCTGGTGGTTCAATATGGAAATCAGGCGACAATGGAATTCAATGGAAATGTAGAACAAGAGATTCTCGATCAGGACGGCCTGTATGCGGCGTCCGTTTTGGGCGGTACAGAACTGACGCTTACCTTTATTCCAAAGGGCGAGGAATGCACGTTCCGTACAGTAACCCTAAATGGCAAACCTGTAGAAGGCGTTACACCGGACGGGTTGACATTCGCTTATACTATGAAAAATAGTAGCGCCAATCTGACCTTTGTATTTGAAACCGTCAATAAGTCTGTCTTAAAGACCATCCTAGAGGTCGCCGAAGGATTGGTGAATAGCGAGGAGTGGGAAGCGGCCGTCCCGTCCGTGCAGAAAGCTTTTGATAAGGCATTGGCAGAGGCGCGGTCTGTGTACTATGACAAGGACGCGTCCCAAGAACAGGTGAATCAAACTTGGAGCAACCTATTAGACGCAATTCACCATTTGTCCTTTGCTAAGGGGGATAAGAGCAGGCTGGAACAGTTGGTTTCTATTGCCGAGGAGTTGGAACCAACAGACTTCATAGAAGAAAGCTACAACGTAATGGCGCAAGCGCTGGAGGATGCTAAAAAGATCCTACAGGACGAGGATGCGCTGGAAAAAGAGGTACAAGATACCTACGATACGCTGTATGAAGCAATGGTTTCTTTGGAGCGTGTAGCGGAAAAAACCACTTTAAACAGTGCGATTGCTAAAGCAGTTGAGATCGAAACGAATCTGAACCTTTATATGACCGATGGAAAAGAGGCCTTTAAACGGGCTCTGGCCGCCGCAAAACGGGTTGCCGTGGATTCAAATGTTTCACAGGAGAAAGTGGATCGTGCAACGGAGGCATTAACAGAAGCGATGGCTGCTCTCCGTAAGCTAGCAGATAAGACCCAACTGGAAGAGTTGCTTCACAGAGCGAATACAATCAATCTGAGCGGCTACACTTCCTCCAGCGTGTCCCAGTTCAAAGCGGCATGCAATGTGTTGGAAGCATTGGTCAGCCAAAAAGAAGTTGCAGAAGAAGAAGCACAAGCTGCTATAAAAGCCTATTTAATCGCAGAGGGCAATCTTAAACCGGTAAATTCTCCTTCGCCTTCCAAGAAAGGAAGCTCTTCAAAAAATGCTGCAGCAAATACGTATGCAGATGCCGGAAGGGTCCAGGTAGCGCCTGAGAACTCCATAGGATCTGCTGTACGCTCTGTTTTGTGCGATACAACCATTCCGTTTACAGTCAAACATGGTAGCGCATATTGTTTTAAGATTACCGTATTAAACGGAAGTCCTGAAACACCAAGCTTCACGGTGGGGAATGGCAACGTGCTCAAGACACAATTTGTGGCTAAAAGAGGGAACGACTATTATTACCGAGTTTGGGCAATCGGTATGCCAGGCGAAAGCGCTGGCGTTTATACACAGATGCCCAACGAAACGCCCCAAAGACAATGCGTAGTTACCATCGTATAAAATAGTTTATTGGACAAAACCGCCGGTTTCCCGGCGGTTTTGTCCTTTTTTATAAGAATTTCTTCCTGTCAAAGTCCACCATGCGGCTTTGAATCCCTACGTTAGCGCAGTTGTTAAAGACGTTCAAAAAGCCCGGCGCATACAAATCTAGAGCTTATGCCATCCGGCGTTCCCCAAGATATTCTGGCTTAATAGGTTTTTGTACAGGCCAGAAAGAATCGGTATGTTTCCCCGGGCGAGAGGCTTCCAGGTAGGGTTGGTAAACCATCTACTAGGATACCAAATCGCACTGGTACACGTGTTCGCAATCTTGCGGTTTTTTCCCAATGGTTCGCGTTCTTTCTAAGTATAGGGGATAACCGTCTAAAAGAAAACGGATGAAAGAAACTCCGCCAAAGTTTCCCCTGTCCGATTGCATCTTGACATTAAAGAAAAATAGGCATATGCTTTATACATACAAAAGTATGTTAAACAGACAAAGAGAGGTGAAAATCCATGTTCAAGAAATTGTCCGAAGCCGAATTGGATGTCATGTTAGTAATCTGGAACGCGCAGGAATCTTTGGATACCGGCGAGATCGTCCGTAAACTGAAACAGGGCAAGAAGTTGCAGGCTGTGCAGGTCCTTTTGGGGCGGTTGGTCAACAAGGGATATGTATCTTGTGAAAAGATAGGACGTTTGAATTATTATACCCCACTTGTTCCACAAGCGGCGTATCGGGCGGCAGAGACGGAAACCTTTGTGGAAAAACTGTACCGCAATTCCCCGAAGTCCCTGATCGCCGCATTGGTCCAATCTCAACCTCTCAGTAAGGAGGATCTGGAAGAAATTCGGGCACTGTTGGATCGAGAGGAGGAGTAGGAATGTTGGAAAACCTGTTTGTCCAAACCCTCAGTGTATCCGTACAGGCGACTTTGCTGTTATTACCGCTCTTTTTCGCCGATAGATGGCTCACAAGGGCATTTCCCTCCCAGGCAAGATGCTTTTTATGGCTGGTGTTTAGTGTCCGGTTATTGATTCCGATGACCTTTGCATTTCCTCTTTCAGCGGGAAATGCAGCTATGCAGGGTTCGGCCGGAACCATTTCTTCCGCCGGTTCTCAGGCCGTCTGCCAGCAGCCGGACGTTCTTTCGCAGGCCTTTCCCGCCAGTCCCGTTCCTACATTTGACGCCCCCATGGAACCGTTCTATGAACACCTTCCTCTCCTGGAAGGTCTCGCACTGGTTTGGGTCATGGGGAGTATTTGCTTTTTGTTGGCTCATATAGGGTTTTATCTTTTTCATATCCGATTCCTAAAGAAAAGCGCAGAATCCGGCTTGGGTCCGGAACAATCGATTCTTTTGGAACAGGTGCAGAAGGACATGCATATCCGGCGGGACATCCCCGTAAGAATCAGCAGCCATGCGGAGGGGCCTATGATCCTGGGGCTATTTCGTCCCGTGCTGATTTTGCCACAGATGAAACTGACGCAACAACAGTTGACATTTATTTTCCGCCACGAACTCGCCCATTACAAACGGCGCGACCTCTGGATCAAGTGGATGTTTCTGCTGGTGCAGAGCGTCCACTGGTTTAACCCCTTGGTACATATTCTGGCGAAGAAGGCAAATTTGGATTTGGAAAATGCCTGCGACGATACCGTCCTAAAGGGGAAAAGCCGCCTCTACCGGAAGGAATACGGGACGGTCCTACTGGAAGTCCTGACGGAACAGTCCCACAGTGTTCCCCTTTCTACCGGTTTTTCGGGGAAGAAAAAGGAAATGGTCCGGCGGTTCCAAAATATTGTCCATCCATCGCCAAAGCGAAAGGGACATGTCCTGATCGGTTGTATCGCAGTGGCTTTGGTATTGCTTACCAGTTCCCTGAACCCGGCGTCTGCGCAGGCGTTGAATCCTTCGGTTCTTTCCCAGTTAAAGGCAACCCATACAACCCTGGAAGAACAGGCCGCAACCAAGGCGCTTCTTGCGCAGTGCCTGGAAGGGTCAATGTTCGAAACCTATCAGCCCTTCCGCGATTTGCCGTTGACCGATGAAAATTACCAGAGGTACGAACAGGCGGAAGAATCATACTGCGATCTACTCCGAAAATATCCAGAAACCTCTCAGGTATATGAATATACATCGAACCCTTATTTTCTTCTAGTCGATATACAATCCCTTATGTCAAACGGCATTTTTTGTTGCCAAACAGATCAAGATCGAGCAGAGGGATGCTTTCGAATGATTTGGATGGACTTTTCCGATCCGACTTCACTGCAAGTAACCGATTTGGGAATTGCTTATCCAAATAAAGGCCGTTATTTAAACGAGAATATTCAATTTATACAACAACAATCCCAGCAAGCGTACAATATTGCCACCCGGTTCGGAATCGATCTGTCGAAGTATCAGAAGGCATATACGGGGATGTATCCGGCCGTAATCGAGAATCACGCTATCAATTTAGGTTGGTCCATTCAGGAACAATTAAAAAGACTAGGTCCATATAAATTTGAACAATTTGATAGGGCCCATATGATGGCCTATATTCATAACGATTCTACACAGGGTGTTATTTTAAATGCGGATCGGAGCGGTATCTATGCCCATTATTTTGAAATCCCTACGATTGATGAAAGAAATCAAAGAAAAACATTAGAAAGCCAATTCCCTATCATCCGTTCAGAATGTCAGTCTTCATAACCATCTCATTTCAAATACCACTACAATAAAGCATAGTAGCGATAGGGATACCCTGCAATTTGATGGTGGCTGTCATTTCATATATCCCCATTACAAATAAACAAAACCAAATGATTATTATGTATGAGAAAGGATGTATAAAATGAAAAAAAAGATTTTGTCCGTAGTCTGTATCCTATTATTCATGTACTGTCTGCCTTCTGCGGCCTTTGCCTATTCTGTAAGTAGACATGCGAGTATGACGGGAAACATCAGCTTATAAGTGTAGAACTCCATCATGAGAAACAAGTAATTGTGGAATTAAAAACACCCAAAACGAATCATATAAATCGAATAATATTAAATAGACATATTGACTGCTTAGGCAAACCATTATAATATCTATATAGAACTATTTTTAAAGGCCAAATTGGATGATTTTAAAGGGGTGATTGTGTTGAAAAAGTTTCTGAGTCTCTGTTTATGTCTTTGCTGCCTCCTGTTTTTCTCAATGCCTGCTTTTGCCGCGACTACAAAGGAAACTGGAAATTTGCAAGCCTATCAGTCGGTATTGGACAAGTTAAACGAAGAATATGGAACGACGTTCCGTTTTCCAACCGAAGAGGAGTTGCACGAAGTGGGCCTTACCAATACGGTCGACCCGAGAACCGCGACTGTCTCCGCAACAGAGTTTGAGAAATACATGCGTCCGATCGCCGAGCGGATTTCCCAGGCAAATTTGGAAGTGGAAAGAGAGTGGGAAGATATCTCCGGCCGTGCTGTAACAGGCGCGGAAGAAACATCAAAGAAGGCGGCCGCTGTCCGGACACCAAAACAGTTGAGACAAACAATCGAAGGCACCGTTATAAGTTTCAGCTCCTACGCGGAGGACCGTGCAGGGTATCGGCGTTGGGATTCTTTTATAAAGTCCTATCCTCCCATGGATTGCGATTATGGTAGACATCTGTATTTGCCTACAAAGGCAAGTAAAGCAAATTATCCAAATAATTCCTGCATACATTTGCCTATATTTATAGGAAAATGCGGCGAACCAACATGATGAAGTGCGTTTTACAACGGACGATCCGGATAACGATTCCTACAAATACTTAGATGCTTATCGAACATGTGCAGAAGTATACAGAAATACTTGATTTGAATACACTTGTAGGTTGGATTCCTTCGGATCATACACAAACCGCTGAGTGGTATGCCAGCATGTGGCATTTTCAGCAGCAGACAAATTGTTTCATATCCTTGAAGAGGGCAGAGAGGGGAGATCACCTCGCTGCCCTCTTTTCGATTTGTTTATAAAACCTTGACACTAAGAAAAATATCCTATATACTTTTAACATACAACTGTATGTTAAACAAACAAAGAGAGGTGAGTTAATATGTTGAAAAGGCTTTCCGAATCAGAATTGGACATCATGTTGATCATTTGGAGAGCCCCGGAGGCTCTGGATACCGGCGAAATTGCGCGCCGCCTGCAAAAGGGATGGAAGATACAAGCCGTACAGGTGATTTTGGGCAGGTTGGTCAACAAGGGGTATCTCTCCTGTGAGAAAACCGGAAGACTGAATTATTACACTCCGCTTGTCACGGAAGCGGACTATCGGGCGGCAGAGACGGAAACCTTTGTGGAAAAACTGTACCGCAATTCCCCGA
>ENA-UONU01002254-UONU01002254.1-human-gut-metagenome-genome-assembly--contig:-CS51-NODE-2254-length-11633-cov-4.195198_pt1 | contig 11633 bp, 10 predicted proteins | sample MGYA00242462_ERZ724009 | MGnify/ENA metagenome assembly ERZ724009 | reverse complement strand
CTTACTAAACAAATTATTATGGGAAGGATTTGATCCCGAAGAAATCCCGTTTGATGAACTGCCTAATAGATTTGTAATAAAAGTGACTCACGGTTCCACTTTTAATATAATTTGTACCGATAAAGATAAATTGGACCGAGTAGATGTTATTGCAAAGTGTAAAAAGTGGCTGAAGGCAAAGTTTTTACCGTGTTATGGTGAGTGGTTTTATGGGGTGGAAAGACCAAGAGTAATTGTTGAGGAATACTTGGAAGGAGACAAAGGACTTCCACTATTTGACTATAAGATTTTCTGCTTCAACGGAAAACCCAAAATGGTCTACGTAGATACTTGGAAAGAGGGAGAACACGCTATTAATGCCTATGATATTGATTTAAATTTGTTCAAAGGCGTGGAACTTGGATATCCAAATGACGAAACAACGATAGTAGAAAAGCCGGAATGCTGGGATGAAATGGTTAAGATAGCGGCGGATCTCTCAAAAGATTTCTTGCACGTTCGCGTAGACTTTTATTATACACATGGGAAAATTATTTTTGGAGAGTTAACGTTCACAAAGGGAGCCGGGTTTGGAAAGATTAAGCCTATCGATTTTGACTACAAAATGGGAAGTTGGTTGGAATTACCGCTAGTTTATGGGAATGCAGTCAAATCAACCAGATAAAAGGACGTATTTTCCGCCTGGTTATGTACTGGAGAGGACATTGGTTTTTACTAGCACTATCAAACAAGAATATGAGGAGAAAAGATATGAAAGGTATTATTCTGGCTGGTGGCTCCGGCACACGCCTTTATCCGTTAACGAAAGTGACATCGAAGCAGCTGCTTCCGATTTATGATAAACCCATGATTTATTACCCAATGTCGGTACTAATGAATGCAGGCATTCGGGATATTCTGATAATTTCCACACCGCAGGATACACCGCGATTCCAGGATTTGCTGGGTGACGGTCATCAGTTTGGTGTTAACCTCACCTACGCTGTCCAGCCCTCTCCGGATGGATTGGCGCAGGCGTTTATTATTGGTGCTGACTTTATTGGTAATGATACCGTGGCTATGGTCTTGGGTGACAACATCTTTGCCGGCCACGGCTTGAAGAAGCGCCTAAAAGCCGCTGTGGAGAATGCAGAGTCAGGCAAGGGTGCGACTGTGTTTGGCTACTATGTGGATGACCCGGAAAGGTTCGGCATTGTGGAGTTCGATAAGGACGGTAAGGCCATTTCTATTGAAGAGAAGCCTGCGCATCCGAAGAGTAACTACTGCGTGACTGGATTATATTTCTATGATAACCGCGTGGTGGAGTATGCAAAGAACCTTAAGCCCTCTGCCCGCGGCGAGCTTGAGATTACCGATCTGAACCGCATCTATCTGGAGGATGGCACACTGAACGTAGAACTGCTGGGTCAGGGCTTTACTTGGCTGGATACTGGCACCCATGAGAGTCTTGTGGATGCGACGAATTTTGTGAAAACAATCGAGCAGCATCAGCACCGAAAGATCGCTTGCTTGGAGGAAATCGCATATCTGAATGGCTGGATTAGTCGTGAGGACGTTTTGGAAGTTTATGAAGTGCTTAAGAAGAACCAGTACGGCCAGTATTTGAAGGATGTTCTGGACGGCAAGTATCTCGATGTGCTGCATTGATTAAGCGGCACCTAAAGTTGAACACATCACTGATATAAGGAATAGGGGAAGAAAGTATATGAAGAAATATCTGATCACTGGTTGCGCCGGCTTTATCGGCTCCAACTTTGTTTATTACATGCTGAAGAAATATGACGACATCCTGCTCGTCAACCTCGACAAGCTGACCTATGCAGGCAACTTGGAAAACCTCAAGGGCGTAGAAGGCGATCCTCGCCATGTGTTCGTGCAAGGTGATATCTGCGACAAAGAATTGGTCACGTCTCTGTTCGAAAAGTATGACTTCGACTTTGTCATCAACTTCGCTGCTGAGTCTCATGTGGATCGTTCCATTGCCAACCCGGAAATCTTTGTCCAGACCAATGTGATGGGCACGGTCAACCTGCTCCAGAGAGCGAAGGAAGCCTGGTACGATGCTGCAACTAAGACCTGGAAAGAGGGCAAGAAGTACCTGCAGGTTTCTACCGATGAGGTCTACGGTGCTTTGGGTGCAGAGGGCTACTTCATGGAGACTACGCCCATCAATCCCCACAGCCCGTACTCTTCTTCCAAGGCCAGCGCGGACCACTTCGTACAGGCATTCCACGATACCTATGGTATGCCGGTGAATATCACTCGCTGCTCCAACAATTATGGTCCTTATCAGTTCCCGGAGAAGCTGATTCCGCTGATGATCAACAACGTCAAGCATCACAAGCAGCTCCCCGTGTACGGTGACGGTATGCAGATCCGTGATTGGCTGTATGTGGAGGATCACTGCAAGGCCATCGATATGGTGGCCAATGGTGGAAAGATTGGTGAAGTCTACAACGTGGGTGGCCACAACGAGCGTCCCAATATCTTCATCGTTAAGACCATCATCGAGCAGCTCCATGACCGCTTGAAGGACGATGGTATTTCCGAGGAGCTCATCAAGCATGTGGAAGACCGCCTCGGCCATGACCGCCGCTATGGTATCGATCCGACTAAGATCAAGAATGACTTGGGCTGGTATCCGGAGACTCCTTTCGAGAAAGGCATTGTCCTGACCATTGACTGGTATCTGGAGCATGAGGACTGGATGAACAATGTGACCAGTGGCAATTACCAGAAGTACTACGAAGCAATGTACAAGGCAAAAGCGGAAATCTAAAGATTATTACCAGAGGACAAGGTTGTGGGAAGGATGAAGTTTTTTGTAACTGGCGTCAACGGTCAGCTTGGCCACGACGTGATGAATGAATTGAATAAAAGAGGTTATGAGGGTGTCGGCTCCGACCTTGCTCCTGCCTATGCGGGTGTTGCGAATGGCTCTGCTGTGACCACCATGCATTATGTCGGGCTGGATATTACAGACAAGGAAGCGGTCAAGAAGGTTATTACAGAGGTGAATCCGGATGCCGTCATCCACTGCGCCGCGTGGACGGCGGTGGACATGGCCGAGGACGACGATAAGGTGGAAAAGGTTCGTGCCGTCAATGCCGGCGGAACCCAGAATATCGCAGATGCCTGCAACGCCATCCACTGCAAGATGCTTTATCTGTCCACGGACTATGTATTTGATGGTCAGGGAACGGAGCCTTGGAAGCCGGACTGCAAGGACTATAAACCTCTGAACGTCTATGGCCAGACCAAGCTGGAAGGCGAACTGGCGGTGGCGAACACGCTGGAGAAATACTTTATCGTCCGTATTGCTTGGGTGTTCGGTCTGAACGGTAAGAATTTCATTAAGACCATGATCAATGTGGGAAAGACCCATGATGAAGTCCGGGTGGTCAATGACCAAATCGGTACGCCTACCTATTGCTTTGATCTGGCACGCCTGCTTGTGGATATGTGTGAGACTGAGAAGTACGGCTATTACCACGCCACTAATGAGGGCGGATATATTAGCTGGTACGACTTTTGCTGCGAGTTCTATAGGCAGTATGGCCTGAAAACGAAGATAACACCTGTGACTACTGCGGAGTATGGTCTGAGCAAAGCTGCCCGTCCATTCAACAGCCGACTGGACAAGAGCAAGCTGGTGGAAAACGGTTTCCAGCCGCTGCCTACATGGCAGGATGCAGTCAGCCGGTATCTGAAGGAAGCGCAGCTGTAAACGATAGAGAGATTTGGAGATAACGACAATGGGACAGATAAATGTTGAGAAGAACGTAGGTGGCATTGAGGGGCTATGTGTGATTACCCCTGCTGTCCACGGTGATGCTCGTGGCTATTTCATGGAGACCTATAGCCAGAGGGATATGGAGGAGAACGGGATCAACATCAATTTCGTTCAGGACAACCAGTCCATGAGCGTGAAAGGCGTACTCCGTGGACTTCACTTCCAGAAGAATTTCCCCCAGACCAAGCTGGTGCGAGTGATTAAGGGTTCTGTGTTCGATGTGGCGGTTGACCTGCGTTCTGACAGCGAGACCTACGGCAAATGGTACGGCATTGAGCTGACGGAGGAGAATAAGAAGCAGTTCCTCATTCCGAGAGGCTTTGCGCACGGCTTCCTTGTGCTGAGTGATACCGCAGAGTTCTGCTATAAGTGCGACGATTTCTACCATGCCAACGATGAGGGCGGTTTTGCTTGGAACGACCCAGAGATCGGCATTAAGTGGCCGAAGGTTGAAGGGGCGTATCAGGGCACAGCAAGTGCTGAAGGTTATAGCGTAGACGGAGTTGCTTTGAATCTAAGCGATAAAGATCAGAAATGGAATAGCCTGAAAGATAAGTAATAGGATGGCGCTATACTTGTTGTAATGAATAGAGAAACTATACACATTCTTTCTGGAGAGAGACCGTTCTTGGAAGCGGTGAGGCAAAAGAATGCTGTCATAATAGATACAATTGAAGACGGAAATGGAGAGTAATATATGAACATTTTAGTATTGGGAGCCGCAGGATTTATTGGGACAAACTTATCAATGAAATTGGTGGAGAATAAAAAGGACTTGGTTACCCTTGTTGATAATAGTAGGAGTTTTTTCTCAAATGATGATGTGTTGAATTCTCCCAACGTTCTCATTCGGGAATCCTCCCTCGATACGGATATGGATTATAGTATTCTAGAGGGACAGGATGTGGTTTATCATCTGGTTAGTTCTGTTGTTCCTGCGACCTCAAATCAGCATATAAGCAAAGATATTCAGTCAAATGTACTGTTTTCTTCTAACCTGTTTGATGCATGTGTAAAGTACTGCGTAAAAAAAGTAGTATTTATTTCATCGGGAGGAACAGTATACGGTAAAGAAGCATCATGCCCCTTGCCTGAAGAAACACCGACAAATCCGATTTCCTCGTATGGAGTGCAGAAAATAACTATTGAAAAGCTGCTTTATTTGTACAATTATATGTATGGTTTGGATTATAGAATAATACGTTTAGCCAATCCCTACGGACCATATCAAAGACCGAATGGAGTACTGGGAGCGGTATCTACGTTTACATATAGAGCCATCAAAGGCGATGAGATTGAGGTTTATGGCGATGGATCGGTAATTAGAGATTTCATTTACATTGACGATGCGATAAGAGGGATAATTAACATCGTGAATGGAGAGAATAAACACCATACCTTTAACCTTGGCTGTGGTTAATCCAATTAGCCTTGAAGAAGGAATCAAGAGAACTGCAGAGTTCATGAAAGAACACTTGCTGAAAGAATGATGATCCGAGAGCAATTGCCGAATAATGTTTTTTAGAAAGAACAATGAGAAGATTGATGGAGAATCAACAAATAAGATTGAGATCAGGGGCTCTCTGAAAACCGATAACATGTACGTAGAGCAGGAATTTTTTCCACAGTCGGTATCGCGATTCCATTAGATAGACTTTATCCGCGAAAAAACGTGCTATTGGCTGCAATTTTGATTTTCGGATAGACCCAAAAGATACAGAAGAGACAGCAGTTACTTTATCGGCTGAGATTGCGTTATTGAACGCATAGCAAAGAACACTTCAAAAAAGCTATCTAGTAGTGACTGTCTTTTTTGCAATACGCTAGTTTATATTCATAGAATGGAAGTGAACAATATTATGAGTATAATTATATTGGCGAATAAGTATCCTAATAAGATCGAACCTAATGTAAATGTATTTACGCAGCAAATTGCATGGAGTATGTGCGACCAAGGGGCTGAAGTAATTGTAATTTGCCCTTTAGCAGTAAATTACAAAAAAAAGTATTCGGAATTCGAGGCTGTTAGAGAGGAAATAACGGAATCCAATAAAGTGATAAAAATCTACCATCCGCGATATATTGGATTTGGTCAAAACGGCAACTTTTTATTGAAAAGCAGAGTAAAGGCTACCACAGCATTGTACATCAACGCAGTCGACAGCGTCTTAAGTAAAATCATACAGCATGATGATATTCTTTTTGCAGAGTTTTTATGTCCTGCTGGAGTGGCGGCATCAAAACTAGAAAAAAAATACAGGGTCAAAGCTTTTATGCAATGCGGAGAAGCCACATATCAAGGTGATAGAAGATATGGAAATCAGTACTTGGAAAAGGCGCTTCGCAGCTTGACGGGCGTTGTTGCTTTATCCGGGCAGAATAAGAAGTACTTTACTGATGCAGGAATTGTGAAAGCAGAAAAGATTATTATACTCCCTAGCGGCTACAGAAAGGACAGAATATATCAAAGAGACAAGACTGTTTCGAGAGAGAAATTTGGTTTGCCGACAGATAAGTTTATTGTTGGATTCTGTGGCAGCTTCGATGATAGAAAAGGAATCCTCAGATTGGAAAAAGCAATTGATGGAATTGATGACGAGGATATTGTTCTGGCGGCGTGTGGGAAAGGTAAGATGAGCCCAACAACAGAAAAACTGGTATGGAAAGGTCCGATTAACCACAAGGATTTGGGCTTTTTTTACAGTGCATTGGATGTATTTGCTTTCCCAACCTACAACGAAGGGTGCTGCACAGCGATAGTTGAGGCAATTGCTTGCGGCTGCCCAATCATCTCGAGCGATAGATCATTCAATAAAGAAATCTGTGATGAAACGAACTCTATCTTGATTGAGCCTGACGACATTCACGCTATGAAAGAATCAATTCTTGCACTGAAGAATAATCCGGAGTATCGCAACAAACTTTCAATGGGAAGTTTAGCGAAAGGCAAGGAACTGAGTCTTGATGATAAAGCGTATCGTTTGCTACAGTATTTTTGCTCGAAGGAATAGGAGTTGATTGGATGGTTAGCATAAGTCAAATCAAAACTGCAATCAAAAAGGGTGACTTATTCAAAAAAGCATTTTGCTTATTGCTGATAAAGCTTGGGTTTTCAAATACCGTGCTTCAGACGTTGGAGGTTCGAAATAAGAATTATCTTTATGTCAAAAAAAGGTATGCAAAGTACATCGAAAAATTCAAAGACTATGAAGCAAATTCGGATGAAAGAGAACAAATTATCTGGGTATTGTGGCTTCAGGGAATTGATAACGCGCCGGCGCTGATACAAGCATGTTGCAGATCAATTATGGAGAATGCTGGGGAGTATAAAGTTGTATTCTTGGATTCAACGAATTATACGAAATATGCCACATTGCCGGAGTATATTGTATCTAAATGGAAGAAAGGCATAATATCCAATACACATTTTGCAGATATACTACGGACAGAGCTGATGATCTTGCATGGCGGAATATGGATGGATGCTACTACGCTGCTCACGGGGGATTTGCCAGAATACATTACAAAAACAGATTTTTTTGTGTATAAACGCGGCATGATTCGAGATATTACGACGCTTGCAAATAACTGGCTCATATCTTCCAACAGAAATAATAGATTACTCTTGTGCGTCAGAGAAATGCTTTTTGAGTATTGGAAGCAAGAAAATAAACTGATAGAGTACTTTATTTGGCAAAATTGCTTTACAATTGCAGCAGAAGTATACAAAAAGGATTGGGACGAGGTTTTACATATTCCGGATACACTGCCAGAAACAATGGCATGGAATATATTTAAGAAGTATGACCCGAAGGTTGTCCGGGCAATTACTGATTTGAGCCCGGTACATAAGCTTTCATATAAGTTAAAAACTCCTTCAGACTGTTCAAATACTATTTATGAAAAAATACTTGTTGGAGAAATAATATGATTTCAGTCTTGATTTCTACATATAATGGTGAACCTTATATTTTGGAGCAATTACGTTCTTTGAATAATCAGACTGTTCCGGCTGATCAAGTTGTAATTGTGGATGATTGCTCTAAAGATCGATGTGTTGAAGTAGCACGACATTTTATCGAAGACAATAAGCTGGGCGACCGGTGGAGTTTAATATGCAATGAACATAACAAGGGATGGAAAGCTAATTTCAGAGAAGGCCTTAAATTCATAACGGGGGACGTTTTGTTCTTTTGTGACCAAGATGACATTTGGGAGCATTCAAAAATTGAAAAAATGATGGAGGTCTTTAGTCAATATCCTGATGCAATGGTACTAGGAACGAATTTGTTTCATTTCACGGATGATATTTCAAAAGTGACGCCGGCAGGCATCATTGTTAAAAGAATCATTAAAGTGGAATATGACCCCGAATGCACCAATTTTCTGGAGCATCCGGCAGGATGCACAATGGCGATAAAGTCCGAATTCATTGAAAAGGTGAAGGCATATTATGCGGATACCTGGGCGCATGATGAATTCTTCTGGAGATTTGCAACCGTATCAAACTGTTGCTATTTGATTCGTGACTCATATATCTACCATAGAATTTCTGGCAAAAATGTGACGAGTCAAAAAACATACTCTACGAAAAACAGAGCGGATGGGGCTTATTGCAATGTAGTAAACTACCAGCTTCTGCTGGAGTATTCAAATAAAGAGTGTAATAGTAATTATTCCAAGGTTATTGCGTATTTTATCAGTGGAAACCAGAAAAGATATCAGTTCTTAACAGAGCATAAGTTATCGGATTTTGCGTATCTATTAGTGTTCTACAGAAAAATATACTATAAACTAAAGCAGTTGTTCGGGGATGCGTATGCTGTTCTCGGAGAGGCTATTCACAAATGAGCAGACTAATAAAATGAAGAAAGGTAGTCGTTTACCTCCATGATATCTTCTTATTCTGCGAGGGGAATGATGAACGCATGGTTATCTATGATGATGAGACAGATACGAGACAAATTTCTTTTTTTAGTAATGCGACTGAAATGGAAAAAGGCGAATTCGCATAATCGAACCGTACCTGGAAGGTTATTTGACGTAAGCAAGGTGAAGATAGGAAAGTATACCTATGGTAAAGTCAATGCGCATACTTTTTTGAATGACGATGCCACGCTGGTAATAGGTAACTACTGCTCGATTGCCGGTTCGGCAGAGTTCGTAGTCGGTGGTGAGCATTCAACGAATCATCTCTTCACCTATCCGATGAAACAAGTTGGACTGGGGATTGGTGTCGATACCAAGAGTAAAGGATCTATCATCATTGAGGATGATGTTTGGATTGGAGAACGGGCATTGATTCTGTCGGGCGTGAGAATTGGAAAAGGGGCGGTTGTTGGTGCAGGCTCCGTAGTAACAAAGGATGTTCCACCGTATGCTATTGTCGGCGGAGTACCGGCGAAGGTAATCAAGTATCGTTTTTCTGAAGAAATAATGATGAGATTACAAAAACTGAATTACGCGGGAAAGAATCTGGAATTTTATTCTGCGCATCGGCTTATTCTGGATAGAGAGTTACATTCAGAGGAAGATTTGCTGTGGATACAAGAGGAGTTAAATAGTGAAAAATAGAGCGTTGGTCTCACTCTGCATTCCGACAAACGGAGTGACAGAGTGGGTTATTCCGGTAATAGAGAGTATTTATAATGACAAATCGATTCTACTGGATTGTTTTGAAGTGATTGTTGCTGACAATGGCAACAATGCAGATTTCCCCAAAAGCATTGAGGAATACCAGAAGAGGTATCATAATCTGTATTATACTAAGACTACGACACCAGGATTTTTGAATCAAATAGAATCATTTCGTCTTGCTAATGGCCAATTAGTCAAATTCGTAAATCATAGGATGCCATTAGTGGAAGGATTTTTAGGCGACTTGATTGCAATTGCAGAGAAATATTTGGACACGAAGCCGCAACTGTTCTTTTCCAATGGGACGCTAAAGAACACACCGGAATGCGTGGTCTTTGATGATTTTGATGCGTATGTGAATTGCATTTCCTATATGGCATCTTGGTCTGGCGGAACAGCATTCTGGAAAGATGAAGTGGATTTGGTGCGCGCGGAGAATTATAATACATTTTTTCCGCATATTTCTTTCGTTTTGAACAAGAGCAAGAGCTCCGAATACTTGGTGATTAATAAGAAGGGCTTTGAAAATATTAAGGCGGATGAAACTAAAAAAGGAAAATATAATTTGTTCTATGCCTTTGGCGTTGTATTTCCCGAATTGATTCTGCACTATGTGGTAAACGGCGATATCTCATTGGATACTTTTTTGGGCATAATGAAACGTATGCAGATGTTCTTAGGTCAGCAATACATGGAGTACTGTATTCTGAAGAAACCATGCTCTTATGATTTGACCAATATGAAATCAAATTGTGATGTATTCTTTGATTCACACCGTGTCAAACTAATTGCCTATCTGAAGTTGCTAAAAAAGGTACTTGTTCGACGGTAGAATAGAGGAGAAGAATATGACTATATCAAAAAAAGAAGCAAAGTATTTTCTTTTACTTTTGCCGTTCTTTGAACCGCAATGCGCCTTTCACTACCCATTGTTATCAAAACTGTACAGTATTGCATTCTATGGCATTCTCTTCTATTTTGCCGTTTATTGGTTTATGAAAATGAGGAGAAATGAAAAACCAAATGCAATCAGTCTTGCTTTGCTTGGCCTGGAACTGACAGTTTTTGCTAGTACGTATTATCATCATGGTGATTTGCGGGAAGCGTGGGCATATTTTAAGAACATTGCATTATTGGCTTTTGTTATCGAATACTTAGCAAAAGATATTGAATTATTAATAAAGACGATATTTAGGCACTCTGAAATATGCATTTACATAAACTTTTTGTCAATATTAGCCTTTCCAAACGGAATGATAAGTAAATTCAACGAAGCATATGGAGCTACAAAGGAATGGTTTTTGGGTTCAAATCATTTCTTCTACTATTGGCTTATCGTTGGCTTATGTATTGCATTCATATATAAAGAAATAGGCGGCAATAAGACAAGATGCAATGCGCTCATATTGTGTGCTTTGCTTACACAGTTTATCCAGGGCTCTAAAACAGGCTTGGTTGGTGTATGTGTTTTGTTTTTACTGGTTCATCTTCCATTAAGGAAGCAATTATTGAAGCCGCGTCTGCTCATTATTGCCTACATAATATGCTCTGTGTTAATCGTCATCATCAATGATACAGAGTTTTTAGAACCCTTAGTAGTTGGAGTCCTAAACAAGGATTTGACATTTAATGGAAGAATCCTAATTTGGAATAATGCAGTGAACTATATAATACATAATCCTGTATTGGGCGGAGGACTGCTTGACGCAGTCTCCACGGCTAAGATTTTAGGATTATCCCCGGCTGGTACAATCTGGATTGGCGCGACACATTGCCATAATCAAATACTACAAATTGCCTTCATAGGCGGTTTTTTGGCACTATCGCTGTTCATTATTTCGTATTTCTTGACCTTTAGGAAATTGTTCTCAAAAATAGATAACAAAGTAGCGTATATCCTATTTTGCTCTCTGTTCTGTATTCTGTTAATGGGTACCACGGAAGTTCTGGAAAAATCGGAAATATATATGGTATTACTTATCAGCTGGTACGTTGAACCGATTATTCAAATTCAAACCCAAAAAGAGAGGAGATACAATGAGGATTAGGATTCATTCAACCAAGTTTCTTCAATATGATAAAGAAAGAGTTATAAACCTCAAGTACATAGTCAAGTATATGTATGTCAGGCTTTCCAATGTCTTTTTCAAAACACTGTATAGATTGTATCGCCCAAATTTTGAAAGAAAAAAGTACTATTCAA
>ENA-UONU01002249-UONU01002249.1-human-gut-metagenome-genome-assembly--contig:-CS51-NODE-2249-length-11658-cov-4.896665_pt1 | contig 11658 bp, 7 predicted proteins | sample MGYA00242462_ERZ724009 | MGnify/ENA metagenome assembly ERZ724009 | reverse complement strand
AATTGATGAATCGGAGTTTGACGGTAAAAATCAGTGTCTTTATTTACTCAATCGTCATTATCCTATTTTTGTTTCTGTCTTTTTTTCTTTTCGGAATTGTGGGACGTGCTTCTGATCAGAGGCTGATCGAAGAACATTCAAAATTGCTGAAGGTTGCGATCCTCATGATCAATAGCCGTCAGCAGTATATGATCGGTGTCGCAGATTACTATGCTCTGTCTCCAGATACCCAGAATATGATCGCAGTAAGCAATTCTGGCCTTCCCGTGACAAAATATCCGGATGAATCCAGATTTAAGACGCCTACGATCATTATTCTCAGTACGGTATTCTATAATGCGGAAGGTGAAGCTGTCTATTATGCGACGAAGGATACTTCACGGATCCCAATGAATCAAAAAAACAACGATGCTTTTCAAAAAATGGAGTCAGGACAGGCTACCTATGTATGGGAATATATCGATCATAATGACAGCGATTTTATGAAGTACGATTTTTCACCGAAATTATGTTTATGGAGAGTGATCCGTGACAGCAATGATGTACACATGATCGGAGCGGTAGCAGTTACTATTGATTCCCGCTCTCTCCTTGGTTTTGACGAAACGGCACAGCAGCTGTCTGAAAATCTGATCATTATCAATTCAGAGGATCAGATCGTTTATAACCGCTCTAATATTGAGCTGAATAAGGAGGATATTCAGTTATTATCTAATCATTCTTTTGAAAGCGATGCGGGTCTTTATACTGCTGATCTGAACTGCGGTAAGTTCCGATGCAGTTATCAGGCGATTCCTTCTACTGATTTTACAGCTATTTTTCTTCATCGGCATACGCCATTTTCCTTTGGGATCGATGTTGTATACAGTTACATATTAGCTGGGCTATTTTTGTATATCCTCAGCCTTTTCCCTTCTATTATCTTGGTTTCCAAAATGATCACAAAGCCTTTGGTGATCTTAACAAGATCGATCCAGCAATTTGCAGAGGGGAAGCGGGATGTAGAAGTTCAATTTAAATATAAGGATGAGATTGGGCTACTGGGAAAGGCTTTCAATGAGATGGTTTTGGATAATGAGCGTCTCAGAATATCAGAATATGACCTGCGTTTGAAAAATAAAGATGCAGAACTTGCCTTGATGCAGGCACAGATCAATCCCCATTTTCTATACAATATGCTCAATGCGATTCAGTGGCAGGCTCTTAAAAGCGGAAATAAAGAGATTGCTGATATTGCCTATTCTATGGCCCAGGTATTCCGGATCAGTTTAAACAGGGGCAAGAGCATTATTTCCGTAAAACAGGAATTTGATCTGGTCAGTTATTATCTGTCCCTGCAGAAATACCGTTTGGGAAAAAAGATTAGTTACCATATTGATTTTGATGAAGAAGTTCTTGAATACCAGATCCCTAAATTAATTCTTCAGCCTTTGGCGGAAAATTCCATTGTCCATGGGATGGCAAAGGATTCTTCTATTAATTTGACTATTTTTCTGTCTGCCTTTCTATCAGAGGATGGAAAGTCATTGCATTTTATGGTCCGGGATAATGGCTGTGGGATACCGGAGGAGATCCTTCAGTATTTGCCGGATCAGGCAATTCCGCCTTCTGTGGAAAGCAGCAACAAGGTTGCTAAGAGCAATCGTTTTGCGGTTAAAAATATTTATGACCGCCTTACATTGATATACGGGAGTGATTTTATTTTCCGCATCAGCAATGATCATGGGACTGTCATTGAACTGATTCTCCCTGTAAAGAAGATGGATGAAAGGAGTACTTCCAATGCTTAGATTGGCTATTATTGACGACGAAGAAGATACACGGCAGATCATGGTTAATTTTATTGACTGGGCTACCTATGGGATCACAGTGGTGGGAGAAGCTTCCGATGGTTTTGCTGCCTATGATCTTATTAATTCTCTGTACCCGGATATTGTTTTGATCGATATCCAGATGCCGGGAATGAATGGACTTGATGTTCTTGAAAAGATCCGCTTAGAAGACAGGGTATCCCCGGCCTTTATCATTATGAGTGGGTACGATGATTTTGAGTTTGCCAGAAGAGCGGTCAGCTTGTCAGCTGTAGAATATTTGTTAAAACCCTTTCGCCCTGACGATGTGGTAATGGCAATTCAGAAATCCATAAAGCATCTTGAAGTGATCCGAAATAATTATCCAGTGTCTTCTTCTGCGGACAGTAAGAAAAAATCATTAACGGGCAGTGCGATTGACTTTTCTTTGCTTCATTATCCTTCTCAGGAAGAACAGCGTTTGCTGGAATGTTTGAAGGTTGGTACACAAGAAGGGGCTTTGGCTGAGCTGGAGGGTTTTTGGAATCGATTGTGCGAATTGAATGATGATATTGAGAGACGTTTCAATTGCGCCATCATTCTTTATGTAGAGGTTTCCAGATTTCTGCAGGAACGTGGAAGCTGCGTATCGGCTCCATATTTTGAAAACTGGGCTGAATCGAAAGAAAATGCCTCTGAGGAAATTTATCGGACATTGCTGACCTTTGTCCGCGAGGCGATCTCCCTGCTTGAGTCAGGGGATGCTTCACGGGTTTATGTAAATAAGGCGATCCAATATATTCAGACCCACTATAGAGAGAATCTTTCTTTAGACAGCGTTGCGAAGGAAATTGATCTCTCATCTCCCTATTTAAGCAGTCTGTTTTCCAGGATTTTAGGGACTACTTTCATCAACTATGTACAATCTGTGAGGATCCAGAAGGCAAAGGAGCTTTTGTGCAGTACAACGATGAAAGTCTATGAAATTGCTTACTCCATTGGCTATGACGATGAAAAATATTTTTCCCAGGTGTTCCGAAAAACAGAGGGGATTACTCCATCTCAATTCAGAGCTCAATCTTCTGCAAATTTTGACTAAATATAATGCTGAAAACAGCTCTTTTTTTGAGATTTTGTAAAATATTAAACGATACCAAAAGATTTTCCGTTCATCTTCCTGAATGCCCGATGTAAAATATAAGCATGATATATCATAATTATCAGTTAATTTTAGGAGGATGAATATATGGTACGCAGTGAGAATCAAGTAGCAAACCCTGTTCGGACAAACATTGAATTATCTGAAAAAGTTCAGAATTTGAACAAGCAGCTGGCCCAGGATCCTGAAAATGCGGAGCTATGGATTCAGCGCGGCCTGGCATTGGTTGAGCAGAATCTTATGAGAGAGGCAGTTGAGTCCTACTCTAAGGCTTTATGTCTGGATCCTTTTAACTGGCTGGGATACAGAAACCGTGCCCATCGTCATCTGTCCTGCTGGGAATTTCAGGAAGCTTGTTCTGACTTCATTATGTCTACCCGGCTGGTTCCTAACACGGTTGATATTCATGAAATATGGGAAGCATGGTATCTTCTGGCCCTGTCCCATTATCTGTTAGGGGAATATGAGAAGGCAGCAGATGCCTATAAAACCTGTTATAGCCTGGCTCGGGGAGATGATATTATCACAACAACAGGATGGTATTGGTCGACTCTTATGCGTTTGGGACGTAAGGAAGAAGCGGATAAGATTTTAGCGCCGATCACGAAGGACATGAAGTTTGAGGAAAGCCGTGAGGCTTACTTCAGCACCCTTCGCATGTTTAAAGGCTGGGTTTCTCCAGAGGATACAGAGGCTCAGTGCAATGTTCCCGACTGTAAAGATAAGTTTACACGTTTATATGCTATTTCTAACTACTATTATATCACCGGAGATCTGGAAAATTCCAATCGTGTTATCGAGCGTATTTTGGAGGAAGCTGGACCTGAATGGTGGATGGTCTTTGGATATTTGGCCGCAATGGTTGATAAGAAGACCCGCAGCAATGCTTAATATAACCTTGCTGGCATGACCCCAAATCTATTCCGGCATTGGTCGTCGGGAAACCGTTGTTTTGGGAAATAACATAGCGCTGTACCAAAAGGCGGTTTTGATGAGAAATATCAAAACTGCCTTTTTCTACATGTGCAGGAGGTCCTTTATGATGAACGAAAATACTGAAAATCATTCTATTCCTGTAGAAATTACGGATATTTTACAGTTTCAAAGTCTTTCTAATCTCTCCCTTTCTTTGGATGGAACTTATGCTGCTTTTATGAAGCATCAGTGCAGCAGCACTCAGGATGGATATGATTCAAATCTTTGGATATGTGATTTAGACAGCCGTCGTACGGTTCAGGTGACTTCAGACAATAAAAAACAAGTATTTTGCTGGATGACAGATGGGTCATTACTCTATGCTGCTCCTGACGAGGAAACCTGTTTCACAAAAAGAAGCCCTGATGGAAGCCTTAGCCCGGCATTTAGCATTCCCATACGTGTTAAAGCGATTCAGAATATAACAGATCATCTTTGGCTTGTGGAAGCAACTAGCTTTGTAAATGAGGAAGCAAAGGGGCTGACGCAGGAAAAGATATGTGTGGTTCTGGAGGAACTTCCTGCCCATTATAATAGTGTGGGATATACCTCAGGAAGCAGAAACAGTTTATATTTGTTTGATCAGGCCACTCATTCTCTCCGGCAGATCACGCCTCCCTGCTTTGAAACCATGGGTTACAGCCTGTGTCTGGAGAAGGGGAAGATTGTGTGTCACGGGTATGAGTATACAGACGTCCGTGGAATCAGAGGAAGCGTTTATTTATATGATATTTATTCCGCTTCTGGACGTGTGGTTGTGAAGCCTAATATCTATCGTCTTTATTATGCTGGCATGGTGGGAGAAAATTTACTGTTTGCAGGTACAAAAGGAAAACATGACAGTAATGAAAATCCTACGTTTTATACATTAGATCTTGAGAGTGGAGCTGTATCAGAACTTTGCTATCCCGATCATTATGTAGGAGGATTGGGGATTGGTACCGATTGCCGGTATGGAACAGGTATCACCAGCCAGAGTTTTGGAAACAGTGCATACTTCATCTCTGCTCATTTCGGATCCAGCCATTTGTTTCAAATAACCTCTGATGGACGCTTCTGCCAGATCAGCAATCAGGAAGGTTCCATTGATTGTTTTGATATTAAGGGAGAAAAAGCTGTTTTTATAGGAATGAGGGGAATGGAACTGCAGGAGCTGTATGCACTGGATTTAACAACAGGGCAGGAACAGCGTCTTACAAATTTTAATCAAGATTATACAGAGCATCATAGGATTTGTACTCCTGTTCCCTGCTATTTTCAAAATCGCACAGGTACTACTATAACAGGTTGGGTGATCCCTCCTGCAGACTATGACGAAAACAGCACTTATCCTGCAATTTTAGACATTCACGGCGGACCTAAGGCTTGTTATGGTGCGATTTTTTACCATGAAATGCAGCTTTGGGCAAACAGAGGTTACTTTGTGTTCTTCTGCAATCCAAGAGGAAGTGACGGTCACGGAGAGTCTTATGCCACAATTTCCGGAATCAATGGGACAGTGGACTATGACGATTTAATGGACTTTACGGATCATGTGCTGAAGACATATCCTCAAATTGACAGAAACAGGGTTGGCGTGACTGGTGGTTCCTATGGTGGATTTTTGACTAATTGGATCGTAGGTCATACAGACCGTTTTGCTGCTGCTGCCAGCCAGCGCAGTATTGGAGACTGGATGGTACATTATGCTGCCTGCGATAGTGGGTTCTGGGTTACCAGTGAGCAATTTCCGCCTTCCCCTCTGTATGATGCTGCAAATGCCTGGGATCATTCCCCGGGAAAATATGCTATGAATATAAAAACTCCCATCCTTTTTATCCATTCTGATGAAGACCGCCGCTGTCCGTTGAGTGAAATGCTGCCTGTTTATACCGGAGCAGCATTGGCAGGTACACCGGTCCGCATATGTCTGTTCCATGGAGAGAATCATGAGCTGTCCCGCGCCGGTAAGCCGCGCTGCCGTATAAAACGTCTGACAGAGATTACGAACTGGATGGATCAGTATCTGAAAGGAGGATGTATGTCATGAAGCATCCTGAAATATTAAGTCTGTATAATGTATCAAATCTGTGTGTTTCTCCAGAAGCGGCCCATTGTGCCTTTCTTGTCCATATTCCCAGCGAAGAAAAAAATAGTTATGAAACACGAGTGTACATCAGCAATTTTCAGACATCCCATCCTCTTAGTATATCTGGGATCACCAGTTTTGCCTGGATAGATGAAGCAGCATTAGCAGTATGCTGTTCTGGCAGTGAAGAAACACGATTTGCTATTTTAAACATAAAGGATGGTACAGAAGAAATAAGATGGAAAATTACTTTTGACTCTCATGTTGAAGGCTGGGTTTCTGATGGGCTTCTAATCTCTGCTTACCGTCCCATTACGGAGGAAAAAGCCAAAGAGGATGGGGCATGGACGGTTTTGGATGAAGTCCCTATTTGGGAAGATAGTATGGGATACCGTTCTAAGATCCGCCGCCAGCTTTTTTGGTGTTCATGTGAAGGCAGACTTCACTGTATTTCTCCTGAAGAAATGGATGTCCGCAAGGTGGCGGTAAATTCTTCTGCGATCGTTTATGCCGGATATACTCCCAGGATCCACGCTGGCAGTGCAAATGAGATCCGCTATTGGAATGGGGAAGATCGGTTCCTAAGCTGCTGTGAGGGAGAGATCAGAAGTCTTGCTTTGGGCAGAAATTATGCATTTTTTTCAGCTTCCGATATGGATCATGGGATTTCAGCGGAGTCTGCGATTCTGCAAGTTTCTCTGGAAACAGGAAAGACAGAAACTCTATGGCTTTCTGAAGCTTCGCTCGGCAATTATATTGTCTCAGATTCTGACAGGCAGGGAAAAACGTTTTGCACAGATGGGGATGAACTTTATTTTGCTGCTACAGAAGAAGGAAGCTCCCAGATTTATAAATTGGTTCCCGGCAGTAAGCCCTTTCCTGTTACCTTTGAGCCCGGCAGTATCGATGCGTTGGATGTCCGGTTGGGGACGGTTGTCTTTAACGGTCTGCGCAGGGGAGAGCCCCAGGAGGTATATGTCCTGGAGAATGGAGAGAAAAAGATAACGTCTCTGCATAGTGAGGACACATTTATCTTTCGTCCGATGGTGGAAATCAAATGCCATGGAATCCAGGGATGGGCGCTTAGGGAGGAAACAGAGGAAAAGACCTGTCCGGCAGTTTTGTTTCTCCATGACGGTCCAAAACAGGCATTTGGTGAAGTATATCACTTTGGAATGCAGCTTCTTGCTCAAAATGGTTATGTTGTATTGTTTGCCAATCTGCCTGGAAGTGCAGGTTACGGAAAAGAGTTTGGGATGCTGGATGGAAAATGGGGAGATGAGGATTACAATGGCCTGATCCATTTCCTTGATGCTGCTTTGGCAGCATGCCCGGAGATCGATCCTAGCCGTTTGGCTGTGATCGGAACAGGTTACGGAGCCTATCTGGCTGCTACTGCCGCAGGGAAATGTGACCGATTTAAGGCTATGATATGCGACGGTGTTATTTCCAACTGTGTCTCTATGGTATCTACCAGTGACCATGGAATGTTGTTTGCTGAGAAACAGATGAAGGCCTGTGCATTTCAGCAAACAGAAGAACTATGGAAGCGTTCTCCTCTTAGCCGCATCGCCTCTATGAAAACTCCAACCCTGCTGCTTCATGGAGAGAATGACCGAAACAGTCATCTTTCTCAGGGGCAGATGCTTTTTACCGCTCTAAAAGTCCATGGTATACCTTCAAGATTATGTGTATTTCCCGGAGAAAATCATGAACTTTCAACAAGAGGAACGCCATTGGCCCGCGACCGCTACTATAGTGAGATCCTTCGGTGGCTGAGAATGTATCTGTAACAAAAAATAGGAGGAAAAAAATATGCTGCTGATCAAAAACGGGCGGATTCATAATGCCATTGATCCCACCCCATTTATAGCTGATATTCTGGTAGATAACAAAAAGATAGTGAAAATCGGCCCAAACATATGTCAGGAGGATGCAGACGTATATGATGCATCCGGAGCGGAGATTTATCCTGGATTTGTAGAAGCCCATGCCCATACCGGTTTATCTGGATATGGTATCGGATATGAGGGGCATGATTATAATGAACTGGGAGATATTATTTCCCCCCAGCTTCGGGCCATCGATGCGATTGAACCCAGTGATCAAACATTATTGGAAGCGAGAAATGCTGGTATCACAACGCTTTGTGTGGGGCCGGGAAGCGCAAACGTTTTGGGAGGTACATTTACTGCTATTAAGCCTGTTGGATGCAGAGTGGAGCAGATGTGCCTGAAAAAAGAAGTCGCCATGAAGTGCGCGTTTGGTGAGAATCCAAAGCGATGTTACAAGGAAAAGGGAAATTCCAGCCGTATGACGACAGCAGCCCGTCTGAGGGAGGTTCTTTTCAAGGCAAAAGAGTATGAAGAGAAACTGAAATGTGCTGGTGATCATATAACAGAGCGCCCCCCGTTTGATATGAAGCTGCATGCTATGCTGCCAGTTTTGCGTAAAGAGATTCCGCTGAAGGCTCATGCTCATCAGGCAAATGACTTTTTTACAGCGCTTCGCATTGCCAGAGAGTTTGATGTGAACATTACACTGGAGCATGTCACAGAAGGGCATCTGGTTGCAGAGGAACTGGCAAAAGAGAATGTAATGCTGGCTGTAGGGCCTACCTTAGGTCATGCTACAAAGTTTGAGCTGAGAAATAAAACCTGGGACACTCCTGGTATTTTGGCTGCAAATGGATGCCATGTGTCTATTATTACAGACGCTCCTTTTATTCCTCAACAATATCTTACCCTTTGTGCAGGATTGGCAGTGAAGGCCGGAATGGATGAATTTGAAGCACTGAAAGCCATCACTATTAATCCGGCAGAACATATTGGTGTGGCTCACCGGGTTGGTTCCCTGGAAGTGGGAAAGGATGCGGATATTGTAATTATGAACGGAAATCCTTTTAAAATTGAAACCGATATTCTTGCTGTATTTATCGACGGAAAACAGGTGTTTTCTGGAAAACAGCAATAAATAAAACCGTAACCATAAAAAGCCAGATATGGAAGATCCATCTGTTTCTTATTCACAAAGATAAGAGAGGAGGGTTCTTTCATATCCGGCTTCTTTATTTCTCCTTCCTAAACTTTGTTAATATTTTCACTTTTAACTGGCAAAACCCCTTGAAATTTGACAAAATTAAGCTTATAATTGTACATGGCAATATTTTTGCTTTTTTATACGACAGAACGGAAGGAAAAAGGGTTCTGTCACTGGGATATTGTTAAACTTATGAACAATGGAGGACTGGAAAATGAGTAATTCAGCACAAACTTCAGCAAGCAGACGAATTGCAGCCCTGCTTGATGAGAACAGTTTTGTTGAAGTCGGAGCCTACATTACGGCCAGAAGCACAGACTTTAACATGACTGAGCAGGAGACCCCCGCTGACGGCGTTGTGACCGGCTATGGTACCATTGGCGGCTGCCTGGTATATGTATACAGCCAGGACGCATCCGTATTAGGCGGTTCCATGGGAGAGATGCATGCAAAGAAGATCTGCAGCATTTATTCTATGGCAATGAAGATGGGAGCGCCTGTGATCGGTCTGGTAGACTGTGCGGGCCTGCGTCTCCAGGAGGCGGCGGATGCACTGGACGGGTTTGGAAAACTGTATTTAAGCCAGACCATGGCATCAGGCGTGATCCCTCAGATCACAGCAATCTTTGGAACCTGCGGCGGCGGAATGGCAGTAGCTGCGGGGATCACAGATTTCACATTTATGGAGGAAACCTCCGCTCAGCTGTTTGTCAATTCTCCAAACGCCATTGACGGCAATTATAAAGAGAAATGTGATACAGCCAGCGCAGCATTCCAGAGCAAGGAATCTGGACTGGCAGATTTTACAGGGGATGAGGCAGCTGTCCTGTCTCAGATCCGCACTTTGGTTTCCATTCTTCCTGCTAATAACGAGGACGATATGTCCTATGGCGAGTGCCAGGATGACCTGAACCGTATGTGCGCTGGTATTGAGGGCTTTGCAGGGGATACCGCTCAGGCACTGGCTATGATGTCCGATGGAAACTTCTTCATGGAAGTGAAGAAAAATTATGAGCCTTCTATGGTAACCGGATTTATCCGTCTCAACGGCAATACGGTGGGCTGTGTGGCAAACCGTACAGAGCTTTATGCAGATGGGGAGAAGGCAGAAACCTTTGAGGCAGTTTTATCCGGAAAGGGCTGTGATAAGGCCGCTGATTTCATTAATTTCTGCGATGCCTTCAGCATTCCTGTCCTGACTTTGGTCAATGTAAAGGGATATAAGGCAAAGCTCTGCAGCGAAAGACGGATTGCGAAAGCAGCTGCCCGTTTGACCTATGCTTATGCCAACGCTACGGTTCCGAAGGTGACGGTTGTGGTAAAGGAGGCTCTGGGAAGCGCCGGCCTGACCATGGCAAGCAAGTCCATTGGAACAGATATTGTTTATGCATGGGAGAACGCTGTGATCGGAACCATGGAACCATCTCAGGCAGTGAAGATCATGTATGCAGATGAGATCGCAAAGGCTTCTGACGCCTCTGCCCTGATCCAGGAAAAGACGGCTGAATATACTGCCCTTCAGTCCAGCGCGGCTGCAGCTGCAAGGAGAGGTTATGTGGATGATATTATCAAGGCGGCAGAGACCCGTCAGAGGGTAATTGCAGCTTTTGAAATGCTGTTCACAAAGAGCGAGGACCGTCCTTCTAAGAAGCATGGAACTGTTTAGAGAGAGGTGGCAGGTATATGAGACGATTAATGAAACGAGTGGCAGCAGCGGTTCTGACAGCCGCCTGCCTGTTTAGCCTGTCAGCCTGCTCGGCAAAACAGGATGAGACAGCTGCCCAGGAAACCTTGATCTCCACAGAGGGGACGGTAGTTGAGGATGCCATGGGAGAATCCATTAAGCTGTCTGCTGCCCAGACATTGGGAGGCAATACAGAGCAGCTGGTCATCCAGAAAAGTCTTCTGGAGGCTCAGGGGGATGTCATGGGTGCAGAGCTGTATGCGAAGCAGATTGAGATCCGTCAGGAATTAGGAGAGTTAAAGGATATTGATCTGGAAGCAGCTCAGGTGCTTCTTCTTGCAGACGGAAGTTATACTGTGACCATGCCGGTCACTTTTGCAGAGGGAACCATGCAGTATGTGCTGAATCTGAATCTGGCGACTCAGGAGATCAAAAACGAGTTTACGGATATGTCATCAGGCAGCGAGGAGGATCAGTCTACAGGCTCTCTGCTGGAGACTGCATTCGTATATTCCGCCATCGGTATCGGCACGGTTTTCGCTGTCCTTGTATTTATCAGCCTTTTGATTTACTGCTTTAAATTTATACATCAGTGGGAAAACAGCAGAAATGCTAAGGCTCCTGCTGAAGCGCCAAAGGCATCACCTGTATCCGCACCGGCAGTCAGCGCAGCATCTTCTGCCCCAGCAGCCGGCGATGATCTGATGGAGGATGCAGAGCTGGTGGCTGTTATTTTTGCAGCAATCGCAGCCTATGAGGGAACCTCTTCCAACGGATTGGTAGTGCGTTCCATCCGGCGTGTACAGAAAACAAGAAGATAAGGATCATCCCATTATTATTTTCATTCAGGAGGAATAAAAATCATGAAGAATTATACGATCACCGTTAATGGAAAAGCATATGCAGTAACCGTAGAGGAAGGCGCAGCAGGGGTATCCGCACC
>ENA-UONU01002235-UONU01002235.1-human-gut-metagenome-genome-assembly--contig:-CS51-NODE-2235-length-11730-cov-4.302355_pt1 | contig 11730 bp, 10 predicted proteins | sample MGYA00242462_ERZ724009 | MGnify/ENA metagenome assembly ERZ724009 | reverse complement strand
GCTTCTGTTGCTCCTGTGTTTGATGCGCATGCATTTAAAAACATGGATGCGGTCATTGCCGCTACGGCTGCTGCTGTAATAAATCTCTTTCTCATAATTGTTTTCTCCTTTTACACTTCCGTTCAGGCCTTGAGCCATTTACGGTTATTTTTGATCGTTCAGCTTTCTTTGCTTTACGGGTATCATTATAACCTATAATTATTACAAAATCACTGGTTTCCTTTTGACTATTTTCTAAAGTTTTCTGACATTTTTGTTAAGGATCCCCGGGGCTGCAATCATCTGTCCCTTAACCTTTCGTATTCAGAAGACGAAAAAAAAGGGACGCTGTGTCCTTTGCGTCCCCTTTTTCCGTTACATTTTAATGGCAGATTCCAAAGCCAGTGTAAACATATTCCCTAGATGGGTGCGGCGCTGCTCTGGTGACAGCACCTCCCCGGTTCGTTTATTGTCGGTGATCGTCACCAGACAGGTGGCCTCTTTTTTCAGAGACCGGGCATTACAGAACAGGGCAAAAGCCTCCATCTCAAATGCCTTTATGCGATCCATATAATCCGCTGGTTTTCTGGGAATATCTTCCTTATAGAAAACACTTCCGGAGCGGACTCCCCCTGTGATCAAATGCAGATCTGTTGTCTTGGCGGTTTCTGTGATAATCTCATTCAATCTCGGGCTGGCCGGAAGGCAGTTTCCTGTAAATCCGCACTGTTCCAGTGCATAGTTTGAATCCGTATAGGCGAAATCGGACAGGATCACGTCCATGATCCCCACATCATCACTGGCTGCTCCGGCAGTTCCCACCCGGATAATCTGCTCCACTCCATAGTAGGCGAACAATTCATAAGAGTAAATCCCAATGCTGGGCATTCCCATTCCGGAACCCATAACAGAAACCGGAACGCCTTTGTAAGAGCCAGTGTAGGCCAACATACCGCGAACCTGATTGACACAGACCGGGTTTGTCAGAAACTGTTCTGCAATATACTTGGCCCGAAGCGGATCGCCGGGCATCAGCACCGTTTTTGCAAAATCGCCCATCTTCGCCTCATTATGAGGGGTAGGTGCGCCTTCATGAAACCCCATTTGTCATTCCTCCTTTTATCACGACAGACTGCCAAACCTTGCTGAGTTTACGTCCCATAGACAGGAAGGCTTCTATCGGCAGTCCTACCGGCCATGTTACTGGCAGTTATCGTTGATATAAGCCTTGATCTCATCCTGCTCTTTTCCGATCGCACTGTTCACGGTCACAGATCCATCAGAGATTCCAGCCTTTGCCTCCTCTAAGGCTTTCTTTCCATCCTCAGAGAGAACACCCTCCAAAGCGGCTCCCTCTACGATGCCCACAGAACCCTCAGCCAGACCTACGATCTCATATTCGCCGTAAGGAAGGCTTCCGTTGTCCAGATACTGTCCGATCACGTTGTAAATAGCGTTTCCTACTTCTTTTACAATGGAGGTTGCAAAGCAGTCCTGGATCTCCTTGTCATCTGCATACATTAAAGACTGGTCGCTGTCCACGCCGATCACGTATTTACCTGCCTCAGCAGACGCATTGTGAACGCCGTTTCCGGATCCGCCGGCACAGGCAAAAATCACGTTTGCACCAGCGTCATTGTACTGGGTCATAGACTGAGTTTTTGCAGTATCCGGATCATTCCATGCTCCTACATAGTTATAAATGATCTTGATATCCGGGTTAAATGCTTTTGCACCCTGGATATAACCCCACAGGTATTCCTGAACCGGAAGGGATTCGTCCATTCCGCCTACAAAGCCGATCACATTGCTGGGTTCAATCTTGTCCGTTCCATTGGTGGCAATATCCGCTGCAACGATTCCGCCCAGGTAAGCGGCCTGGCTGGTTGCAAAATCAACGCCGTATACGTTTCCGTTTTCGCACTGGTCGATCACATTCTCACTGATGATGGTGAATGCAATGTCAGGATACTCATTGGAAACCTCTACCAGGTTATCCTTAAAATCGGAAGCGGTAATGATCAGATCTGCCCCCGCATCAGCTGCCTCATACATTGCCTGAAGATTCGCCTGAATATCCGCGGTAGTCTCTACCACATGAATATTGGCCCGATCCGCATAATCGGTTACAGCCCGGTCTCCGCCTTCTGCCATACTGTCCCAATAGGACAGATCGCCGCGGTCACGGATAAAGACGTAAATCTCTTTCTTTTCCCCGTCATCAGCAGCCGCTTCCCCGCCGTCAGCCTTCTCCTGGGAGCCAGCTCCTTCTTCCTTTCCAGCCTCAGCCTTTCCTGCTGCCTGAGTCTCAGAAGAACCGCCGCCGCATCCGGTTACCATTCCTGCTGTCATTACAGCTGCCATTGTCAGTGCCATAAAACGCTTCCAATTTCTCATAAAACCCTTCCTCCTTAAAATAAGTGTGATTGGGTGGAGCCCACCCTTAGTTACAGCATTTCTGCTGCTGCACCTGTTTTCTACTGCTCTTTCTTTGCTTCCTCAGCCTCTTTTTTACACATCTCATACAGCTTCTGACGGTAGGAGTCGTCATACTGATCCCACTGAGGCATTACCTTGCTGGCCTCGTCCAGGAAGTAGAATACATCTCTGCCCATGGCCCTGCCCTTGATCGTGTGCATGTCCATAGCGTACTCCGGGATCTCCGGAACGTATCCCTGCTCAAACTCTCTCATGATAATGTTCTTAATATGATCGGTGGAGCGCTCCTTCTGGCAGCGGCACATGTAACGGATGGCGTGCATGAAGAAAATAGGACGATCCCCGTCCATATAAGGATACTCCTTGTGAAGGTCATACATGGTTTTTACGAATGCAGGAGCTTGGGTATCGCCAAAGCCTACATCCTCAACAGAGATTACCAAAAGACGGTTCCACATCTTATCCTCATGGAAGGTAGATGTCATATAGAGCTCATACGCCATGCGCAGAGCCAGATCCTCCTCCCCTCTGCGGATGCATTTCTGGAGAGCGGAGATCACCAGATCCGCATCCAGACCGTTCTTTGTTTTTGTGTTTGACCATGGATCATAATATTCCTGTGCCATGCTTAAATCCTCCTTAGATTTTTATGATTTTTCCTTGAGCTTTTGCATACTTCTGCAGATCTTCTGTCTGAATCGAAAGAAAGACTGCCCAATGCGGCCGCTCAGGAATTTTTCATGATGGTTCATGAAATGGTTCTATGATGCTTCCCGGGAAAGGGCTAAGCCCGCCCCAGGCTTGCAAGCTTTTCTTTTCTGTGGGCCACTGCCTTGCGGATGCTCTGGATCATGATGAGTACCAGGATAATGAAAAGGTATGGGAAAGCATCGATCAGCTTTAAATCGATCTTGCTGTAAAGCTGCAGGTACACAGTAATCGTATCAGAAAATCCATACAGCAGGGAGCTGAGACAGCCCACCACCGGATTTCCCTGGCTCATGGCATCCATGGCGAGAGACATATACCCTCTTCCTGCCACCATACCTGTGGTAAAGGACTTTAATGCACCCATGGACAGATACATGCCGCCGAAGGCGCAGGACACGCCGCAGATAGCCAATGCCACAAACTGGTGGAAGATCACGTTCAGTCCCGCCGCTTTTGCAGCAGCCGGATTCTCTCCCACTGCACGGATATTGATGCCCAGCTTTGTCTTATAGAGCATCCAGGCTGTAAGGGCAACAATCACCCAGCCGATATAAGTTACCATGTTCTGGCCGGAAAAAATGGTTCCCAAAACAGGAATGTCCTTAATGACCGGAAGATTGACCACTGGGAAAGTAAGGCTCTTTAAGGCGCTGGAATTGGCTTTGCTTCCAGTGAGCATCACCAGAACAAACACCGTTCCCCCTGTAGCGACCAGGTTGAGGGCAACGCCGCAGGCGTTCATCGCTCCCTTCATGATCAGGGCAAAATATCCGAATATAAAGGAAATCCCAATTCCCATCAGTACCGCTGTGATGCAGCCCACCCAGAGATTCTGGGTAAACGCGCTGGCTACCACTCCTGTGAGGGCACAGATCAGCATAGTTCCCTCAATGGCCAGATTAAAAATACCGGATTTCGTCATCATATTGGCTGCCAGAGTGGCCAGCATCACCGGTGTTGTGCTGGCAAGCACCGTCTTCCAGAATGTGGGAGATAAGAAAAATTCCATCATGCCGCAGCACCTCCTTCCTCTGCTTCTGCCTGCTGCAGAGACAGCTTTTGATCGTGGCGCTTCTTTAAGAAGTATAAAAATCTCTGGGAAGCTACCAGAAGAATGATAATACCCTGGAGGAATGTAACGATCTCCGGGTCAAGTCCGGCGGAACGTGACATGATCTCCGCTCCCACCCTCAGATATGCAATGAAAAAGGCTGTAAGAGGGATAAAGGCAGGGTTCCCGTTCGCCAGCATGTAGATCAGAAGTCCATCCCACACATAGGCAGTCTGCGTCTGCCACTGGAAGCGTTTATATACGCCTACCATCTCAATGGCCCCGCCCATACCGGCGATGGCTCCGCCGATAAACTGTGCCAGCAGGATCACGAATCCGGTGCGGATACCGGAGGCCTTAGCAAAGGAAGGATTGCTTCCTGTGACCCGGACCTTGTATCCAAAGGAAGTCTTGTTCATCAGAAAGATGACAAAGGCTGTTACCACGATTACGATCAGGAATCCATAATGAAGGGAGGTTCCTTTGATCATCGTCCCTAACTTTGCATGATCCGGAAACTTGTAACTGCCCCAGCTTCCGCTTTTTTCCAGAAAAAAGGTGCTGATAATGGACAGGCCAAAGTAGTAGAAAATAGAGTTTGCCATGATGGCAAGTACCACCGGGTTTACCTTCGTATACTTATTGACAATAACAGGCAGCATGGAGATCAGGCCGCCTACCACAGCTGCGGCAAGGATTAAAGCCAGCTGATGGACAATGTTCGGTAATGGGCAGCTAATGGCAATGGCTGTGGCTACAACCGCTCCCATATAAAAGGAGGCGTCAGAGCTGATATTAAAGATACCGCTCTTTAAACAGAGGGTAAGTCCCAGGCCTGTAAAAACCAATGGGATCGCCCGCACCACCACATTGAAAAAGCTTCTCTTTGTCTCCAAGGGACCGGTCATCAGCTTCTGGATGGCAAGCCCCGGCACATCGCTGACAAAAAGAATGATCCCAAATACGATCAGCAGCGACAAAAGCAGGGCTGCCCCAATCCTCAGCGCGCCGAAATAGTCCATAATATCAAATTTTTTGCGGTTTGTTTTTTCCATGATCTATCCCAACCCTTCCTGCTTTTTAAGGCCCAGCATATAAAGACCCAGCTCCTGCTCTGTCACCTTCGGCGAATTATTAAGGGCTCCTACGATCTTTCCTTTGTGCATCACCAGGATCCGGTCGCTTAAAGAGATCAGTTCGTTTAAGTCAGCCGATACAAGGAGGATCGCCTTATTGTCGCTTCTCATCTCCAGAATCTTGGAGTGGATAAAGGAGATCGCCCCCACATCCACACCGCGGGTGGGCTGATTTAACACCAAAAGGTCGCTTCCTGCCTTAAACTCCCTGGCCACGATCACCTTCTGGATATTTCCTCCGGACAGGCTTCCAATGGCCTGATTCTCGTCCTTTGTCTTTACATTGAACTCCCGTATCTGGTTTTTGCAAAATTCCCGGATCTTTCCGCTCTGGATCATACCAAACTGATTGGCAAAGGTATCAATATTGGATACCGTCAGGTTTTCCTGAACCGACATCTCCGGCGCACAGCCGTCGATCATGCGGTCCTCCGGCACATGGGACATGCCCACTGCCCGGATATGGGGAACGGATTCCTGGGTAATATCCCTTCCATTTAAAAATACCTTTCCGTCAATGGCCCGCATATTTCCCGTGATGATAGAAATCAGCTCGCTCTGCCCATTTCCCTCTACTCCTGCGATCCCTACGATTTCCCCGCGGCGCACCTCAAAGCTGACGCCGGAAAGCTTGGGGATTTTGAACTTGTCTACATATTTTAAACCCTCTGCTTTTAAGACAGCCTCACCTGGCTCAATCTTCTCCTTATCATACTCAAAGGAGATTTCACGGCCTACCATCAGATTGGAAATATCTTCCTCCGACACATCCTTGGTCAGATAGGTTCCCTTGGTGACACCGCCCTTCAAAACCGTGATGCGGTCGCTGATCCGCTTGACCTCATTTAGCTTGTGGGAAATAAAGATCATGGTCATACCCCGCTTTTTCAGCTCCAAAAGCCGCTCAAATAACTCCTCTGTCTCCTGAGGGGTCAGCACGGCGGTAGGCTCATCCAGGATAATGAGCTTTGCACTCCGGTATAGGATCTTTAAGATTTCCAGCTTCTGCTTCATCCCCACGCTCATATCCCGGACCCGCCGGGAAGCGTCGATCTCAAAATTATATTTTTTTGCCACTTCGTTGGTGATGTCAATATCCCGCTTCCGGTTGGTGATAAAGCTTGTCTTTTTTAGCCCCAGCATCATATTCTCTGCCCCCGTAAGGGAATCTACCAGCATAAAATGCTGATGTACCATACCGATGCCGTGAGCGATGGCATCCTTGCTGGAGGAAAGCTTTAATTCCTCACCGTTCATATAGATATGCCCGGAGGTTACGTCCTCCAATCCGTAAAGCATCTTCATCAGTGTGCTTTTCCCTGCTCCGTTTTCTCCCACCAGAGCATGGATCTCACCCTGATCCACCGTGAAATTCACGTTGTGGTTTGCCAGGACGCCGCCCTCATAGATCTTGGTCACGTCCTTTACTTCAAGCAAATGTTCCATCTGTTTCTCCTTTCCCCACCCGGCCAAAGGGCTGTCTCACCCAGCGATCTGGTCGCACGTTCTTCTCCTGTCAGCTGCGAGCCAGCAATTCTTCCACCTTTCCAAAAAACTCTTTCTCAAAGGCTGGTACATTGACAAAAAGGGCTGCCCCCATGGGATACTCCCTGTCATTGCACCGGAGGACATTTTCCATCGTCCTGCCCGTCCAGGGCCCTTCAGTCACACACATCATATGCATAGGAACCACAGTCAAAAGTTCTGGATGCACCGCTGCCGCTGCCGCCAGAGGGTCGTGAAGCCCACATCCATCCAGATAGGGATGGAACTGGCGGTAAGCGTCAAGGTAGTGCTTCAGCGCCTCATAAAAGAACAGGGAGCGTTTCGTCCCTATGGCCTTTAACCGCTCATGATCCTCATACCGCAGCAGAGTCTTACGGGTAACATCCAATCCCACAAGCACCACCGGAAGGCTGGAATCCAGTACCTTCGCAGCAGCCGGAACGTCTAAAAGCACATTTGCCTCGCCCACGGCGCTCCTGTAATCCCCTGCGTTTCCGGGAGCTGCCAGGGAACCTCCCATCACATAGACAGCCCCCACCTGGCCGGCAGTTTCAGGATCCTTCTCCCAAACCCTGGCGATCTCTGTCAGGGGGCCGCTGGTAACCCACACCAAGTCTTTTTTGTACTTCCGGATCATTTCCAGAATAAAGTCCACTGCCTGTCCAGGCCGGGCTTTTCCAAACTCCTCCGGCTTTGCCTCTCCCAGTACGTTTCCGATACCGTCCATGCCGTGGAACCGGCTTCCTCCGCTGTAATCCGGCACAATTCCGCTTAAAGGCGCTTCGCTCCCCATGATCACCGGTATATCCTCCCGCCCCAGCAGCTTTAAAATATACTTTGTATTGCGAAAGGTATTTTCCACCTTCCCCATGCCGTAGGATACCGTAACCCCAATCACCTGACACTCATCCTGGGCTGCCAGATAAGCTAGGGCCAAAGCGTCATCAATCCCCGTATCGCAGCTAAATATGATCTTGCGTTTCATCTTATTTGTCCCAACTTTCTTATGGCTCCTCTGCCTTTTTACATTACGTGATCACCACCGCACCAGCCCCGTTTTCGTAAGCCAGGGACTGAAGCTCCTCCATGTATCCGTCTGCAGGCGGCACTACATCAAGAGGGGGCCTTACACCCCAGGGACGGTATTTGATCAGCTTATAACGCACCTTGGGGAACCGTGCCAATTTCCTGCTCACCTCTATAACGGTCTCCTCGTTTTCTAACAAACCCGGCACGATTACCGTCCGAACCTCATAAAGTTTTCCTATGGAAGCCAGGTAATCCAGATTGTCAAGAACCACCTCATTGGAGCTTCCTGTAAGCCTTCGGTGCAGCTCATCATCCCAGGCCTTTACGTCCAACATAGCCATATCCATGGCATTTGTCAGTTCCGTCAATTCCCGGAAAGGCCTCTGGCCATTGGTATCACAAAAAGCGGTCTTTCCCAAACGATGAAACTGCTCAAACAGCTTTGCCGCAAAGCGGTCATACCGGCTACACTCCCCTCCTGAAATGGTGATCCCTGTGATAAAGGGAAGGGCAGCCTTCAGCTCATGGAGAATATCCTCCACTGTCATCCACCGCACCTTAGGGGAGCTGTTAAACGGACAGGCCATGAGACAGGCATCACAGCCGCAGCAGAGGGAGGGATCCCATAGGGTCTTTCCCTCCTTCATGCTGAGAGCTCCTTTGGGGCAGACCTTCACGCAGGCTCCGCATCCGTTACACAGATTCTGGGTTTCAGGATTGTGACAGTAGGAGCAATGAAAATCACAGCCCTGGAAAAAAACGGCGCTCCGGTTCCCTGGCCCGTCCACACAGCTAAAAGGAATAATCCTGTTTACAAGCCCTGCATCATACATTCCGCACACTCCGTTCAAAGATATGGAGGCCTTTGCTGGCTCCGCTTCCCAAAACCGTTGAGTTGCCGATACATGCCTCTCCCCGGTCATACTTCTCAATATCCGACCGTTTTACCAGATAACCGGTAACCCGGATCACATCTGAGCTGTCGGAATAGAAGGAAAAATAGCGCATCCCCTGGCTGAAAGCCCCCTGGATAATATCCAGAACCGCCTGAGGATTCTTCTTGGCTGTCTCCTCAAAGGGGAACAGCTCACCGATTCCTGCCGCAAAATGCTTCTGAGTCTTTGCCGTAAACAGAAGGTGCTCGGGAAGGGAAGGCTCCTCCCCCACCGGCACGCGGGTATTTGGGGTAACACCGTAATCGGTGGAGATCCCCACCTGGCCGTGAAGGGCAAATGTTCCATATTTCGGCTGATACCCTTTCACCTGGCTGTGGATCCGCTCCAGGATCTCAAGGGCAAATGTTTCTGCCTCTGCCCCGTGGCCGTAGCGCTCCTCCGGCTTCGTGAGGTGAAGGGTCTGATTGACGCATTCCGCCAGTCCTACAAGTCCAAACATTCCTACAAAGCGGTCTTTGCGGATCAGCCCTTCCTCTGTCAGGAAGGTGTTCTCCAGGAAATGCCCCTCCTCAAAAATGAAGGTATCCCTTTTATCCATCTGCTCGCACTGGGCAGCCACTGCCCTTGGAAGAAGATCCTCCAAAAGCTGTTCCCGGCTCTGGACCAGATCCGCCAGCTTCTTTAGGTTCAGCCGTCCCAGGGTCAGGCCTCCTCCTCCGATCGGAAGGGCGTTGTAGCAGCTGACAATGGCATAATCCGGCCCCCAGTCTGCCCGGTACATCTCGTCATTGACAAAGCTGGGTTTTGCCGTCACAAGCCCGGTCTCAATTGCTTTTTTAGCAAACTCCGGGGAAGTGTGCTCGTTAAAGATCATAGACATATTGGGAACAGGCCGCTGCATTTCTGCGGACAGATCTAAGATGATTCGTCCCGCCTTTGTATCGTAAGGGCCGATATTGGCGTGGCAGAAGGAATCGCTGATCGTCCGATCCACATGGGTAAGGAAAATGCGGATGGCATGGCGGGCCTCCTCCTCGTCCTTCACAAAAGGCTCTAACAGCCGGTCAATGTGGCCGATGTACACAGGCCCCGCGATCACCGACGGCACGAAGCGGTACAGGATCAGAAGATTGGACACTGCATCCCAAATATCCTTTGGCGGATCCAGCATCAAAAATTTGCTTCCCTGCTTCATAAACAGATCGTAATCCGGAACCACATACCGGGGCCGGTAAGGGGCATTCCCCTCTCCCATATCAAATACGACGCCCCGCTCCACAAACCATTTTGCATCCTCGCTGAGAGCCACCGGCTCCGGAAGATTTTCAGCCGCCTTTGCCAGCTCAATGAGGCGCTGGGGATAAGTAAGCTTCGGATCCCCAATGATCCCTTTGATCTCCTCTAATTTTGCATTGAATCGTTCTGTCATATTATCTACCTCTTTCTATACTGGATCTCTAACTGCAAATCTTCCCCTCGCTTCCCCTCAGGTTGGTTCTGGTGCTGAGGATCAGCTTGCGGTGAAGCCAGTCTTCTGACTTTTCCCCCACTCTCATATACATCAAATCGCAGGCGCTGCGCCCCAATTCCCAGGAGGGATGCTCCATGGTGGTAACCGGGTATCTCAGGGAGCCGATGAGGGAAATATCGTCAAATCCCACAAGGGCAACGTCCTCCCCCAGCTTCCGATGATGCTCGTTCAGATACCGGTAACAGCCAAGGGTAATGGAGCTGCAGGAAGCAAGGATCGCTGTAGGAGGATCCTCCAGCCCAAGGAGTGCACGGCATGCCTCGTATCCGCTGCTTTCCTCAAACTCCCCGTCATATATATATTCCTCTTTCACAGGGATCTGATGATCCGACAGAAACTTGCGAAAGCCGTCCAGACGAGGCATCACGCCCTTGACCAGCTCCGGACATGTAATAAAACCGATCTTTTGATGTCCCCGTTCCCATAAAAGGCGGGCTCCGTCATAGATCACCTGTCCATTGTCAATGAGAACGCTGTCATAATCCTCGCGGTAACGATTACAGTTGATCAGCACCACCGGGATCCCCTGCCTCTCAACCTCCCGGATCCGGTGTTCCATTTCCATGCCTGAATCCGTCACAGGAAGAAGAAGAATCCCTTTTACCTGATGCTCTACGGCCTGCTCCATGGCCCGAAGCTCCCTGGCACAGTCCCTCCCCGTACTGTAAAACAAGACGCTGTCCCCATGCTCCGCCACTCTGGCTTCAATCGCTTCCAGAATACGGGAGGAAAAAGGAAAGGGACGCTCCGCCATGATCACCGCGATCATAGCGCTTCCCTGGGAAGAAACAGGCCGTGATCCTGAACCGGAGCGGTAACCGTGCTCACGGATCACCTGTTCCACCTGTCTGCGGGTTTCTTCTTTTACATAACCCTTGTTATTGATCACTCTGGATACGGTCGCTACAGAAACACCTGATAATTTGGCAATCTCACTGATGGTCACTGCCATTCCTCCCTTCTGACTTGTGGCTTTCCTCATTTTTCTGATTTCCAAAAGTTTCCGTATTTTTTCAGCTATTTTTCTGTAAAATTTTCATATCTATATTGGGAGTTTACCATATCATCCTGTAAAAAGCAAGTGTATTTTTGTTGTTTTTGTCTATTTATCTTACTCTTTTATCTCTTTTTCAGTGGCTTATAACAAAAATAGGGAATATTTGGAAGAATCTTTCTGTAATTTATTTCTGTAATTTTCTGCAAATCATATTTTCATATTTTTACAGAACAATTTCAAAACATTTTTCTTGAGGCGAACAGAATCCCTGCCCTGCTTTTTTATCATTAAGTAAAAGATTTTTCGTTTGATGGTTGAAAAAGAATGACGGTGCAAATGGATCATGATATAATCATTTATAAAGATGAATTTCAAGAAATAGGATTGGGGTAAGAGGGATTAAAATACAGAATGATGAAATATCAATGTCCTTGCTGCGGATATTTTACCTATCA
>ENA-UONU01002233-UONU01002233.1-human-gut-metagenome-genome-assembly--contig:-CS51-NODE-2233-length-11735-cov-6.570890_pt1 | contig 11735 bp, 19 predicted proteins | sample MGYA00242462_ERZ724009 | MGnify/ENA metagenome assembly ERZ724009 | reverse complement strand
GGCACGATCCCGGCCGCAGCCGCGGGAAATAACGCAGATTGGTGGGTCGGTGATGTGGCGGTGGACATGGAAACCGGCGCATGGTATCCGGCTGTTGAGGGATCAGGGGAGTCGCAGGGCATGGGCGACAGATGCTATGCTGGCGGATCAACTGCCACTTCGGGAATGCGCGAATGGCTTCAGGGCGGTTCTCTCGGGCTTGGCTCGGGCGCGGGCTCTGCGTGCCTGGGTTGCTGGGGCGGCCTTTCGTCTGCCGGGTGGAACTTCCTCGCCTGCGATTGATACGGAGGTCGTGGGGGTGAATTTTGCGTAGCAAAAGAGGGGATCTCCCCTTAAAAGAGGTCTCACGGTGCGGGCGGTAATCTCAGGAATGGCTCGAACGCGGGCTCTGCGTACCTGAATTGCAGGAACGGCCTTTCGAATGCCAGGTGGAACTACCTCGCCTGTAATTGTCTATCAATATCAAAAAAAACTTGCACCGTGTTTCGTGAGCGAAAAGCCATAGCCCTGCATTTGCAGGGCTCTCCGGCAGAATGCCGAAAATTCTTTTTATAGACCAGCAGAAACTTTTGATTTTGAGAGAAAGGAGTAAGGCCTGCGGCGCAGTCGGCCGTAGACGGGGTTAGTAGAAAAACCGAAAGCCCTCTTAAAGACAATCGAAGTATGAAAACATACTGCAAAGGAATCGATATCACGGACAGAAAACTGATATCGAAATCGGTCTATCAGTGCCTTGAAGGCACTGACAAACGCAACAGAAAGAGCAAATATAACAGAAATGATACGCTGAACCTTATGGCTGCCTATTCCGGCATAGATCTGGAGGTAATCAGGGGATTACTGAAGGAAGGAGGAAAGAGAGCGTTAAAAGGAATCGTCGAAACGGTGATTGACGGAATCCGGCAGGAGATCATTGAACGAAAGCTCGTTATGAAGCCAATCTGGTATAGCCGAAAGGTTGACGCGTCGAGTGGAAAGGTAAGGGATATAGGAATACAGGATATTAAGCAGCAGATGTATGACTACATCGCTGTCAATGCCCTAAAGCCTATATTCCGCCGTATTGGAGAGTTTCAATGCGCAGCGATTAAGGGACGCGGGCAGTCCTACGGGATCAGGGCGATCCGAAGGTGGCTCAGAAATAAGGCTATGCGGTATGCTGGAAAAGCAGACATCCGGAAGTGCTACGAAAGCATCCCGCAGGATGCACTTATAGCGTTCCTGCAGAAATATGTCCGGAACGAACCGCTTCTGTGGCTTGTTGAACAGCTTATCCGGACATTCCGGCAAGGACTGAGCATCGGGTCATACCTGTCACAATTCCTTTGCAATCTGTATCTATCTCAGCTCTATCACTACATTTCAGAGGAGCTGTACGTGGAACGGCGGCATCGGGGCGGAACGGTTGAGAGAATCAATCTGGTCGGTCACACGCTGTTCTACATGGACGATCTTCTGATTTTAGGAAGCAGCCAGAAACATCTTAAAAAGGCGATGCGTCTTATCATCAAGAAAGCCGGAGAAATGGGGTTGGATATCAAACCGGACTGGACGGTATACACCGTCCGCCTTGAGGACAGGAAACGGCATGACGGAACCTACATTGATATGATGGGAGTTCGGCTGTATCGGTATCATGCGACAATCAGGAGGCGGGTGTACAAGCGGGTCCGACGAGTGCTGCTCCGTGTCCGCCGGAGAATCCTGACGCACAGAGCAGTTCCATCCTGCCTTGCTAGGCGGGTAATATCATATAACGGTATCATCAAGAGCACCGACAGCTTTATGGTGAGGAAAAAGTATCATTTTGCGGAAATATTAAGATTTTGCAGAAAGGAGATCAGTCATGAGGGCAAGGTTCGGGCTGCAGCAGCAGCCGGTTAAAATCTGCACAGAGGGGGAAGTGGAATATATTTTCCTCTGCCTGAACGAAACAGAGGGGGAAGAGCAAATCCCTGCCAGCGAAGGCGTTGAGGCGTACACGGACCATTATTATGAGTATGATTACGCAGAGATCATTGAAAAGGTCGGCGTAATCGATCATGAGGACCTCCAGGCACATCCGGAAAATTATCTGGACTATGAGCCGGAGGCACAAAAAAGCGTCGAGGACAGGCTTTCCGAACAGGAAGCATCAAATCAATTCCTCACAGAATGCCTGCTCGAAATGAGCCAGATTGTATATGCGTGATGCGATGCAGTGGCTCGTGATAAGAATTTTTCTATGGAAAGGAGGTGAGTACATGATGGCAATGCTTTGGGCGCAGCAGATTATGCTTGGCAAGAAAACCTTTTCGCAGGTTCCCAGACTGCTGAAGGACGACGTTAAGGAAATCCTGATCGACAGCGGAAAGGAAGAGCTGGTGGTGGAATGACACAGCAAAGGATTATTGCAAGACTCTGGTCCTCTGTGTATGACCTGCTGATGTACATAGAGGGGAAGGGAAATAAGAGCCTTGACCAGATACACCGGGATCTGGACGAAACAGAAGCGTATTGCAGGCCATACGCGGACGCTGACGATGGCGGTCAGGCAGAGGACATCTGCCGGCCGCCGGAAGGCGGAAGAAAGAGAGGTGCGTGAGGGGTAAATAAGATGGAGCCATTTTTAGAAATTTTCGGGAATATCACGGTAGGGTTTCTGGTCAAGCTGGCCTGCGCGGTGGCGTTTGCCGGAGGCACAATAGCGGTAGGAGCAAAACAGATCAGGGCATGGTATGACAGACGCCGGGAGCGTGACAGGAAGTATCACGAAGTGATGGATCAGGTAGCAAAATACCCGGAATGGAGACAGCAGAGCATCGATATTCAAAAGGAGTTTACAGATGCGATCAAAAATCTGCAGAACCGCATGGAGGAGATCGAAGCTACCACGCAGGAACGGGAACGGAACAAACTTCGCGACAGGCTTTTACAGTCGTACCGGTATTTCACCAGCGAGGAAAAGAATCCCTTGAAAGCATGGTCTGAAATGGAGGCAGACGCTTTCTGGGAAATCTATGAGGACTATAAGAAGATGGGTGGAAACGGTCATCTTCATTCTGTTGTACAGCCCGCAATGAGAGACCTGGAAGTGATCCCGATGCACGAAACACAGAAAATAACGGAACTGATGCAGAGCCGGAGGTAAGCGCAGAAACGCTTATTTTCGGCTCTTTTTACCGGGGTAGGAAAATCCCGGATGGACGAAAATGAAATCATCCCTGAGCCTGCAATGCGCTCAGGGAAAGGAGGGAAATATTATGGAATTAACAACCTTAATCCCGATTTGGCTGATCATCGTAGGTGTAATTATTGTTGCCATTTCTTTTGTGGCAATGGCCGTCATGTACTTAAAAACCCGCACGCTGGATGATATCCGAAACGACGTGTACCAGCTTATTCTCCGGGCAGAACACCTATATGAAAAGTCCGGAGCAGGTAAACAGAAAATGAAATGGGTGGTAAATCAGGCACGTAAGCTCTTGCCGGAATGGATGCAGATGTTCATTTCTGATGAGGGATTGGAGAAGATTATTCAGGCATGGTTCGACGGAGTGAAAGACCTACTGGACGACGGGAAGATGAACGGGTCCGGATCGGATAAAAGCGAATAACATAACACAGGGCGGAATGCCCGCTCTTTTCGCATTTTGGAGGGAAAGCTATGTATAAGGGAATAGATGTAAGCGATAATCAGGGCGTGATTGACTGGTCGAAGGTCGCTGCCGCAGGCGCACAGTTTGCGGTCCTTCGCAGCGTCCGCCGGTCCGGCAAGACGGACTATCAGTTTGCGGCCAACCTTGCAGGCTGCCAGCAGTACAATATCCCGGTGTCCGTCTATAAGTACACCTATGCAACCTCGGAGTATGATGCGCGGAAGGAGGCGAAACAGGTTGTACAGCTTCTTGAAGAACACGGGCTGAAAAGCATTGTCTGGTGGGATGTGGAGGACCGGGATTCTTTATGCAGCCTCGGTAGTTCAAAACTCACAGCCTGCATTCATGCGGCCAGAGAGGTGATCGAGGCGGCTGGCCTGCAGTTCGGCCTGTACACGGGCCTGTATGTCTATCGGGAGAAGTGGTTCGATTTCAACCAGTTTTCTGATGTCCCTCTGTGGGCCGCCCGGTATTATAACAGCTATAATGTAATGCAGTTTGCTGATAATCCGTATCAAAGTTTGATTCAGGATTTAGTTCGGGATATTTGCGGGTGGCAGTCTACCAGCAACGGACGGATTACAGGAGTATCCGGAAACGTAGATATTGACATCTGCTATTACGATCCCACCAGTGCGGAGCTGTCTGAAAACACCGGCCTGTCCACGGAAGAGGTACGGCAGACGATCATTGATGCGGCGGAAGGCTGGATAGGTTGCAAGGAGGCGGACGGAAGCCATCGGCAGATCATTGATCTGTATAATTCCCACAAACCGCTTGCTCGTGGGTATGCAGTGCAGTATACGGATTCCTGGTGCGCTACATTCGTGAGTGCCGCCGCGATCAAGGCCGGGCTGACGGAAATTGTTCCGACGGAGTGTAGCTGCGGCCAGATGGTGACGCTCTTTCAGAAAGCCGGGCGCTGGGTTGAGGACGACGGATATACGCCGGCCGTCGGCGATGTTATTTTCTACGACTGGTCGGACAGCGGTTCCGGAGACAATACCGGATGGCCGGATCATGTCGGGTTGGTGAAATCCGTCCGCAATGGAACAATCACAGTGATTGAAGGGAACAAGGATGATGCGGTGGGATACCGCACGCTGGCCGTCAATGACAGATATATCCGCGGATACGGCATTCCTGATTATGCCAGTGTGGCGGTGGCCGATGCGGATGCTGCTGGAGGACAGGCACAGGCCGGAGTAGCGGAGGAAGGGCTGGTATATGCCAACGTTGCCGGGTTCACTTCCACGGAAGAGGCGTGCAGGAATTTCCACGATTTTCTTGCGGCAGCCGGGATGAATACGGAAAATTGGCTTGTTAAGCCTGTCAGGAAACTGGAATAACCGTCCACTGCACATTTTATATTTGACATATTTTTGTGCCGATGATAAGATAAATTTATCCAAAACACATTTTTAACGCCTATCTGTTTCAAATACAGCAGATGGGCGTTTCTTTTTATATACTCATGGTGTATGATAGTGGAAAAGTGTTTTGGAGGTAATTTCATCATGTGTACAAAAGACGGAGCAAAAAAAGGAAGTAATAATTCAGGGTCGAGGCCGACAACGAGAAGCGATAGTACAAAACCGCAGAATCATGGTCGGATCACCAGCGGAGGACAAAGTAGTTCTCCAGGGCATAAAGGAGGAAAGGGGAATGGGCGCTGACGATATTATAAAGATAATTGATGCTATCCCTCAATACATTAGATATGTGTATCCGGGATATTTGGCAATGTTTATCTTCTGTTTCCTGCGTGGAACGACACTACGTGAGACGAAGGCGGTTCTTGTCAAGGCGATTGCTATCAGTTATATTTTCACAGTGATTTTAAGCTTAATTCCGCTTGAAACAGAGATCGCAGAAAATGCTGTCTTGATAGTGATGTCTGTGATATTGCCGTATATTGCATATTTGTTTGGAACGTTCCGGTGGGTAAAATGGGTGCTTAGACATCTGAAAGTCAACACGACATTATGGAGCAACGAAATGGAATCTCTGATCGGAGATGATAATTGCGGTTGGTTGGTCGTCTACCTGAAGGATGATAATGTTGTATACGAAGGATCTCTTGGTAACAGGGAGCTTGAAGCAGGACGGAGACAATTCATTACTCTTGAGGCGTTTTATAAATACCGCCTTGATAAGAAAGGGTATCCGAAAGAGCCATATATCGAGGATCACGAGGGAAATTACGAAGAGAAGGTGGTCATTTTCTACGACAGTATAAAACGGATTGAGAAGAGGGACACCAGAGGAAGCGTCCAAACTTCCGCGGAGGAACCAGCATGTTGACAGGCTTCGGAAGAAAGCTTCGTCAGATCAGGATTGACCGAAATGAATTGCTCTATGACATGGCCGGAAAACTTTCCATCAGCGTTTCCGATTTGTCGGCATTTGAGAACGGAAAGAAAAAGGTTCAGGAGGATTTGCTTCGGAAAGTCGTCCTGGCATATAACCTGAATGAGCAGGAAGCTGGCGAACTGCTGCAACTTGCCTGCGATGAAGCGGACAGGAATAAGGAGAGAGTAGGTTCTTCCTTCCTGATCGACAGATTCCATAAGATGAAGGAATTTTGTGGAAATAACCCTTCAGGCATGATATAATTGCCACGTTGCCGCCTCCTATACTGGCACAGAAGGGAGGTGCCTGTGATGGAAGTGCTTATATCTTTTCTTGTCGCTGTTATGGCTGGTGTGGTTAGCCACCTCATCAGCAAATGGTTGGATGGCGATGAATAGCCGGTAACGAGCCTGCGGCGTTAAGCCCTGCCGCGCCGAAAAGGGAATAGAAAATCCCGGAGGTCGCAACTCCGGGATTTTTGTTTGCTGTCCATGATGGACTGCTTATATCTTTTAGCCTATCGGCATTATAGCATATGCGATTTTGGTTTTCAATATGCATGAAAGAAGATTTTTTCTATCTCCCATATCTATAAGATTTCTTTTGATGTATCCATAATGACACATATACCCCTGACACGTCCTGCTGTACGGCAAGAACAAGCTAAAATTGTTTTTGCGAGGAAATTACCGTTAAAACACTTAATTTCCTGTTTGAGCCTTACAGGGCTTTGTTGGGGCAATGACAGCGAGGATGCATAGAGGAGCCAGAGCAATTCACTCCTCCGAATCGTTCCCGGTGTCAAGCACCCATATCTGTTTGAGAGGAATTTCCTGCTTTATGTTTTCCTCCAAACGGTCATAGCAGGCAAGAAACTCATTTATGATGTCGATGCGGGACCACAGGCGTACCCGGAAAAATTGCGTTTTCTGATCTTCGATTATGGACTTTTTGAAGCCACCCCACGAAACGAGCAGGCCGAAATCAGCCCCAACATTTGCCATGGTGCCTATGAGCTGGTCAAGAACTGTCCGTTCGATTGGACCCTCTGTGGACTTTACTTGCACACAGATTTTCGGAGAGGAAAAGCCAAGGCAGCCGGAGGAAGCGAGAAGGTCAACACCATGATCGGCACCCTTCGGGCTATGGTATACGGTGAACCCTTTCGCCTTGAGAATCGCGCCTATTATGCGCTCAAGCGCGTCACCCTTATAATTGCGGATGATGAAGTCAGAAATCTCGTCAAGTGACTCTTCTTCGAGATTTTTCGGGGGGGGGGTAAACGCACGTTCGGTTATCTGCGTAGCAGAGCCCTTTACAGCCTTTTTGATGCGCTCTTCGAATTTGACACGAAAAATGGTCTGAGGAACATTTATGGTTGCTTGAATATCGGCGTCAAAGAGATCGCGCGGAAGATCGGAGAACCACCGGACCGGGTGTGAGTGCCGGTACGATTCATTTTCCGAGCTGTCATAACCGTAGTCCCCGATGATTTCCGCAAAATGAAGCAGTCCAGGGGATGTTTTTGACGGAGTTATTACGAGATCACCGGGCTTCATATCGTGGCAGAATGTCCAACCCTGTTTTGCATATACCACCGCGGCATTCTCTTTGATGGCCGGAGAAATCTGCATGAAATACTCCTGAAGGTCACGGCGTGATCCGAACGAGGTTAGCGGAACGGCAATTTCCTCATAGGTGTAAAAGATTTTGCTATCTTCCAGAAAACGCGCCTCGTATTCCCCGAAGCGTCCAGCGCGGCACAACCAAACAGCCATGGCAATCCCCTCCTTGATACCGTGATTATAGCACGGGAGAGGCAGGATGTGGCAAAACGACGTGAAAAGGGGCGGACAGGGGTTGAAATGGCCTTAAAGCCCTGAAAAGGGACTAAAAGATGATTGACTTATGCCTAGATGTAAGTTATATTATATCTAGGCATAAATAGGAGGTGATGAGAATTGCCGAGAACAGGACGACCCATTGCAGGGAATGAACCTAAAAACAGGCAGATAGCTTTGAGGGTGACAGCAACAACGGTCAGGAAATTTCAGGAATGCTCTGATCTCACAGGAAAAACAAAAACGGAGTTGCTGGAAGAAATGATTGACGACCTGCACGGGAAACTGACGAAAGAAAAGTAAAAGAGCGTTGCCAGACTACCAATCAGAACAACGCCCTTTGGAGAAATGTGAATCTCTTCACGTGAAATATTCTATCATGCCGAAGAGGTTTGCACAAGTGAAAAGGAGACATGATATGGATATTTCAAAGCTTTACGTGAAGTACATGAAAGACAATGAGGAGACAAAAGAGGTCAGCGCGGCAGAAGAAACCATGGAAGCGCTGAACAAGAGGCTCAGGAGCATCAACAATGAGCTTGCGGACGAGTTCGATCAGGCGGTTGGCCGGATTGCATGGGCCTACGAGAAGCAGGGATTTGGCGGCGGATTCGCTGCCGCAAAGGAGCTCTTATGAGGTGCCCGATCTGCGGGAAGCCCGTAAACTTTGCGGGGGGGGGTACTCCCCCTACTGCTCAAGGGGGGGCGCGGAGGCCGCAGAGAAAGAATTTGAGGCGCTTTTGAAGCGCATGAGCGAGGATTCCATAAACGGTCATTTGGATGGCTGCGAAGAGTTATCTGAAGGATAAAAAGAAGCCCCTCCTATGGTTTATTCCGTAGGAGGGGCTAAATATTTCGTCCCAAAACGGGACGTACATAACGTACAAAAAACAGGTGCACTTAGCCTTATTCACAGGAAAAAACGCATAAATCGCAAATAAATTGTGAAATTTATATAAATAGTGATTGATTTCGCCCCAAATAGGGGCTATAATATAGTTACAATCAAGGAAAACAAAACAAACTTCCGCAAAACGGGGCAAAGGAGAGAAAACATGAAGGAAATTACATGGCAGGAGTTCAATAAGAGTGACAGGATTGTCACAAAGAGAAAGAGCTTCAAAACCGAAGAGGCGATGGAGAAATTCATCGAGAAGCTCACGGAAAAGGACAACTTCTATACCATTCTGGCGACTAGGTAAAAATTTTTTACCCATAAATGCCGCGAATAGAGGCAAAACAAAAAAAGGATTTCAATAATATCCCCAAAACGAAGCAGAAAGGAAAGAGGCAAAGGATATGAAGAAAGAAAAGGCTGAGAGACATTTGAGACATGCGAGAGAGCATTTGCAGTATTTGAGAGAGCAGTATGTAGAAAGGGCGAGAGATCAGGGGTGGAAAAGCCTCGATCAGATGAGCTGCACAGGACATAATCATTACTCTGAGATGCTGGAAGGCATCAGAAAAGAGATGGAAGAGACGAAGGCAAAAATCGCAAGGTTTGAAAGAATTTCAATGTAAACAGAACCGTCCCGGCCGGGTAAAGCCGGGAGATAGGAGACAGATATGGCAAGCATTTATGACAATATAAACACAGCAACGGACCTTGTAAGAGAGGTCATGTTTCACGGATTAAGCACAAAGGCAGAGGACATCTGCAGAGCTCAGGATATTTTCGGACGCAGTTCCGTAGAAGAGCTGGTGGGCCTCGCAAACGACATCGGGAGGAACGACGAGAACGGAAATCCGGACCCAAAGGGCTCCTGGGGTTCGGGGAGGAGAGGAACGCAAAACACGTTCTACTCCATAGCATTCTCCATCTGGAATTGGGAGGACGCTACCCGGTTCTGGAACCAGTACACAAATCCGGATAAGGAAACGCTCGCAAAGACCTTCGAGGATAATATATCTCTAAAGAGGCAGGTCGAATTGCTTTCAGAGCAAGAAGATCGACTCTCGCGGGATGCCATTGAATCTGAAAGTAAATGGAAAAGCACATACGAGCAGCTTCGGGAGCAAGAGGCGAGAGCAGCAAAAGCGGAGGCTGAGATCGTGCAGCTTAAGGCGAAACTCTACGACCTCATGATGAAGTGATTTTTGCCTTTATATGCCCCAAAAAGAGACAAAATATCCACAGAGTTATCAATGATATCCCCAAAACGGGACGAAAGGCGAGCCGGGGCGCAATCCCCGGCAGAAAGGAAAAATCCATGAGAGAACTTGACAATTCTGGTATTCCGAGCCATTACTGGGAGCCGCAGCCGGAAACAGAGGAAGAAAAAGAAAAAGCGATAAGAGTGTTTTTCGAGAAAAACCCACAGTACCGCACAACAGAAGTCGAATTACCATTTGAATAACGAGGAGGTAAACGCATGAGGTATTACAGCACGCAGCGCCCGGTAACACCTGGGAGCTACCCGAAGCCGGATGGAAACAGAGTTGAGCAGGTTGTCAATTTCCCTGCAAAAACCTATGTGGACGTGATATGGAAGCAGGCGTGGGGATACATTGACTATGAGAAGCCGCTTGCGGAGAAAGAAGCGGCAGCCTACGAGCTCACGGAGGGAGGTGCCTATCATTACTGATAGCAGGAAAAGCACGGTGTTTACAATCAAAAAAACGATATGGCAAAACAGGAGGAGAACCATGAGTGAGAGAAAATATTTTCCCATAAACGAGAGTAATGCACGGACGGCGCACAATATGATGTCCATGCGTGATTACGCAGATGGTAGCACGACGGCAGGCTATCGCAGCGCGGTTGACAAGGCTTATGACCTTGCAGACAGGGTGGCAGAAAAGAAGCCAGATGAAGCAGAGAGGGCATACAGACTTGCAGAACGATACTCAAAGAAAATGGCAGAGTATTACAACAAAGAAAGCAGTATCGGGATGATGTGTCCATCCGTTATGATAAGCGGTGCAGGGAATTTCCCGGTCAAGAAAAAAGAGAGGCAGGTTGCCGCATGGCAGAGAAACCATGAGTTTTACCAGTATGTACAGGGCATCCTCGGAAAAATTGAAAATATCCTGTATGGCAGAGAGATTATTAAGTCCGACGACGATCGGGCCATCGAAAAACTTGAAGAAAAGCTGGAGGATCTTAAGGCAACGCAGGAGCGCATGAAATCGGCAAACAAAGCAATCCGCATGAAAGACACAGAGGCCGGAAATGATGTTCTTCGGGAAATGGGGTACAGCGAGGGGGCTATTAAGCAGCTCCGTGAACCGGATTTTTGCGGCCGGATAGGCTATCCGAGCTATGAACTCACGAACAATAACCAGAATATCCACAGGATTGAGGAACGGCTTAAACGCCTGAAAGCAGTCAAGGGAAAAGGAAGCTCCGAGCAGGAGTATGAGACATTCAAGGTAGTGGAGAACACAGAGGCTATGCGCTATCAGATTATTTTCGACGGAAAGCCAGACGCAGAGGTCAGGACGCTTCTTAAAAGCAACGGATTTAAGTGGGCGCCGTCACAGGGAGCATGGCAGAGGCAGATCACAACAAACGGGAAGTATGCGCTCAACAGCGTCGTTGAGAAGTTGAAAGAAATGGAGGGGTAACGGGTGTTTTCGGAAGGACTTAAATATTTCAGAGGCAACAGGGACAGATACGATGTCGTGGAGGCACGTATAACACGCAGAGACGGAACATATATAGCAACCTGTTTTATTAATGTAGATTTGCTGCTGTGCGGAATTACATCATTCCGGTGCAGTAACGGAGAAGATTATCCGCTCGCGCCGGATCATCAGCTTAAAGTCCTCGAATTTGTCCGCAGGGAACGGGAAAAGCTCACGGATAGAGAAAAGGTTAAAACGCTATACGGCTGGCACAGGAGCGGTCTGCCGACGTTTGAGGACTACTGCTTCCCGGGAGACATGGTATCGCAAGACATTG
>ENA-UONU01002232-UONU01002232.1-human-gut-metagenome-genome-assembly--contig:-CS51-NODE-2232-length-11748-cov-8.614983_pt1 | contig 11748 bp, 11 predicted proteins | sample MGYA00242462_ERZ724009 | MGnify/ENA metagenome assembly ERZ724009 | reverse complement strand
TTCATTCGGGCTTGTCTGTTGCCCATAGGGGAAAGCGGGGAAAAGGGATTCGATAAAGTCGAAAGTCTTTGAAGGAGGGGATGGGGTTTGGGGAAGGGGAGGGAACTTTCTCCAGAAAGTTCCCTCCCCTTCCCCAATCTCAAATTCAGCCCTCGCTCTCAATCATTCAGCCTCAAATCGGTAATGCGCTTGGCCTTGGAGAAGGTACGCGGCAGCGCGCCGGGATCGACGATCTCGACGCTGATGCGGGCCATGATGCGCTTGTGCATCTCGTCGCCGATGGCGCGGGCAATCCCCGCGTCGTTGCCGGAACCGACGCCCGACTGACGCTCCACGCGCAGGCGCATGTAGTCGAGCCCTTCCGAGCGGGTAAGCTCAATGTGGTACTCGCCGCCCACATCGGGATAGAGGTTCAGCACGTCGGCAATCTGGCCGGGATAAATGTTCACGCCACGGAAAATGATCATGTCGTCCGAACGCCCGCGGATGTGCCCGTGGCGCGGGATGGCGCGCCCGCAGGGGCAGGGTTCGGGAATGAGTCGGCTGAGGTCGTGCGTACGGTAACGGATGAGCGGCACGGCTTCTTTGGACAGAGAAGTCACGACCATTTCGCCGACTTCGCCTTCGGGAACGGGCTGGAGCGTGTGGGGATCGATGATCTCGATATAGAAAAGGTCCGCCCAATAATGGATGCCTTCCCCGACCTCGCAGTTCAGGCCCGTTCCGGGGCCGTACATCTCGGTCATGCCCGCGATGTCGTAACTGGCCTCAAGGCCGAGTTTTTCGGTGAAACTCTGGCGCATTTTGAGGCTGTGCGGCTCGGAACCGAAAATGATCTTCTTAAGTGCGATCTTGTCGCGCAGATTGTGGCGCTCCACTTCCTCGGCAAGGAGGAGGGCCATTGACGAGGTGCAGCCGATGCAGGTGGTCTGCAGGTCCACAAGAAGCTGGAGCTGCATGTCGATGTTGCCGGGGCCCACGGGGATGGTGAGCGCCCCGAAGCGCTCGCTGCCGAGCTGGAAGCCCGCCCCGGCGGTCCACAGGCCATACCCCACGGCAATCTGCATACGGTCTTCCGTGGTCAGCCCGGCAAGCTCGTAGCAGCGGGCCATCTGGAGCGCGAACGTGTCCACGTCCTTCTGGGTGTAGGCGAGGATTTTGCGTTTGCCGGTCGTACCGGACGAGGCGTGCACGCGCACGACTTCGGAGGGCTCCACGCAAAGCAGGGGCAGGGGATAGCCGTCGCGCAGGTCGGCCACGTCCGAAAAGGGCAGACGGCGGACATCATCAAGCGTCTTGATGTCCTCGCCGCAGGCAATGCCCGCGGCGGCGAGCTTGGCGCGGTACTGGGGGCTCTTCATGGCCTGCTGCACCGACCATCGGATGCCCGCGAGCTGGTGTTCGGCAAGGAAATCGGCGGGAAGATGGGGAAGGAAGCGGGGCTTGGCAGGTGACATGGCGTCTCTCCGGCAGGGGGGCGGCAACAGGGTTGCCGGTTGTCTTTTCGACGGTAAACGGCTAGTGTCGGTCGATTCAAACAAACGAAAGTTTGCTATTTAGCAGAAAATATTTTGGAGGGAAAGTACATGCGCGTGCTCATCATCGGGTCCGGCGGACGCGAACACGCTTTGTCGTGGAAGGTCGCCCGAAGCGGAAAAGCCGAGAAAATCTACTGTGCTCCCGGCAATGGCGGGACCGCGCAGGAAGGCGAAAACATCCCCCTGAAGGATAGCGACGTCGCCGGTCTGGTGTCTTTTGCCAAGGGAAACGTCATTGATTTCGTGATTCCCGGGCCGGAGCTTCCCCTCACCCTCGGCGTCGTGGACGCCATGACTCAGGCGGGCATCCGCTGCTTCGGCCCGAGCCAGTGGTGCGCGCAGCTTGAGGGCAGCAAAGCTTTCGCCAAAGACATCATGCAGAAAGCGGGGGTTCCTACCGCCGCCTGCGGCGTGTTCACCGAACTGGAAGCCGCCAAGTCCTTTGTGGAAGAAAAGGGCGCGCCCATCGTCATCAAGGCGGACGGCCTTGCGGCGGGCAAGGGCGTCGTCGTGGCCCAGACCAAGGAAGAGGCGCTCGAAGCGCTCGACCAGATCATGGGCGGCGTGTTCGGCGCGGCCGGAAGCCGTGTGGTCATCGAAGAATTTCTGGTGGGCGAGGAAGTGTCGCTGCTGGCGTTCTGCGACGGGAAAACGGCCCTCCCGCTGCCTTCCGCGCAGGACCACAAGGCCGTTTTCGACGGCGACACCGGCCCCAATACCGGGGGTATGGGCGCCTACAGCCCGGCCCCGATTGTGCCCGATGCGGAGCTCGAAAAGATGGCCGACATCGCCATCCGCCCGATCCTCGCCGAAATGGCCCGGCAGGGGCATCCTTTCACCGGTATCCTTTATGCCGGCCTGATGATGACCAAAGACGGCCCGAAAGTTTTGGAATACAACGTCCGTTTCGGAGACCCGGAATGTGAGCCCCTGCTGATGCGCCTTGAAAGCGATCTGCTGGAGATCATGGATGCCTGCATCGACGGGCGGCTTGATGAGGTCAAGCTGTCCATCCGGCCCGAATCCGCGCTCGGCGTGGTCATCGCTGCCGAAGGCTATCCCGGCAGTTATCCGAAAGGAATGGAAATCAAGGGCATCGACGCCGTGGACGCCCTGCCGGACACCAAGGTGTTTCAGGCGGGCACGAAGCGCGAAGGTTCCTGCACCCTGTCCAGCGGAGGCCGCGTGCTGTGCGTGACCGCGCTCGGGAAGGGGCTTGCCGAAGCCCAGAAGCGCGCTTATGAAGCTGTCGCCAAGATCGACATGGAAAAGAGCCAGCACCGTTCCGACATCGGTGCGAAGGGCTTGAGGAGACTGTAGTATGGAAAAAGCCAAGGTAGCTGTCTTTATCGGCTCCGCATCCGACGAAGCCACCGTCGCCCCCTGCGCCGACATCCTGAAAAAGCTGGGCATTCCGTTCCGCTTCACGGTGACTTCCGCCCACCGTACCCCCGAACGTACCGCCGAACTCGTGGATTCGCTGGAAGCCGCGGGCTGTGAGGTGTTCATCTGCGCCGCGGGCATGGCCGCCCATCTCGCCGGCGCGGTTGCCGCCCGCACCATGAAACCCGTTATCGGCATTCCCGTCGCCGCGTCTCCGCTCGGCGGCATGGATGCGCTGCTGGCCACCGTGCAGATGCCTCCCGGATTCCCCGTCGCCACCGTCGCCCTCGACAAGGCCGGGGCCCGGAACGCCGCTTGGCTGGCCGCCCAGATCCTCGCGCTTCACGATCCCGAGCTTGCCCATAAGATCCGTATTTCCCGCGAGCGGTTCAAGTCCGACGTCGCCGTCGCCGGGGCTGAGATCGAAGCCAAGTACTGTTAAGTTCCGTAAAAAATCCTACGGGGAAGGGGGCTCATTGTAAGGAGCGCCCCTCCTCGTACTCCTCTCCTCAAACGCTCGTGCCGCAAGCCCGGGAAAAGGCATCCGCCGTTCCAAAAGGGATTGAAGGGCACTTTCCCTAATGGACCCCCTTCTTTATGAATGAACAACTTTCTCTCATCCAGAGGTTTCGCAAGACCGTGATAGGGGAATACGCCGAGGCGCTCATCTGGGCGGTAGCTCTGGCTCTGGTCCTGACCACGTTCGTCGTGCAGGCGTTCAAGATTCCGTCCGGCTCCATGCTGGAAACGCTCCAGATCGGCGATCACCTGCTGGTCAACAAATTCCTCTACGGCCTTCGGAATCCTTGCAATGACGACTACCTGATCCGCGGCGTCGAGCCCAAGGTCGGGGACATCATCGTGTTCCGTTACCCCAAGGATCGGAGCCTCGACTACATCAAGCGCATTGTGGGCGTTCCCGGCGACACGCTGGAGATGCGGAACAAGGTATTGTACCGCAACGGCGTTGAAGTGCAGGAGCCGTACACGCAGCATTCGCAGCCGCTCATCATGATTCCGGGCCGCGACAACTGGGGGCCGATCACCGTGCCCGCCGACAAGTTTTTCGCGCTCGGCGACAACCGCGACGATTCCGCCGATTCCCGCTTCTGGGGCTTCCTTGACCGCAACGATATCCGCGGCAAGGCGTGGCGCATCTACTGGTCCGCCGACGGCCTCAGCAACATCCGTTTGAACAGGATCGGGAGAGCCGTCGAGTAGGCGGGAAGAGGGTTGGAGAAAAGAAGATTGGGGAGGGGAGAGGGAACCTTTCTTCAGAAAGGTTCCCTCTCCTTCCCCAAACCCCTCCTCTCTCCCTCCCAAGACTTTCGACTTTATTGAATCCCTTTTCCCCGCTTTCCCTGTGGGCAAAAAGAAGAGCCTGAACAATGCGTTCAGGCTCTTTGTTAAAGAAAGTTAATCTATTCTGGAAAATTTTCTTGAAGGATTTTTTTGAGTTGAATAGCAATATCTTTGCTAAAGCGCATAGTTTGACTTTTTTTACCTTTAAATTTTCTTTGATCGGAGCCAAACGTATCCAGTTGAATAAATTTTTCCCCTCGTTCTTCGCCAACCCAATATTTAGCCTTTATCGCTTTTTGTTCCAACAGCCTAATGCTTTCTTCGTATTGTTCCAGTTTTATAACTTCCCCCATATTCTTCTCCTTTATATCTGATTATACATCCTTCAACACGAGCTTCCACACATGCGGGACGTCGTCCTTGTTTGTGAGGGCGTGCTGCGACGCCCAGGGCTTGCACGCGGCGCGGACGGAGGCCCACCAGCCGGGCACGTCGCCCCAGACTTCGGCGGCCTTGGCTGCGGCGGATTCCGGCGTGTCGTGCAGGATGCCCGCTTCACGGAGCTTGTCGAGCAGCGGCAGGGCTTCAGGGGTGAAGCTGGCGGTCTCGGGGTTCCAGTAGAGCAGGAACGGGATGTTCGCGGCAAGCGCCTGCGCCAGCGTCGTCCCCGCGTGATCGAGCACAAGCAGGCGGCAGCCGAGCAGGCGCGGCTCAAGGGGGCCGGTGCAGCGCGTTACTTCGGGGAACCGCCGGAGCAGCCACGGGGCGTCCTCAAGCGAGGAAGGGACGTCGAAATAGGGCCGGTACTGGGACTGCTTGCGGAGCGCTTCGGGCAGGGCGGCCATGAAGCGGGCCTTGTCTTCCCGGTAGGCGAATTGCTGCCGCCCCCGGAGCATGGACTTGAGCGTGTAGGGCAATAAGGCCATCTCGGTGCCGACGAGCAGCAGCGTGGGCGACTTCTCACGGTGCGCATCGCGCAGGGCCGCAAGCTGGGGATGCGGCAGGGGCAGGAAGTTGCCGGGCATGAGGCCGTGGCGCTTCCATCCCCATGTGATGAAGCGGTGCTGGCAATACTCGACGAGCGGATAGGCCACGGAAGTCCTGACATAGCCGTACTCGCCGCCGTGCTGGATGAAGATCATCCGGCAGCCGCGCCCCCGGTGCAGGGCCATCTTGATGCGGTAGGCGTCGTCCTCGCAGGCCGCCACGCTGACCACGCGCGAGCGGATGCGGGCCTGTTCGTGGCCGAGCGTCTGCGGGATGGACGCTTTCCGCAGGGATTCGGGGAGCAGGGCGACGGCGAGATCAAAGGCTTCGTCCTCCGTGAATCCGAGAGGCAGGGGCGGCGCGGACGGATCACCGAGCAGCCGGAGCGGGATGGTGTCGTCCCGCCGGTCCCGGTTGAGCGTGAGCACGACGGACAGATCGAAAGATTGCCTGAGGCTGAACCCTTTGACGCGGGGAAAGGGCAGGCTGAACAGGATGTTCCGCGCGACATGCTTCAAGAGATTTTCCCGTCTGGTCGGGGCGGCCTCGCGCCGGACGGGCGGCAGTTCCTCGGCTGTCCATGCGGCGGGCCAGTCCCGTTTCAGCAGGCGGGAAAACAGCCAGTGGTTCCACTGCGGATTCAGGATGCCGCCCATGATGAAGTCCTGCGTATCCGCGAAGGCGAATTCCGAAGCGTCCAGCACGGGCACGGAAAGGGGGCGGCCGCCGAACGTTTCCAGAATCCCGGCGGCACGGTACAGCCGGTCGATCAGCGTTTCCACGGCGCGGACAAGCCACGGGGCCAGTACGAAATCCCAATAGCGGTCGTCGTGCTGCGTGCCGTAAAGTCCGTTCAGGTAATCCCGGAGCCGGGGGGCAAGCTGTGTGACGAGCTGGCGCGCCTGCCTGGCGGCCGTTTCCAGCCGTTCGGGATCGGCCAGCGGTTCCGGCGGCATGTCGAAACCGGTTTCTTCGGCTGACGCCGGGGCCGTACACCACGGCCCGGCCAGGATGTGGGTGGTCGGGGTCGCGTTTTCCGGGGCCGTACCAAGAATCAGCGTCGTGATGGATTGAGTGGTCACAGGAGATGCCTCTTTCCGCGCCGCAGGCAATCAGAGGTTTGTGGGCGCTTCTGGTTTTTCCTTGTTGTACTGCCGCATCTGATCCCGGAACAGGTTCATGGCGTCGTCGAACAACTGCGGAAGCTGGTTGTTGAGGGTGTCCTCAAGTTTCGACCCCAATTCCTTGCCGTCCTTCTTCGCCTTGTCCATCGTTTCCGAGATGCTGTCCTGAAGGCGCGGGGCCTTCGCGGCCGCGTAGAAGGCCGGGGCCACGTTCCCGGCCGCCTTTTCGATTTCTTTGCATTCGCCGACGGTGATCTTGCCGTCTTTCATGGCTTCGTCAATGAGCGGCATCAGCTTCGTACGGAACATCACGGGATCGATGTCCCGCAGGCCGAGCAGGGAGGCGTATTGCAGAGGCGTGATCTCGTCGGTGTCCTTCGGGCCGTCCGAACCGAACAGCGATGCGCCCGCATGGGCCGGGCTCAGCAACATCAGGCATACGGCGGCAATGAGCATTTTTTTCATGGCGTTTCCTTTTTGGATGTGTGTTGTGGAATCCCGGGGGAGGGGAGGCACGCTTTTCCCGAAAGAAGGCTCCCTTGGCTTTGCTTCTCCCCTCCCTCGGGCCCCACCCCTGTCTTCCTGCAAGATGTGCGCGTTTCCCCGTTTCCCTTCTTGGGAAACGCCGGATCGCGCCGGACTTGAGGAAGATTGAAACACAACGAACCGAATGCTCAATGATTGTCTTGCCGTTCACTGTGGCGGGCGCTCTCCATTCCCTTCTTCCGTGCGGAATTCTGGGGAAAGAGGCGACCCGCAACGGATAGGGCGGAGGAAAGGGGACCTTCTCCAGCCCCTTCCCGCACATGCGTTTCTTATTCCAGATGCGCCCACTGGAGGACGGTATCTTCCTCGATGTCGGCGCGGGCGGCCATGCCGAGCACTTCATAGTAGTGACGGGGGCTGATGCCGCCAGCGGGACGCTTCCACGTGAGGTCGTCCTTGTCGATGATCTTCCCGGCGGGGATGTTGCGGTTGGCGACGAGGGAGCGGCGGGCGTTCTGGCGGGCGGGTTCCTCGGAGGCCAGCGCTTCGATGCGCATTTCCCCGATCATGGACAGCGTCCGCTCGAAATTCTGGCGGAAGAGCTGGAGATCCTTGTAATCCATAGCGTGGTAATGGTCGTTGCCGGGCAGCGTCTTGTCGTGGCTGAAATGCTTTTCAAGGATTTGCGCACCGAGCAGGGCGGCAACTTCCAGCACCTTCATATCGTTGGGCAGGGTGTGGTCGGAGTAGCCGATGACGTGTTGCGGGAAATGGCGGACGAGGGCCGGGATCATGCCGAGCGCGGCGTTTTCGTCCATCGTGGGGTAATTCAGCACGCAGTGGAGCAGGGCCAGCGGATTGCCCTTGGCTTCAATCCAGCTCACGGCCTCGGCGATTTCAGCAAGGCTGGCCGCCCCGGTGGACATGATGATGGGCTTCTTGAAGTCGCACATGAATTCAATGAAGGGGCGGTTCGTGAGGTCCGAAGAGGAGATTTTGAACACATCCATCATGTCGTTGAGGAATTTGGCGGACTCCACGTCGAACGGGGTGGACATGAAGGCGATACCGGCCTGATCGCAGTGCTTTTTCAGGTTTTCGAATTCGCCTTTCCAGAAGGAGTCGTGCTTTTTGAACAGCTCGTACTGGCTCGGGGTCGGCTCTTTGCTGGTGTCCCAGTAGGCCGGGGAATGCTTGGAGGCGAGGGTCCCCGCCTTGTAGGTCTGGAATTTGATGGCGTCCGCGCCGCCGAGGGCGGCTTCGTCGATGAGGCGGCGGGCGATGTCCATGCTGCCTTCATGGTTCACACCGGCTTCGGCGATGACGTAGGGACGCTGGAAGCGGGTGACCGGGACGGGGTGCTTGCTGATGAGGTCGATGAGGTTCATAAAACGCTCCGTGAGAAGGTGCGGTGGTTACGGGAAAACAGAGGGTACCCTTGCCTTGTACCCTTGCCGCGAACGCCGGTCAAATGGCGTAAACCGGCATCAAAGCCCTGTGGTTAGGCGAACCGGGCTTGCCTCGCTTTCCGCCATGCTGTAGCCTTGAAACGCCTATGAGGAACGGATACGCCTTGTCGTCTGCCTTTTTCAGGTTGCGAACCCTGCTTTTTTGCGGTTTTTTTGTTCCCTGTGCGGCGTATCGCATACGGATGGAACCATATTTTTGGGGGAATCATGAACGGTTGTCTGAAACGGCCTGCACGGGCAGGCGCTTTGGTGGTTTTGGCGTGCCTTCTGCTGCTCGCCGGGTGCGGCCGTACCGTATTTGTCTCCGGCGGCGGGTATCCTTCGTCCCAGCCCGGCCATGCCGTCAGCGGCCAGCCTCTTTCCGAACAGGCCGATGCGGCGTGGAGGGCGGGCAATTATGCCGAAGCCGAGCGCCTGTACAATGTGGTGGCCCGTGACGCGGCCCTTCCCACGGAACAGCGCGCGCTGGCGTGGGAGCGTGTGGCTCGGGCGGCCCTTTTCAGCGGCAACATGCAGGGCGCCCAGAATGCCCTGAAATTTTGGAAGGATCTGGTCCCCGGAGCGGAAAACAGCTCCGCGTGGCTTGATGTGCGGAGCAAGCTTTCCGGCGCGGGCGGTGCAGGGCAGCCGTCGTTCAGTTCCGGGTGTGTGGCCTTGGCCTTGCCTCTGAGCGGAGCGTACGGGCCGTTCGGCAACAAGATCGCTGCGGGTGCCATGGCCGCGCAGGGTGAATTGTCCAAATCCGGCATGATGATGGATGTCCGCATGATCGATACGGAATCTTCCGACTGGCTGGACAAGCTGTCTCAGCTGCCCCCGCAGTGCGTGATGGTGGGCGGCCCCTTGCGCGCGGATCGCTATACCGCGATGAAGTCCCGCAGCATCCAGCAATCGCGCGCCGTCTTCGCCTTTCTCCCGAGCCTTGAAGGAAGTGACGAAGGGACGGTCGCGTGGCGTTTCTTCGCCAGCCCGCAGGATCAAATCGACGCGGTCCTCAATTTTACGCGCAATCTCGGCATTTCCAGCTACGGCGTCCTTGCTCCGACGGATACTTACGGGCAGCGCATGACGGATCTGTTCCTCAAGGCCGTGCGCACCAACGGTTCCACGGCCAAGATAGCGACCTATCCTTCCGGCGACACCACCAGCTGGGGCGAGGTGATGCGCGGTTTCGTGGGCGGAACCATGCGCGGCAAAACCCCCGTCCCGACGTCGACCTTCCAAGCGGCTTTCATTCCGGACAGCTGGAAGAATCTGGAGCTGCTCGTGCCGTTCCTGTTCTATCAGGGCGAGGATCGCCTCGTGCTGATGGGTACGTCCCTTTGGGAGCAGGGGCTTTCCAACCGTTCGAGCGTCAATGTGGCGAATCTTGATCTGGCGATTTTCCCCGGCGCGTGGAATCCGGCGTCCCCGTCCCCGGCGGCGGGCGCCCTCGTGCGTGCGATGGCCGAGTCCGGCAAGGGCACCCCGGATTTCTGGGAAGGCATCGGGTATGACTTTGTCCGCATGGCCTCGGTCATGAATCTTCAAACCCCGTGGACGCCCGCGCAGGTGAACCAGCGTTTGGCTTCCGCCCAGAACATGGAGTGGAGCATGGCTCCCATGAGCTGGTCCAACGGCAAGGCGGCGCAGGCACTCTTTGTGTTCCGTCCGGTGCAGTCCGGTTTTGAGCTTGCCGAGCCCGGGGCCTTCAAGGCCCGTTACAACGAGATCATCGCCCGCCACGCCCGCCGCGTAGGGAGATAAAAGGCAGTGCGGGCATGATGCCCCCCAGACCCCCTCGGGGCGAATGAAAAGGGTTCCGCATCCGGCGCAAGCAGGATGCGGAACCCTTTTCATTCGCCCCGATGCCGTCAGGAGTCGTCTTTTTTAAGGGCTCGGCGGCACGGAGATTGATAAGGCGAGGAAACGTGTTTTCAGCACATTGCCGGAACGGAGACTCCTTCCGCGCGGCCTCCCCGCCAGTCGAAAGCCTTGGGAGAGGGAGGATGGGGATATGGGGGAAGGGAGGGGGAACCGCGGGGGTGCTCCCCTCTTCTCCAGAAAGGTTCCCCCTCCCTTCCCCCACATTCTCTATTCTTCAATCGCCAGCTTGGTGTCGAGGCGGTAGCCGGAGATCATGGCGCAGGCGATATAGGTTCCCTGTCCGTCGTAGATTTTGACTTCATAGGTGGCGAGATGCCTGCCGCCGTTGGCGAGCCGGGCTTCGGCGACGATGGGGCCGGTCTTGGCGCTTTTCATGTAGGAAATGGTGGCATTGGTGCTGATCATGGTGCCGTCTTCCTGCCCGAAATTGGAAGCGAGGCCGAAGGCCATGTCCGCGAGGGTGAACAGCGCGCCGCCGTGCAGCATGTCGAGAGAATTTTTGGCGTGATCCTCGAACGCGAGGCTGACCTTGCCGTAATCGTAGTCGGCATCTTCAACGGTGATGCCGTTGTGTGCGGCAAAACGGTCGTGGGCTTCGAGGAACCGCCTGATGGCCTGAACGGATGGGGACATGAGATTTCTCCTGATGCGGATGGCGTCGAAAAGAGGCCGAAAAGGGATTGCGGGGTGGGGGTATTTTTGCCCGGAAGGACGGGGGTATTCACCTTTGCCGCGTGTTTTGCTAGTGTGACCGGACTCCGATGATCCGGTCGGGATACGGAGCTTCCTATATCTGGAAACATGAGGCAAGTCCATGAAAGTTATTATTCTGTGTGGCGGTAAGGGAACCCGGCTCCGCGAAGAAACCGAGTTCAAACCCAAGCCGATGGTCGAAATCGGCGGGCGTCCGGTGCTGTGGCATATCATGTCCATGTACGCCCGGTACGGTCACAAGGATTTTGTGCTGCCCCTCGGCTACAAGGGGGAGGTCATCAAGCAGTATTTCCACGATTACCGTATGCGTAATGCGGACTTCACCGTGGATCTCGCCACCGGCTCGACGACCTACCACCCGACCGCGCAGGTGACCGACTGGCGCGTCACCATGTCCGACACCGGGCCGGAAACCCTGAAAGGGGCGCGCATCAAGCGCATCGCACAGCACATCGACACGGATCGCTTCATGGTCACCTACGGGGACGGCGTTTCCGACATCAATATTAGCGAACTTGTTGATTTCCATATCAAATCCGGAAAGATGGCGACCTTCACCGGCGTCCGGATGCCTTCCCGCTTCGGTTCCGTCAAGACCGACGAGAACGGCAATATCCTATCTTGGCAGGAAAAACCCGTTCTGGACGAATACATCAACTGCGGGTTCTTCGTGTTCAAGCGCGAATTTCTTGACTATCTCTCCGAAGACGAGTCCTGCGATCTCGAGAAGGAGCCGCTCGAACGCCTTGCCGCCGAAGGCCAGCTTTCCATGTACCGCCACACCGGTTTCTGGCAGTGCATGGATACCTTGCGTGACGCGCAGGCGCTCAACTCCCTCTGGGACAAGGGCAACGCCCCGTGGTGCAAATAGCATTTTGA
>ENA-UONU01002227-UONU01002227.1-human-gut-metagenome-genome-assembly--contig:-CS51-NODE-2227-length-11756-cov-5.391761_pt1 | contig 11756 bp, 12 predicted proteins | sample MGYA00242462_ERZ724009 | MGnify/ENA metagenome assembly ERZ724009 | reverse complement strand
TTCCCCTGCTTTTTTAAATTCCGGGCAAATGCTGCCCCTGTCCCAAATAGGATCACCAAAATCAGTGCATAAATGATAAAAAGCAGCATCCGTTTACTCCCTCCCCCTCTTTATACGCCCTCGTCGTAAAAAGCAGCTCCGATCACACCAGCCTTATTCCCCAGCCCTGCTCCCCGGATCGTTGTGGTTCTCTCTGACTCCCTGGAATAGATAAGCGGCTTTACCGCCTTTCTCAGCGGTTCTAAAAGCTGTTCCCCTGCTTCACTCAGTCCCCCTCCAATACAAAGAATCTCAGGCTGAAGCATATTGATCACATTGGCCGTTCCCTCTGCCAGATAACCGATCAGGCGGTTCCATGCACATACAGCCGCCTCATCCCCCTCTTTTGCTGCCTGGGCGATCATTTTTCCGTTCAGCCTTTGAATATCATGGCCTGTCATCTGCCACAGGCATGAATCCCTGCAGCGCTCCATTTCCCTTCTCCCGTCGGAAACCAAAGCGGAAGCAGATGCATACGCCTCAAGACATCCTCTCCTTCCGCAGGTGCAGGGCCGCCCATTTTTCTCGATAACCATGTGCCCAAACTCACCTGCCCCATAACGAAAGCCGTCCAGGATCCGCCCTTCAAAGATGACCGCTCCCCCTACACCGGTTCCCAACGTGAGCATCGCCATGGACGAAGCCCCTTTTCCCGCTCCTTCTATGTATTCCCCCCAGGCAGCCGCCTTTGCATCATTGACTGCGTGGAAGGGAAAAGGGAAATAGGACGCCAGCATATCCCGAAACGGGACATGGACAAAATCCAGGTTATTGGCATATTCCACAACCCCCAGGCCAGGATCCACCGTTCCCGGTATCCCGATCCCTGCGGCCTCAATCTGATCCGAAGAAACAGACTGCCGCTTTAACAGCAAAGATACCTGGCCTGCGATCCGGGCCGCCAATTCCTCCGGACTGCATGGAATACCTGTGGGAATCGAATCCTCTGCCAGGATCCTTCGCTGTCCATCTAACATTCCTATCCCGATATTCGTTCCTCCCAGGTCGATTCCGATTCGGTATGACATATCCCTCTCCCCTCTGAAATACTTCTGCTTTTTTACACTTCTTCCTTCTTACGCCTCTATCTTCTTACGCCTCTGTTCCCGCTTTTCTCCTAAGTCCCCGATGCCGGACAAAGAGCACAGATCCTGCTATAAGCACCATCACTGCGGACAGCATCTGGGATACTGCCAATCCTGTTCCCGGGATCAGCAGCTGATCCGTCCTCAGGCCCTCGATCCATACGCGTCCCAGGCCGTATCCCAGGAAATAGATCCAGAGCATTTCTCCCTCAAATTTCTTTTTCTTCCGATACCACAGCATAAACAGAAGCACTCCCAGATTCCACACAGACTCATATAAAAAGGTAGGGTGGACCTGGATATAGGCAATTCCATTCTCCACGATCTGATGCTGTTCCAGCTCCGCAGAGATCATAGAGGGGTTCACCAGGCTTTTGCGGATGCGCATGGCAAGAAGGTTCTCCGTATATCCTCCAAAGGCTTCGCAATTAAAGAAATTCCCCCACCGCCCAATGATCTGTCCAGTGATCAGCCCTAAAACGCCGCTGTCTGCCATGGAAAAAAAGGAAATCTTCTTGATCCTGGTAAATATCATCAGTGTCAGTGCTCCTGCAATAACACCGCCGTAAATAGCCAGGCCGCCTGCCCTCAGATTGAATATCTGCAGCAGATTATCCTTATAGCTGTCCCAATCAAAGATCACATAGTATGCCCTGGCCCCAATGATTGAAAAAATAATGGCATAAAGGGCAAAATCCAAATACAGATCCGGATCCTGGCCCCGGCGCTTCGCATCAGAGCATGCGATAGCCATACCTGCCAGCATCCCTAATCCAATAATGATACCGTAAAATGCAATACGAAAGCCAAACAGGGTAATGCTGTTTGGCAAATGCTCTATGGTGATTCCCAGGTTCACAAAGCTCAAATCCGCTCCCGATGATCCCATATCAAATCCTCCCTTTCAATTCTGTTCCAAGTATGATACATATTGACACCTATGATACCAGATTGCTCTGCACTGCGTGCTCCCGCAATCTTCAAAAACATTCATAATCCGCTCATTTTTCTACGAAAAATGGCTGCTTATTCATGTTTTTGGCGGATCCCAAGGTCAAAAAACCTCTTGCAAGCAAGCTTGCGTCGGTTTTCTGACCTTTTGACCCTAGTGTCTTCCAAATAGTATATCATAAATCAATTTCGGTTGCCACGTTATTATTTCCCTGAGTTTCCGTTCAGTTGTGGAATAATCCATTTTACCAAAAAACCTTACTGACTCTCAGCTTCATCCCTGAAAGTCAGTAAGGTTTCTCAAGCTCCTTCTATCCCTCGTCTGCTAGCGCACCACACCGGTAATAATAATAACGATCCATACAATGATCAGCACCAGGCTCAGGCCGCACCCGATCTTTGCCAGTATATAATTCTTTTCTTTTTCCACAAAGGAGAGAAGGCCGTACCACATCGCCGCACAGGAAGCGGCTAAGCTGGAAAAGCCATAAGCCCCCACATTCAGACCTCCCTGTCCTCCCTGTGAAACAGACAGATACATACTGACACCTCCCAGGAGCAATCCCAGAAAAGACAGCCCCAGACAGCCGTAGCTGTTCTTTGCCAAGGGATTTCTGACATAGGATACCTTTTTACCGACCTGTCTCAATGGAGAGCCCTCCTTTTTCTAAAATAAATGCGGATCCTTTGAACCAGCCGATAACATATATATCCTGCTGCAGCTCCCAGTGTATTGAGAAACATGTCGTCCACGTCAAAGCTTCCCACTCTCCAGACCAGCTGCATTGTCTCCAGGATCAGACTGAAGAAAAAGCCAAACATAACTGTATTGTACCATTTTTTGCTGCGCCTGCTGATGATGGGCAAAAAAAAGCCGAAAGGAACAAAAGCCGCTACATTTCCAACGATATTGATAAAAAAGAGCGCTGGTCCCAGCACATCACAATGCCGGAAATACCGGCCGATCTCCCGAAATGGGATCACATTGTACTGGTATACCCTTCGGATCTCCGTCCTTCCAAAGGTTTCTGAAAAAAACATAAAATGGGACAAAAAACAGAGATACATTACAAATAATACCCACCCCAGCTTCTGGCGCTTGGTCGTATTCCTGATCATGGGATTCCCCTAAAATTCAATCTCAGATCTGCGTTTCAGCAGCAGCGCCCCGTTTACAATGGAGATGATCCCCACTGTAAGTCCGGTCACGGCCATTACAATTCCCACAGCAATGCACCCAGCGCCTGTGTTGCGCATAGTCTTGTAGATCCGCTCCATATCTGCCGCCCTTCTTCCTGAAATTCCCATTATGCCTGAGCTCCATACTGCTCATAGTAAGCGTCGATAGCTGCCTTAATGGAATCGTCGATTACCACTTTTCCACTCACCTCACGGTTATAAAGGTGCTCTACCACATCTGCCATGGACACAATAGCGGCTGTTGGGAAGCCGTACAGATCCTTGATCTCGTCTAAAGCGCTCTTTGTTCCCTTGCCCCGCTCCATCCGGTTTAAGGATACCATAAGTCCCTTGATCTCTACATCGCCCTGAGCCTTGATAATAGGGAAGGTTTCCTCAATGGACTTGCCGGAAGTGGTAACGTCCTCAATGATCACAACACGGTCGCCGTCCTTAATCGGGCTTCCCAACAGAATGCCGGTATCCCCGTGATCCTTAACCTCCTTACGGTTGGAACAGTAGCGAATATCCTTTCCGTACAGCTCACTGATCGCCATGGTAGTTGCCACACTCAAGGGGATTCCCTTATAGGCAGGCCCGAAAAGCACGTCAAAATCAAGACCGAAATTATCGTGGATCGCCTTTGCGTAATACTCGCCCAGCTTTCTCAGCTGTGTTCCGGTAACATAGCTTCCTGCGTTCATAAAGAAAGGGGATTTTCTCCCGCTCTTTAATGTAAAATCACCAAACTTGAGCACATTGCTCTCTACCATAAAGGTAATAAATTCCTGCTTATATGCCTCCATATCAATTCCTCACTTTTCCCTATTTTCTTTATTTTCTTGATTTTCCTGTTTTTCCCGTTTTCTATTTTTCCTGTTTTCTATTTTGCCGATTTCTCTGATTCGCTGCCGGAGATCCTCCCGCAGCCTCTTTTCCTAAGCCACTTTTATCTCACGGCTCCGATCAGCTCCCGAATATCCTCCACGCCATTTCTCTCCATGTAGGCCCGGATCCCCTCTACTGTTTCCACCGTAGCGTAGGGGTTATGGAAATTAGCCGTTCCCACAGCTACCGCCGTAGCTCCTGCCAGGATAAATTCCAGGGCGTCTTCCCCGTTTCGTATGCCGCCCATTCCGATAATAGGGATCTTCACTGCCTGAGCCGCCTGGTAAACCATACGCACAGCCACCGGCTTGACCGCAGGGCCGGACATTCCTCCCGTCTTATTGGCCAGGGCAAAGGTTCTCCTGTTGATGTCGATCTTCATTCCCGTCAATGTATTGATCATGGAAAGGGCATCTGCTCCTCCTGCCTCCGCCGCCTTCGCCATTACGGTAATGTCCGTCACATTGGGGCTTAACTTCATGATCACCGGCTGCTTCGCGTGAGCCTTCACTTCTCTTGTGATGGCCTCCACCGCCTTTGGATCCTGGCCGAAGGCGATCCCTCCCTCTTTTACATTGGGACAGGAAATATTGATCTCCAGCATGTCAACCGGCTCATCAGCCAGACGCTCCACTACATCGATATATTCCTCTGTGGTCTTACCGCAGACATTGACGATGATCTTAGTATCATACTGCTTTAAAAATGGAATATCCCTCTTTACAAACACATCAATTCCAGGATTCTGAAGGCCAATGGCATTGAGCATGCCCCCGTAAGTCTCTGCGATCCTGGGGGTAGGATTCCCAGGCCAGGGTACATTTGCCACACCCTTGGTGACCACAGCCCCCAGGCGGTTCAGATCCACAAACTCACTGTATTCCATACCGGAACCGAAGGTACCGGACGCTTCCATCACCGGGTTCTTAAACTCTACACCGGCAATCGTTACACTCATATTCATCTGATGATACCTCCCCTTCTACAGTTCAATATCTTCTGCCAGGAACACAGGCCCGTCCTTGCAGATCCGTTTGTTGTGCACCTGGGAATGATGATCCACATCCTTGGACTGGCAGACGCAGGCCAGACATGCCCCCACACCGCAGGCCATCTTCTCCTCTAAGGACACCCAGCAGGGGATCCCGGCCTCGGCTGCATACTCCTTCAGCGCCCGGAGCATAGGCTTAGGGCCGCAGGCATAGATCACCTCTGCGCTCAGAGCCTGTTCCCGTATGGCATCCAGCACATTTCCCTTGGTTCCTGCGCTTCCGTCCTCCGTTGCCGCATATACCGAACCGTAAGCTGCAAATTCATCCTTCAAAAACATCTGGCTGTCCCGATAGCCTAACACAGACTGAACCAGGCCGCTTCCCTGATCTTTATTTAACTCTGACAACTCCCTTGCCAGCTCCAGCATGGGGGGCACGCCGATGCCGCCTCCGATGAGGAAGGAGCGTTTTCCTGCCTCCAATGGGAATCCATTTCCCAGGGGGCCTAATACGTCAATGGTATCTCCTGCTGTCAGATGGGAAAATTCTTCGGTTCCCTCTCCTGCCACTCTGTATACAAGGCGCAGTTCCCCATTTTCCTTATCAATACCGCACAGGCTGATGGGACGGGGCAGCAGTCTCGCTCCGTTCGATGAGTACAGAGACACGAACTGTCCTGCCACTGCCTCCCCTGCAATCTGGGGAGCCTTGATGCGTAAATCAAATATCCCTTCCGCCATCTCACTCTGAGAGAGGACGGAAGCTGTCATTTTTACCTTTGCCATGGTGATCTCTCCTGTCTCTTACAGTACGCTGTTGATGTCGGCTGCCATATCTATCACTGCCTGACGGGAAGCCTCTCCGAAATGCTCCGATCCGAAAGCGCTGTATTTTTCCTGACGGTAAGCGGCAATAATGCCTCTGGAGGAGTTGACGATCGCTCCCAGCCCATCCTCATTGAAGCAGTGCTTTAAGTCAGCAGCTGTACCGCCCTGGGCTCCATAGCCGGGAACCAGGAAATATGTATGAGGCATAAGCTTTCTGAGGATCTTGCTCATCTCAGGATAGGTCGCTCCCACGACTGCTCCCACATTGCTGTAGCCGTTCTCCTCGATGGTATCAGCTCCCCACTCCTCAACCTTGGCAGCTACCCACTCATAGAGAGGCTTCCCGTCAATGAGGCGGTCCTGGAACTCACCGCTGGAAGGATTGGAAGTCTTGACCAGAACAAAAATTCCCTTATCCTCCTTTTTGCACACGTCAACAAAAGGCTTCACGCCGTCTGTTCCAAGATAAGGATTCACTGTAAGCATGTCCACATCAAAGCCGCGAAGGATCTTGCTTCCTACCTGAACGCTTCCCAGATGTCCGGCTGCATAAGCAGCAGAGGTAGAGCCAATGTCGCCTCTCTTAGCGTCACCGATCACAACCAGCCCCTTCTCATGGCAGTACTCCACCGTCTTCTGATATACCTTCAGTCCCTCGATACCGAACTGCTCATACATGGCGATCTGAGGCTTTACAGCCGGGATCAGATCCCATGTGTGGTCAATAATTTCTTTATTAAACTGCCATACAGCGTCTGCTGCCCCCTCTAAGGTCTCTCCATAAGCTTCCAGGGATTTCTTTACCATGTGCTCCGGCACATAAGACAGCATCGGATCCAGTCCCACGCAGATAGGAGCCTTTGTCTTCTTTATCTTTTCAGCTAACTGTTGAATCATAGTATCCTCCTTGTTTCAGGGCGTTCAATTTCCCTTCCTATGTCAATTCTTAACCCATTTTAACACAAATTATGTCTTATGGGTAGCCCCAAAACGCCATAGTTTCCCTAAAACAGCAAAGGCCCGGACAGCTCAAAACCGTCCAGGCGTTTTCGTTTTCTCTATATTTCTTTTTCTCTGTTTTCTTTCTCTCTGTTTTCTTTCTCTCTGTTTCCCTTAGCCTTTAAATGGAGGCTCCAAGGTCAAAAGCCATCTGAAGCTCCGGCTTTCCGCTAATATCACCCACATTCATGTTGCCTCCGGCCAGAACATGACCTAGATTATCCCAGCGGAGATGCTCCATCAAATGGTCAAAATATAGCACAACGTCCTCAAATCCATCTCCTTCTGCCGCCATCAAAAGCACACCGCCTCTTCCCTGTCCCCTGAGGATCCCCTCTTTCCCCTCTTCCAGGGCAAATAGGCGGTCAACGGCGGTGCGGATCTGACCGCTCATGTTCCAATAATATAGGGGCGTAGCAAAAACAACCACATCACAGGATTTAACCTCCGGATAGATCTGATCCATATCGTCCTTCTGTGCGCAGGGACATTCGCGGCTGCTGTCTCCGCCAAAGCATCCTTTGCATCCATGAATCTCCATCTGATCCAGGAAAAATTCTGTCACTGTATGCCCTGCCTTCTGTGCCCCCTCCGTAAAGGATTTCACCAGAGCCGAAGTGTTCCCGTTCTTACGCGGACTTCCATTTAAAACAACAATACGCTTACCCATTTTAACTTCCTCCTCCATAATATGATTACAGTTCACTGGCCAGCCAGTAAACAACAGCAGCCTGCGATCCGCATAAACGGATATTCGCTGCCTGGGAATTGACTTTTTTATCCCTCTAAGTATAATCATAATAGAAATAGAAAATAAATCAAGTACGCACATTCAGGTGCGATACTTACAATGATTTCCAATACTTACTTAAAGGAGAGTGTAAAATGGGAAAACGCTGTATCGAAAATGAGTGCCTCAGCGGCACAGGCTTCAGTTATACGCTGTCACTGATCAATGGAAAATATAAGATGACCATTCTTTACACGCTGATGGAATTTGGCGTAGTGCGCTTTAATGAGATCAAAAAGTACATCGGAGAAATTTCCTATAAAACGCTCAGCTCGAATCTAAAAGAGCTGGAGCGGGATCAGCTCATTCACCGGGAGGAATATCCACAGATCCCCCCAAAGGTGGAATATAGTCTGACCGAACGTGGAAAGTCTCTTATGCCTATACTGGATGGAATGTGTGAATGGGGAAGCAAAAACCGTATCTAAAACACATTCAGACAGCCTTACCGTCCGCAGCATCCAAACTGCATCCAAACTGCTTTCAAAGCTGACTGTCAGAGAAAACCCTTTGAGTAAACTTCCTGAGCTTCCATTGTATTTTGTCCTCCTATTTAGTATAATAAAAGAAAGATATAGTATATAGGAAATATAAATGTGAGGTATTTATGGAACCGATCAAGACAAATTGGGAGGCCATCGGCCTATCCAACGATTTTCTTTTCGGAAAGATCATGCGCAAACCCGCTCTCTGCAAGCGGATGCTGGAGATCATACTTGGATTAAAAATTGACCGCATTGAGTATCTGGAATCCCAAAAGAGCATCGACGAAGAATGGGATGCCCGCAGTATCCGGCTTGATATTTTTGTTCAGGATGACCGACAGGTTGTATATAATATTGAAATACAGACCACTGACACCAGAGATCTGCCCAAACGCAGCCGCTATTATCAGTCTGTCATGGATATGCAGCAGCTCAACAAGGGAGAACGATATAGGAATCTGAAACGGACTTATATCATTTTTATCTGTACCTTTGATCTGTTTAAACTGGGACGGCATGTGTATACATTTGAAAACCAATGCCTGGAGGATCCTTCCCTCCCTTTGGGCGATGAAACCTATAAATTATTCCTGAATACAGAGGGGATCATGGACGATGTAAACAGTGACTTAAAAGCCTTTCTGGATTACATGGGAGGACGCCCATCGGAACATGAGTTTGTAAAAGAACTGCGCCAGGAAGTAGCCCTGGCAAAGCAGAACAAGGATTGGAGGCGAGAGTATATGACCTTACTTATGCGTGATCAGGAAAATATTGAAAAAGGACGGCTGGAAGGGCTGAAAGAAGGGCTGAAAGAGGGACGACAGGAAGGGCTGAAAGAGGGACTGAAAGAGGGACAACAGAAGGGAGAATCCCTCTTTGCACATCTCACCCACCATCTTCTCAAAGACAAGCGGTACTCTGATCTGGAAAAGGGAACCGTTGATCCGGAATACCGGCAGAAGCTCTACCGCGAGTATCATATTTTATAAGCAATTCATTTTAAAAGCCGCGGCTGTAAACTGCGGCTTTTTATATGTCTATATTTCCCAATATTTCTTCCATCTTACTACTACTAGCGTAAATGCATGGTATGGTATAAAAAATTCACGTCTTACGCTCAAAGATTTTCATGATAAAACTAAGAAAAGTTAGATAAATTCCCCATTGTACATTCCCTGCGTTAATCGAAATACGCGCGATTGAGCGTTTACTGCTTGAGTTTACTGTTATTGACATTTACTACTATTGGCGTTTACAAGATATGCGTCCCCAGATCCACTTTAAAAGAGGCATGGCCCGAAGGTCATGCCCCTTTTCTGTGAAGAAAACTATGAAATGATTCTATTGACTGATCATTGCCTTAATCTTCTTCTTTGCGTTTCTTTCCCACAGCCATGATCGCTACCAGGATTCCTGACAGCATCATCGTCAAGGTACTTCTCATTGTGGTCTGTCCGGTCTTTGGAAGAGGTGCTAACGGCACTTCGTCCTCACCAATGATCACTGGGCCCATGCCCTCAGGTAATGACGCTAACGGCACTTCCTCAGGAGCTATGGTCACTGCCCCGGGACCTCCATCGTCTGGTGTGTAACGGCCGCCGCCGGTGCTTCCACCGCCGCCTCCGCCACCACCGCCGCCTCCGCCGCTTCCACCTTCATAGGTGAAGGTTGCGGTAAAGGTTGCGTCATGGTCAAAGACTTCTGCTTTCACTGCATCCGTATTGGCGTAAATATTGGTTCCATCGTTCCAGCCATTGAAACGATAATTTCCAATCTCTGTCACCGTTACATCTGCATTCGGATTCACAGCCTTCTTTTCCATAGTCTGGTATCCCTGCTCACCCTCTGCTGCCTCGTAAACAGTTCTTACCTCTGTTACGGTTCCATTTACGGTTCCGTGGTTATTATCCTCGGATACATAACGGAATGTGATCTGGTACTTATCCGGTACATTGTCAGGCTTATTCGGATCGGTAGGATCCGTTCCGATTTCGTCCTTATCGAAGTGTACGGTAAAGGTGGTATCTGTACCATAGGCTTTCTTCTTCAGGTGTTCCATATTCGGGGTGAAATCATTTCCTTCTGTGTCATCCCAGAAATCAAAGGTATAACCCTCAGCAGGAGTAATTGTTACATCAGCCTCAGGACTCACTTCTGCCGGTTTGGTATAATTTCCTTCCCCATCTCTAAAGGTATGAACCTCTGTTACAGTTCCCTCTACGGTTCCATTTCCAGCGCTTACATAGGTGAAAATAATCTGGTGTTCATCCGGAACATTATCATCATTTTCGTCTTCGCTGTAGTATACGCTGATAATTCCCTGATCGGCAATCTTTCCCTCTCCGATCAGTTTTGTAAGAGACTCATCCAGCTTAAAGGAAGTTCCCTCCGGCGCTTCATACCGTACGTATGCGTATCCGGCTTCCTCTTTCAGGATAATATCCTTTACATCAAGATCTGCCTGGTCTGCATTTACCCAAACGGTTTCTTTCACTTCGTCAGGCTCACCAATCAGGATTGGTTTTCCTTCAGAATCTACCTTATAGTGGTTTACCGTGTAGGTTAAATCTTTCGTCTGGGTATAATCAGCTACGTAATGGTATACAATCTGCGCTTTATCTTTTACTTCTGATGGCAGTTCTGCTACTGTCTTACCATCAACTTCGATATGATCCAGCTTCCAGCCTTCGTATACCTTCGCTGCAATCCCCTCTGTGCTCAGTACGGATGGCTCCAATACCTGGACGGTGTCCGTCAATGTCTCTCGGTCTCTCGTCTGGATCACTCCGTCAAGTGCATAGTCTACGATTGCTTTCAGGGCTTTCGTCTGGCTCTCATCTACTACATAATGGTATACAACAACTGCTCCATCTTTTACTTCTGATGGCAGTTCTGCTACTGTCTTACCATCAACTTCGATATGATCCAGCTTCCAGCCTTCGTATACCTTCGCTGCAATCCCCTCTGTGCTCAGTACGGATGGCTCCAATACCTGGACGGTGGCCGTCAATGTCTCTCGGTCTCTCGTCTGGATCACTCCATCAAGTGCATAGTCTACAATTGCTTTCAGGTCTTTCGTCTGATCTGCATCTTTTTTGTAAAGAACTTTGATGACTGCCTGGCTAGCAATCTTTTCTGCATCGTCAGGAACCTCTGCACCGCTTCCTGCATACTCTACCTTATACTTTTTATATCCTGTATAGTTTTGATCTGCTTCATATGATTTATCGCGAGTTACATATTTTGGAGCTTTTATCCATACAATTTCTTTGACAGGATAAGATGTTCTAAATGCAGCTTCTCCATCTACCCAATGCTCAACCGTATAACTTATTTCCTTGGTCTGGGTATAGTCAGCCTCATAATAGTATACAATCTGCGCTTTATCTTTTACTTCTGATGGCAGTTCGTCTACTGGCTTACCATCAACTTCAATATGATCCAGCTTCCAGCCTTCGTATACCTTCGCTGCAATCCCCTCTGTGCTCAGTACGGATGGCTCCAATACCTGGACGGTG
>ENA-UONU01002223-UONU01002223.1-human-gut-metagenome-genome-assembly--contig:-CS51-NODE-2223-length-11768-cov-17.522838_pt1 | contig 11768 bp, 10 predicted proteins | sample MGYA00242462_ERZ724009 | MGnify/ENA metagenome assembly ERZ724009 | reverse complement strand
GCGGGGGATATGGCTATACGGCCTCGGAAGCGAATGCGCAGGGATATACGCCGGGCGAGGTGTGCAATTCGTGCGGAACGATGAAATACAAACGCAGCGCCAATGCCTGCGACGGCTTCAAGGAATGCACCGACGGGGGAGCCGCCGGCGCCGAGGTCTGCTATTCCGGAAGCCTTAAGAAATTCTCCGAATGCAAAGAAGTCTGCGATCCCAAGTTCCAATATGACAGCTCCAACTGCACCGGCGACAAAGTCTTAACCGGAAATTCCTGCGGCGGAAAATTTGAAAATTGTATTGAGCCATTGCAATATCTTTATTCCGACAGAACATTAAGCGTCGAAATCATTCCCGGCAAAAGCGTTATCGGTATTGCCGTTGATCCGGAAAATCGGCTGGCCGTCGCCATTGACTATATTATGACAACCGGATGGGGCGGATACGGAATAGATATTCCGACGCTGGAAAATACGCCTTCGAGCGGTGCCGGCATTTACGTCCGAGGCGAACGAGACAGCTACCTTATTCGCGACGGCAAGGCAAATACGGCTAAAATTCTGGCTTACGGACGCAGCAACGGCATTTCTTACCCGGCTGCAGAAGCGGCATATAATTACCAACCCGGTTCCTGTTCCTCGAGCAGCTGGTGCGGCAGAGGAAATTGGTACTTACCGTCGAACTGGCAGGTATTTCCTTATTTTGACAACAGAGCAACCATTCATCTGATGCTCAAAGCAATCAACAAAATGCCTGATGACTGGTGGTACACAAGACGTGATTTTTATACGGTTACATCCAATGAAATTAATGCAAAGGAAAGCGGCTTTATTTACATTAATACCGGAGGAATGGCTCACGGAGGAAAAAATCTGACGGAACCCGATAATCTTCAAACTCTTGTTCTGCCGTATATTACATATTGACTTATCGCCCCCGGAGAATAATCCGGGGGCTTTTTTATATTTCAATAATGAAACATTCGCAATTCTCAAATTTATGTTCTTCGCCGAACATGGACTGATAAAGATTAAACATCAGCGCACCGTGAGTTGCAACGCCGATTTTATGCCAACCATGCGCCCTGCCCTCCGCGGCAATGCGCTCCAGAACTTTTTGACCGCGCGTCAGAGAATCTCTGACACTTTCTCCGCCGGGAACGCGGACGTCCATCCAATTCGGGTCAGACGTATCATGAATGATGCTGAAAACATCTTTGTATTTATCTTTTGCCTCATCTGAGAGCATGCCTTCCGCTTCGCCGAAATGAACTTCTTCCAGCCCGGGCATGGGAATAATGGGAACACCTGCCGCAGCGGCAACGATGCGGGCGGTTTCATCGGCCCGTTTCATCGGGCTGGCATAAATAACGTCAAGCCCTTCGCCTTTCAATTCGGCGGCCAATCTTTCGGCCTGGCGACGGCCGGTTTCGTTCAATTCGATATCGACGCCCGCCCCCTGAACAATATTGCGAACATTGCCGTCTGTCTGGCCATGGCGGAAAATATATAATTTCATTTCAATCTCCTTACAATTCCGTTTCAGGGTAGCAAATAATTCTGAAAAACTTCTTAACCGCAATCTTTTGCTGGACAATTTAATTTTTCTTCGTAGAATGAGGCGAATTTTTTATTATTGTTGAACCAAATTTTTATGTAAAATGAACAGAATTGAAACAATTATTCAAAAGTTTGACATTAACCCCTGCACGCTTTCGCTGCCGGAAGCAAGGGAGTATCTTTATCACCTGCATGAGCAGAGCAAGCCTTTCAAAAACAAAGAACTTTCCGCTGAGGCGCAGAAAGAATTCAATGATATTCTGGAACGCTTGAAAATTATTGAAATATTTTACGAGGCGCTGCAAAAACAAGATGACAGCTCCTGGCTTGACTATGACAAATTGTCTTATCGTCTGGAACAAAAACCGGAAGGACTGGATGCCGACGAACTGACCGTTTTTCAATATTATATCCGGAAAAAACTTCAAGCAGGAGCCTTGGAAGCCGGGCTGGAAAAAACACTGCTGGAAGTCAGGAGCATTCTGAAAGCCAAAAGAGCCTGAGCCTTTTTATCACAACTCCCTTGCACAAGGGAGTTTTTTTATTTCAGGCGGCGGAAAATTATTAAGGGCGAACATCAGCTGTCGAAAATAAATTTTTGTTTTTAAATTAATTTTCTGTCGGTTTTAGCAATAAATAATTAAACAATTTCCGTTAAAATAATCAGGAATTTAAAATTGTATCTGACTGGAGATGAGTAAATGGCATTAAAGAAACAAGACAAGAATCCCGTCGAAATTGATGAGACTTTGCAAGAACAGCAATATATCGACGCATTAGTCAACAAAGTCAGCGAAGCCCAGAAAATTTACGCAACCTATTCGCAGGAACAGGTTGACCATATTTTCCGCCGCGTTGCCTTAAAGCTCAGTTCGCTGCGTATTCCGCTGGCGAAAATGGCGGTTGAAGAAACCGGCATGGGCGTGGTTGAAGACAAGGTTATCAAAAACCACTTTGCTTCCGAATATATTTACAACAAATTCAAAAACTGCAAAACCTGCGGCGTTTTGGAAGAAGATAAAGCCAACGGCATTTTGAAAGTAGCTGAACCGCTGGGCGTTATTGCCGGCGTTATTCCGACGACAAATCCGACGTCAACAGCCATTTTCAAATCTTTAATCGCTTTGAAAACCCGTAACGGCATTATCTTTTCACCGCACCCGCGGGCAAAAAAATGCACGGTTGAAACGGCCCGTCTGATTTTGGAAGAAGCCGTCAAAGCCGGTGCTCCGGAAAACATTATCGGCTGGATTGAAGAACCGACGATTTTGAAAACACAAGAGTTGATGAAACATCCGAAAATTGACTGCATTTTGGCCACCGGCGGTCCGGGCATGGTTAAATCGGCCTATTCTTCCGGCAAACCCGCTTTGGGTGTGGGCGCAGGCAATACGCCGGCTATCATTGACGAGACAGCAGATATTAAAATGGCCGTCAGTTCAATCTTGATGAGCAAAACTTTTGACAACGGTATGATTTGCGCTTCCGAGCAGTCTATTGTCTGCGTCAAAGACGTTTATGACGACGTTCGTAAAGAACTGGAATATCGCGGAGCTTATCTGTTGTCGGCCAAAGAGAAAGAAAAACTCTCCAAAGTCATCTTTATTGACGGTAAACTGAATGCCGGCATTGTCGGACAACCGGCATATAAAATTGCCGAAATGGCCGGCGTTAAAGTTCCGGTCGAAACCAAAGCCCTGGTCGGCGAAGCTTCGGAAATCGGCCATCATGAACCGTTCTCCGCGGAAAAGCTCTCTCCGGTTCTGGGTCTGTATAAAGCCAAAGATTTTGAAGAAGCAACCGATATTGCCCAAAAGCTGGTTTTGTTTGCCGGTGCCGGACATACTTCGGTTCTCTATACGCATCAGACCAACGATGAGCGCATTAAATATTTTGGTGAAAAACTGCATACCGGGCGTATTTTAATCAACTGCCCGTCTTCGCAGGGTGCCATCGGCGATTTGTACAATTTTAGACTTGAACCCTCTCTGACCTTAGGCTGCGGCTCCTGGGGCGGCAACTCGGTCAGCGAAAACGTAGGAGTTAAACATCTGATGAACGTTAAAACAGTAGCGATGCGTGAAGAAAATATGTTGTGGTTCAAAGTTCCGGAAAAAATTTATTTCAAACCGGGTTCTCTGGAGCTGGCATTGAAAGAACTGAAAGGCCGCAAAAAAGCTTTTCTGGTTACCGACAAACCGTTGTTCGATTTGGGTTATACCAAGAAAATCACCGATGTTTTGGAAGGTCTGGGCATTCAATATCAGATTTTCTCCGATGTTAAACCGGATCCGGATTTGAGCACGATTAACGTTGCCATCAATATGGTAAATACCTTCCAGCCGGATGTCATTATCGCTCTGGGCGGCGGTTCGCCGATGGATGCCGCCAAGATTCTGTGGTTGATGTATGAACATCCTGAGCTCAAATTTGAAGACTTGGCAATGCGTTTTATGGATATCCGCAAACGTATTTTTGAATTTCCGCCGCTGGGTGAAAAAGCAACCATGGTCTGCATTCCGACCACTTCGGGCACCGGTTCGGAAGTTACGCCGTTTTCAATTATTACAGATGACAGCACCGGCGTTAAATATGCAATTGCCGATTATGCGCTGACACCGAAAATGGCAATCGTTGATTCTAATCTGGTTCTGTCGATGCCGAAAGGCCTTTGCGCCGCTTCCGGTATTGACGTGATGACTCATGCGCTGGAATCAATGGTTTCGGTTATGGCAACCGATTATACACGCTCTCTCTCCAAGGAAGCCGGCAAACTGATTTATCAGTATCTGCCCGCCTCTTATGCCGAAGGCGCTGCTAATCCGATTGCCCGTGAAAAGGTTCACAATGCCGCAACAATTGCCGGTATGGCCTTTGCAAATGCTTTCCTTGGCGTCTGCCACTCTATGGCTCACAAACTCGGCGCGCATTTTCATGTTCCGCATGGTATTGCCAATGCTCTGCTGATTTGTCAGGTTATTAAATACAATGCGGCAGAGGCTCCGGTTAAACAGGGTATCTTCCCGCAGTATCAGTATCCGAATGCCCGCGCGGCTTATGCCGAATTTGCCGATGCTCTCGGTCTGGGCGGCAAAACCGATGAAGAAAAGGTTAATAACCTGATTAAGGCTTTGCAGGAACTGAAAAAGAAACTCAACATTCCTCTGTCGATCAAAGACTGGGGCGTCTCGAAAGAAGATTTTGAAAAAGCGATGGAAACATTGCCGACGCTGGCCTTTGACGACCAATGCACCAGCGCTAACCCGCGTTATCCGCTGATTAAGGAAATTGAACAGATGTATCGCGATGCTTATGAAGGCAAAATCTAAGCCTTAGAAGCCATCAAAAAAAAGGAACTCGTTTGAGTTCCTTTTTTTATTATGCCGCCTGTTGCTGCCGGTGCAGTTCCAGGTAAGTTAAAACATCGTCAGGACTATTCACCTGAACGACTTTTGTTGCCGGCAACAGACGAAGCGCCGCGGCGAGTTCATAATCATTTCCGCCCGGAAGGGTTTTGTCGCCGAAGAAAGTTATTTCCTCTTCAGGATATTCGCCCCGCAAATGAGACGCAACCTGCCCTTTGCCACAACCTTTTTTGGTAATGTCAATTGATATGCTCCCGCCCAAAACAAAATCATATTGCGGATAGCGCCGACTCAGTTCTTTTTGAATCCGCAGCCTTTCTCCCGCCGCTTTATCCCAGCTGCCGTAACGCTCACGTTCGGCATAAGGACAATCTCTTCCCAATATGCTAAAATTGACCATTCCGGTACGCTTTTCAATATAGTTGGGAAACAAAGAATAAGGATATGCGCTGGTTAAGCGATAGTTTTCCAAATCAGCGAGCAGTTCCGGTTCGGGAACAAAATCATGGTGATAAACAAAATCCCCTTTCCGCCACAGATCATTGCCCATGGCGCAGTATATTCCCGAAAAAGCATTGACGACATCCGACGGAAGCTGTTCCAAAACTTTGGCAATATCCGAGCCGGTTACGATAAAAGCCTTGTTCTTTTGCAGCCACGGCAAAAAACATTTGGCAAAGTCTTCTTCCATCGGTTTGCGCGCCGGGGTCAGCGTGCCGTCCATATCAAACATATAAATCATCAATCTTTTCCTTTTTAAGCTTCAACTTTTAAGAAAGTTACTACAAACTTTCTACAAAATCAAGCGCATGTTTGATGCAAACATCATGATTATGATGCCGGTGTTCTCCTTTGCTGTCCAATTATTATTATTTTTTTATTAAGAACATTTGTCCGCTATTTAAATAAACAGGAATAAATGATTTTTCATTTTCGGCAATAAACTCAAAAACAGCTTTTTGTCCGCCAATCAATGCGGGGGAATGTCCGCAATCTTCAGAGATTATAATTCCCCCCGGAACAATTAAATCTTTTACCTTATTTAATGCGGCATAAATCGCATCATACATATCAACATCGATATTACAAACAGCTATTCTTTTTATTTCTTTCGGAAATTCATCTGTAATAATATTGGCCTTTTTTAATATAGCTTCAGGATAATCTTTCAGATATTCTCTCACCTGCTCCATTGAAGTATCTGTATGACTATTTTGCCAAAGAGCATCGTTTGACTTTTTAGCTTCTTCATAAGAAAAACCTTCATAAGTATCTAAAAAATAAGAATTTCTTTGAATATTGGTCTCTTTCATATAATGCAATGTTGCACGGGCGGAATCTCCTTTATAGGTTCCAATTTCAACATAATCACCGGACAAATTTTTTGTAGCTTTTAGAGCTTGAAAGATATTTTGGAAGTCCAAGTGGCAAAAGTGCCAACGTGTATTATTCTCTGCTTCTTTTAATAATACCTGCATAGCTGTATTATCCAGATGATAATATTCGGCCATCGGGACAACCTGTACAACCGGCATATATTTTAAATTAAGTATTTTTAATTTATCAATCATATTTCTGGCCATTTCATCATTATTGAAGCCAAGAATAATAAATGAATGTTCGTTATTGATTGTCTCCAACCTATTTTCATCAACCAAATCACAATTAATATTTTTACAATCTACATCTGTCATCAGATATAATGATTTATCGGGATAACGAACTCGAAAATCGTTGACCGTCTTGGCAATATCTGCTTCAGAGAGACGTTGATAAGCAATCTTATTAAAATGAAAAAATTCATTGCGCCTAAATATATTATAAATTTCCTTTACCAGTTCAAATTTTTCGGAATTTTCTAAATTTGAACTAATATAATTAATAATATCTTCTTCTTTTAACCTTTGAGAGGAATTAATAATCGTTTCCCGGTTAATCAGAATTTCTTTTTGTAATTCTGCAAAATATTTTTTAAATAGCGTTGTGTTAAAAAGCGTTTAAATAGACATACTTTTCCTATATAATATTCAACATGATGGGCATTTTGTTTTTTGGTCAGAATAGTCATATTCAAAAACTTATAATGTTCTTTGCCGTATTTTATTACCTTTGATAAAATCATTATTATTCCTCTATATATAATATATTAAGACTCATGCTTTCTATTGAGTCTAAAATCTATAGTCTATCCTAATTCATTTAGATATTATCTACAAAATCAAGCGCATGTTTGATGCAAACATCATGATTATGATGCTGATGTTCTCCCCAGCGGCCGACACCGTACAAATGTTTAGGTTTGAAGTAATCCAAAATTTGCGTTATCGCCTTGGTTTTTCCGATCAGCGGCAGCGGATAAGCCGCAGGTGTGGTATAATTAAACAGATTACGGCCTTTGAAGGTCAGATTATCCGCATCAAAGCGGTCGGCATTCGTTTCGGTAAAAGTTCCGTAATCTTTACTGTCTTTAGCAAAATTGGAAATAAAAAATTCACGGTGATGCTGTTCTTTCAAATCAGGAATATAGCGCCAATGATAAGGTGTCGGATTTTCATCCGTCTCAAACAAAGAAATAACCAGTTTGTTGTATTTTATTTTGGCTATCTGTTCTCTGATTTCTGCCGGCTTGCCCATGGCTGTATACAAATCCGGCCAAGGCGTTGTGTTAATCACGTTTTTGGCCTTATATTCGTTATTGACCAGCCAGACTTTTTCATTCTCCAGATACTGAAGCTTATTTACTTTTGTATTGAATTTGATGAACGAATTAATATCTTTGGCCACAGCTTCAATAACCCGCCCGTAACCGCCGGACAGAGGATAATAAGGGCGGATATGCGCCGGATATTTCTCGACGTCCTGCGTTTTGGCCAAGGAATCACGCACGATTTCTTCTACTTCAATCCGCGGAATTTTATGCAGCCAGTCCACATCCATTTCATGAGACGGTACGCCCCAAATTTTGCTGTTATAAGGAATCAGATATTCATCACAAACTTTGTTTCCCAATTTCCAACGTATCCATTCCTCATAATTCTTCGGCTCCGGTTTGCCCATCGCTTCACCGTTACGGACTATTGAGATTAAGAAATCAACCTGTTTGGCAAGCGGCAGCTGCCATATATTTGCCTCAAGGGGATAATCAATATCTATCCCGTCTAATCTGATTTTAGAAATCCGGGGATCAATCTGATACATTTTCTCTTTCGGGAAAGCTCCGAAAATAAAGTCTTCAACATCTTTATACTTGGTTTGAAAAAAATGGCCGCCGATATCACAGACATGGCCTTCAACATAGAATGTCCGGCACAGCCCCCCGGCCTCTTTTTCGGCCTCAATTCCTAAGATATTGTTATAGCCTTTCCGGCGCAGCGTTTTTAATAATGCCAATCCTGTTATGCCGGCGCCAAGCACGATGTAATCATAGGTCATCTATTTTCCTTTCACGGTCATAATCGTCAGTAAATTAAAGAGTTTGTACCTTTTTTTATTGCCTAATTTGTAAAGGGTTATCACCGGAACACCAAAAATGCGGATAATATCTTTCCGCTCTTGATTTTCCCGTTTGGATAATTCTCTGTCTGTGGCTTCCAAGCTGTTATAATATTCAAATTTTTTCTGCAGGCCGGCATAGAACGGCGTCATTTCTGCAAAGAACCAAAAGCTGTCAAAATGTTTTAATTCTCGGAATGTTTCGCTATTATATGCTTTTTTCCAAGCTTTTCCGGGAGACAGATGCTGCAAAATGATATGTTTCCATTCCTCCTGAAGGTAATTGTCATCAATTGCGGGAGCAACTGTCTTTTGAATAAGATTATCCCGGTCTGTCAGGTTATATCTGGCAGGAAGAAGCCGGTATTGATTTTCACTAAAGTATATGCTTAAAATATCTTCACAGATAATGTGGATATGCTGTTTGTATTGATCGGCCAATTGCAATAATTTCTGACAAATGTTGTCTTTACGCCATTTTTCGCAGTCCAGAAGAAGAACCCCCGCATTGGCATAAATATGCCGGGGAGAAACATTTAAATTGCCGACACAGTTATTAAAGAAAAAGTCACCATAACCGATGTCCGCCGCAGCGGCAAAGGCGTATCCGTTCAAGGGCTCATTCCAGAGCTTGCTAATATCATCCAGCGCAAGAATATCCGTATCCAGATAGACCGCTTTTTTTACGTCAGGTTTTAATTCAGGAATAATTAATCTGGCATAGCAATCCCAAAATTTTTTACACCACGGCGTCAAGTGATGAAATTGAGTTAAATCCACCGGAATAAATTCAAGCGAGAAATTATTAAATTTTGATTTTAAACTTTCCAATAGTTTTTTATTAAAAGCACAAATTCCACAATCAAGAATATAGAAATTTACAAATTTTTCCGTATTATAACAAACACTGCAAATCGAGACGGCAAGGATATCTGCCAAATCATCCTGCCCTTCATAAAAAACGGAAACGACTTGCTGATTGTCTTTCACTGCTATTTCCCTTTCTTTTTACAAAAAGGAATAAAACCGAATAGCTTATATTTTGTTGTCTTATTTTTATGTTTTACAGTTAACAATGGCAAAAAATTAAAAAGTTTAATTTTTTCTTTAGTACATTTGTCGGAAACTTTTTTCTGCAAATCTGAATATAAACCATGTAACGTTCCGAGCGTCACTCCCAACATTGTTTTGTTAGAGTTATTATTAAATCTGAGCGCTAACCCTTCATAGAAAGGAGTCATTTTGGAAAAGAACCAAAAACAACTAAAATATTTTAAGTCCTCATTTCTATATTCTCCGATTTTCCATGGTTTTGCGGGAGATAAATGCAATACAACAATTTTTTTCCATTCTTCATTTACATAATCATCCGTAATATTCGGAGCGCAAACATCTTGAATAAAATTTTCTAATTGATGTAAATTATATCTTAAAGGAAGCAGCTTATATTTATTGTGGTTATAATAAAGATTTAATATATCTTCACAAACATAAACTATTTCAGCTTTATATTTTTCTGCAATTTTAAACAATTGATCTGAAACTCTGTTTTTCTTCCATTGTTTAATATCCAGTAACAAAACCCCTGCATTCAAATATATTTGTTCTTTGGAAATTCCTAATTGCTCAACGCACCTTGTCTGTATAAACTTTTGGTAACCCAAATCAGCACAGGCTCCAAGCTCATATCCTTTCAGGTCTTCATCCCATAATTTTTTAATATCATCCATTAAGATAATATCAACGTCCAAATAAATAGCTTTATCTAATTCAGGTTTCAATTCGGGAATTAATAATCTGGAATAGCAATCAACATAATTCTTTTCTGTATAGCCTTTTAATTGAGAAAACTTTTTTAAATCCATCGGTATATATTCTATTGTAAAGTTATCAAACTTATGTTTCAAAGTTTCCAAAAGTTTTTTATTCAATTCGCAAATGCCACAATCCAAAATATAAAAATTGATAAATGACTTTGTATTGTAGCATACACTGGCTATTGAAGTAGCTAAGATCTCTATAAGATCATCTTGTCCCTCATAAAAAACCGAAATTGGCTTAATCATCTTTTTTATCCCTTTATTTGCTTAATCTAATAAATCTAAATAGTGTTGAATGTTTTTACTGATACTATACTGCTCCAAATACGCAACCCTTTGTTGGCTGATGTTTTTTTTGTCAGGCATTGATTGTATTTTTTCAGCTAATTCCATATAATTTCCCATATCAAAAGAGTAGAAAGCTTCTCCCGTAAACTTTTTCCACTCTTCAAAACAATGATTTCTGCTTGCAAAAACATTAGAATTAAGTTCCAACGCATTCCCTGCAGCAGCTGATGCCATTTCACCGCACTCTATATAAGGTAAAACAACATAGTCGCAAAACAGATAGGCATTCAACATATCCTCACTTGACTGCTGAAATCCCATGAAATGAACTCTTTTATTTAATTTTAATGATGAGACTAAACTCAATATTTCCTGAATATATGAAGATCCCTTCGGCTCCATACTTATTTCTAATTTGTGCTGACCGCCAAAAATGAACAAATGATAATTTTCAGGTAAATAATTCAGGGCCTTAATGACGGTTGTATAATCTTTAACCCTGACAAAACTACCAATAACCCCTATTATTTTATCTGAGGCAGATAATCTAATTCCTTTTTCTTCCATATATTGCTTTTTAGAAAATGATTTTTTTAACTTAGCAACATCTTCCTGTCTTTTATAATTAAGCGGATGAGCAAAAACTTTAAGTTGAGGATTAAAAGCCAATATTTTTTCTTTATCCCGCAAAGTGTGAACTATCGCCAAACCTTGCTTACGGTTAATTTCATCTAATATTGCTAATGTAATTTCATCCGCTGTCGGCAAAACCTTATTGTTAAATAATTGTTTATACCATTTTCTTTTTTTTATTTTTTTATTTAAATCTATGCGATGAAAAGTTACCGAAAAATTTTTTTCATTGCATTGTTGAAGTAAATATAGCACTCTGCGTTGTACGTCACTAAAATTATAGCCGTACAATAAAAATTCATATTGGATACTAATATAATCAAAATGAGGTATTTTTTTCCCTATTTCACCAATAATTGCATCGGCTCTTTTACGCATAGATGGTGAATTATTTCCAAAGACAGAAAATGGCAGTCGCAGAATCTCCACATCATGCCCTTGACGAATAAATTCTTCATAAATTACTTTTGTATATTCTGAATTTGCTTCACCTTCATTAAAACAGCTAACAATGCCAATTTTCATTTTCTATACCTTTATTTTCAATTCATTCAGGTTAAGGATTTTTTTGACGAGGGAGTTGTCCAAGAGGGTTTCTTTAGCCCGTTTGGCGGTAA
>ENA-UONU01002222-UONU01002222.1-human-gut-metagenome-genome-assembly--contig:-CS51-NODE-2222-length-11769-cov-6.078965_pt1 | contig 11769 bp, 8 predicted proteins | sample MGYA00242462_ERZ724009 | MGnify/ENA metagenome assembly ERZ724009 | reverse complement strand
GTCAACAATCAAGCTGCGTTATTTTGGGGTTCCGCTGTCCTTGCCGCTCTTTTTCCAGCAAACATCCGCAAGGCGGACAGACCCTGAACGGAAAACCGCAGTGCGCCCCCCCGTTCAGGGGGATACGCCTCTCCGGAAAAACGGTTTCATCTTGATTTGCCGTGCGCGGTATGAAACAATCCGCCGCGTTTGTTCCGGTCCCGGAAAAACCGCTTGGGGAATCCGCAGTTGGAACATCCACCACGAAAAGTCATCTTGAGAAAGTTGGAAAAAACAATGCGCAATCCCATTCCCAGAGTGGCGGCTATCCACGATCTCGCCGGGTTCGCCCGGACGTCCCTGACGGCGGCCATCCCGATCCTGTCCAGCATGGGCATTCAGGCCACGCCCCTGCCCACAGCCATCCTGTCCACGCAGACGGTGGGCTATAACGATTTTACGCTGCTCGACCTGACGGACGACATGGTCCGCATCCTTGATCACTGGGAGCGCCTCGGGCTGCGCTTTGACGGCGTGTACTCCGGCTTCATGGCGTCCACGGCGCAGATGGATTCGGCGGCGCGGTGCATCCGGAATTGCCTCGCTCCCGGCGGCCTGGCTGTGGTCGATCCCGTGCTCGGGGATGACGGCAAGCTGATCCCGACCATGACCCCGGAGATGGTGGCGAAAATGCGCTGGCTCATCACCTGCGCGGACCTGATCACTCCGAATTTCACCGAAGTCTGCCTGCTCCTTGACGAGCCTTACAGCCCGGAAGCGGATCTGCCCACGCTCAAGGGCTGGCTGCGCCGCCTCGCCGAAAACGGCCCCAAGACGGTTGTGGCGACGAGCGTGCCGCTTGCGGACGGGCAGGCCTCGCGTAAGCCCGAATGCACTTCCGTCCTCGCCTACGAACGGGATGAGGACCGTTTCTGGCGTGTGGACTGTTCCTATATCCCGGCATATTACCCCGGAACGGGCGATGTGTTCGCCAGTGTGCTGACGGGGAGCCTCCTGCAGGGCGACAGCCTCGCCATTGCGCTTGACCGGGCCGTGCAATTCGTCACCTTGGGCATCCGGGCCACCTTTGGGCAGGGCCTCCCCAACCGGGAGGGGATTTTGCTTGAGCGCATCCTCGATACCCTGCGCGCGCCTCTCGGGTCGTATATGTGCCGCCTCGTAGACTAGCGGGTTTACGGCGGACAGACGCGGCATTCCGGTTTCCGGGTGCCGCTTTTTTTGTGCACGGCTACAATATTCCCATAATCTTTTTATTATGTAAATTTTATTGCCGAACCCATCAACCCTGCCTCATGCACCAAACATCCGACACCCCGCAAACCAAAAACCGCCGCGCTAGAGGTAGACGAGCAGGATGGTCATGGCGATGGTGCTCAGGAGGATGGACAGGGAACAGATGTTGCCCGCCATGATCACGTCGCCCTTGAGCTTCATGGTGAAGATGAGGGCCAGCGAAGAGGAGGGGGCGAGGGCGATGACGGCCATAGCCTGCCGGATTTCAAGCGAGAAGGGCAGATAACGGTAGAAGAGGAACGCCAGCACGGCTGAGAGCGCATAGCGGACTGTGATGTGTTTGATGAGGCACCGGAAGCTCTTGCTGTCCATTTGCAGATTGATGTTCACGCCGATCATGAGCATACAGAGGAACGCGTTGGCGTCCCCGGCGATCTTGGTGAAGATGATCACGGGATGCGGCAGGGCGAGGTGCAGGAACGCCATGACGATCATGATCAGATAGATGCAGAAAGGGATGGACGAAAAGACGTTGCGCAGGAAACTCTTGATGGACAGATGCTGTGAGGCGTCGGTAACGCTGTTGGCGAGCGCGTAGGTACCGCCCGTGCACATGATCGCGTTCCCGGCGTCGAACAGGCAGGTGGCCAGGAACCCTGTGGGAGGCAGGAACCCGGCGACGAAAGGCATGGCGAACGTGCCGATGTTGTAGCCCGAAAGGTTGAGCATGGAAAAGGCGCGTTCCTGCCGGGCCTTGCCGTGGGTCATCCCGTAGCCGGTGGCGACCATGAGGACGTTGCAGAGTGCGCCCAGAGCGACGAGCCAGAGCATTTCGGAAGTCACGGGCACGCCGTTGATGCTGGTTATGATGATGCACGGCAGAGTGATGTAGAACACGATGCCGGAAAGCACGCGGAACGTCTCCGCCTTCAGGATGGACAAACGGCGGAGCAGGTAGCCGAGCATGATGAAGGTGATGAACGAAAGAACTTTGAACAGTGCCTCTTCCATGAAAAATCCCCTTTCTGCACCAGCCCGCGGGATCGCGTTTCAAAGGGCAATCCTCCGGCGGTGTGGTGTTCCCATGTACGGGGCGAACCTATTATACCCACTTTCCGTTCCTGTATACTCCCCCCTCCGTACGGCGCGGAAGGCCGTCCAGCCGGGTCTATCCGAAGGGGCGGCACACAAAAAGGCAGCCGCACCAGGAGAAGAAAGGGGTGCGGCTGCCTTCAAGCTTGTGCCGGCGGCAGGATCGGAGGAGGGCTATACCAGCGAACCGGCAGCCTCGTAGATCCCTTCGGAAAGGGTGGGGTGGGCGTGGATGGTTTCGAAGAGATCGCGGGCTGTGCAGCCACGCTGGATGGCAAGGGTGGCTTCGGCGATCAGATCGGAAGCGTGGGCTCCGGCGATGTGCGCTCCGAGGAGCTTGCCGCTGCCTTCTTCAACGACGAGCTTGAACAGCCCGGCGAGTTCGCCCATGGCCTGCGCCTTGCCGAGCTCGCGGAACTGGAACACCGAAGTTTTCACGGCGAACCCCTGTTGCTTGGCTTGCGCTTCGGAGAGCCCCACATCCCCGATTTCCGGGGCGGTGAAGATGGCGGAGGGCACCACATCATAGCGCTGCGCCTTCCTGTCTTCGGGATGCAGGATGTTGTGCACGGCGGTATGGGCTTCCGCGACGGCCATGTGCGCCAGCATGATGCGGCGTGGCCCGATAACGTCGCCGATGGCGTACACGCCCGGCACCGAGGTTTCCAGAAAGTCGTCGGCTTCGATCCAGCCCCGGGCATCGACCTTGACCCCGGCGGCGTCGAGCCCGAGGCCGTCCGTATGCGGCACGCGGCCCACGGTGACGCACACCGCGTCGGCCTCAAGCGTGCGCGGGGCGGGCGGGTTGGCCACCTCCACGAACGGAGACGCGCCGATCTCCACGGAGACGCCTGTCCCGGTGGGCGTTGTGGCGGTCACCGTGCGGGCCAGTTCCACGGCGATGCCCTTCTTTTTCATTTCGCGCTGCAACAGGCGGCTGATTTCCTCATCCACTGAGGGCAGGGGCAGTACGCGGTTTTGGCCTTCCACGACCGTCACCTTGGAGCCGAACGCCCGGTAGATGAACGCCAGCTCGCAGCCGATGACCCCGCCGCCCACGATGATCAGGCTGGGCGGTACGGCTTGCAGTTCCAGCGCGTCATCACTTGACAGCACGCGGGCGTGATCGACGGGCAGGGCGGGCAATTCCAGCGGCGAGGAACCCGTGGCGATGATCACGTTGTCGCTTTCGACCTCTTCCGTGCCCTCCGCCGTGGTTACGCGCACCAGCTTCGCGCTCACGAGTTCGGCCTTGCCGTAGACGACGCGGACTTTGAGCTGGGCGCACGTTTTTTCAAGGCCGGTCTGCAGCGTGGCTGTGACCTTGCGCTTGCGGTTCACGATGGCGGGCATGTCCGCCTTGAGCGCGCATTCTCCGGTGATGCCGAATTCCGCCAGCCGTCCGCTCATTTCCAGCACGTCGGCGGACGAGCGCAGGGTTTTGGTGGGGATGCAGCCCGTGTGCAGGCACGTGCCCCCGAGTTTCGCCCGTTCCACGAGCGTCACTTCTACCCCGGCCTTCGCCGCCGCAAACGCCGCCGAATAGCCTCCAGGCCCGGCCCCGATGATGGTCAGTTTCATATCGCCTCCTCAAAAGGTGCTGCTTGATGCGCTTCCAGCCGGGACGAGTCCCCGCTTCCTGCCAGTGGGAATTCTTTAGGAGAAACCAGCGGAGGATGCAAGGCCGATCAGCCGATACTCTGGCGAAATACGTTTTTTATGCGCTTTGAAATAACGATTTTTTCAGAAAATAACGATTTTTCTTTTCTTCTAAATAGATCAGTGATTTTTCGGCAGATGAGGGCTAGCGCTTCCAGTGGAACGTGAATACCTGTTCGACGTCGGGGTGCAGGCTCAGATGAACCGGGCAGGTATGGGCAGCGCGTTCGATCATGGTTTTCTGTTTGTCGGTGTATTCGCGGTCGGGCATGGTGAAAACGACTTCAAGCTTGCCGATGCGCCGGGGGTTCGCGCTCATGGTTTTGGTGACTTCGATGCTGGTTCCGGTCACGTCCACATCGTGCATTTTGCCGTAAATGCCGATGATGGTCATGGCGCAGCTGGCCAGCGCCGTGGCGCAGAGATCCGTGGGCGAAAAACCTTCGCCCTTGCCGTTGTTGTCCACGGGGGCGTCGGTGATGAGGCGCGCGCCGCTGGCGGCGTGAACGGATTCGACACGAAGGTCGCCAAGATACGTTGCGGTAATGGTAGCCATGCCAAACTCCTTTTTCATGGACTGTACCGGAAACTCCCGCAAGAGCCTACCCCCCCCGTTATGCCTTGCCTGTAGAGTCCCGTTTCCGCCCATATGGTTTGAAGTGCGGTGCGTTTTATTGACAACCTCTGTGATTTCCACCATTGTTAAAACAGATACCGAGTCTTCCCGCACTGATGAGTGCCTTTTTAGGGGATGGAGGATGGCTTTGCTCGGAAAAACAGACTGGTATAGCGCCGAAAAGAAAATCATCCTGACGATCGCGTTGGCTATCCTGATCGCTTCTGTATCGGTCTTCGCCATTCTGTATCTGATGATGAGCCACGCCTTGCAGGAGGATATCCGGGCACGTGCGCGCGTGGTGAATGCCTATGCCGAATCCCATTTGAATCTTGAGGGATTCGTCCACATCAATACGCTTAAGGACATGCGGCGGGACACCTATCAGGACATGCAGTCCATGCTGGATAATATCCGGCAGATCGCCAATGTCCGGTATCTCTACACCGCCAAGTTCAATGACCGGGGCCAGCCCATGTATCTGGTGGACGGCCTACCGCCGAATTCTTCGGATTTCCGCAGCCCGGGCGACCTCATTGAACAAGACATCGTCCCCATGTTGAACCGTTGCCTGTCCGGCGAACTCATCGAATCGGATGGTGTGCTGAATACCGAATGGGGCGCGATCTTCCTGACGTGTATGCCCGCCTATACCATTGGCGAGGCGGAGCCCATCGGGGCCGTGGTTATGGAGTTCAACGCTGACGTCATCTACAAAAGCAAGCTTCGGGCCATGCTGTACAGCGGGGCGCTGGCCTTGGTGATCGTGGGAGGCTGCACCTTTATTACGATGCTCTGCCTGCGTCGTCTGGCCACGCCTTTTTATAAGAAGCTCGCCTACACGGACATGCTTACCGGCATCGGCAACCGCACCGCCTTTGAACTGGAACTGAAGAATCTGGAAAAGAGGCTTCCCCACCCGTTTACCATCGTCGCGTATGATCTGAACTACATGAAACGGATCAACGATACCTACGGTCATGCGGCGGGGGATGCCTATCTCCGGCGTATGGCCCACCTGCTGATGCGCGAGGAGCCGGTAAGACGGGGGCTTTCATTCCGTATCGGAGGGGATGAATTTGTGACGCTGTTTGAGGGCGAGGAGGAGGAAACCCTATTGCGGGAGCTAGAGGTGTTCCACATGGCGGGGGCACAGGCCGAAGTCAATGGGGAGCCCGTCACTTTCGCCTATGGGGTCGCCTCGTATGATCCCGCCCTCGATAAGGGCAGTTTGCACAATACCCTGAGCCGGGCCGATGCTCTCATGTATCGCTTTAAGAAAGCCGCCAGAGGAGAAAGCTGAGAACCGGTAAAGATCGGACAATAGCTTGAAAACCTTACAGAACGCCGCCCTTCCCGGATTTCGGGACAGGGCGGCGTTTGTATTTGGACGGTTTCCTTCATGGCAAGGAAACCGGATAGAGGCTTAGTGCTGTACGGTCGACTCGGGTTCATTGAGCATGTCAGCCATGCCAAAGCGGAATTGGCTCACGGCGGAGGCACAGTCGTTTTCAAGTCTCTGAATGTTCTTGCCCGCTCCGGCCTTGAAGCCTTCACGGTAGGCGCTGGTCATCAGATGGATGAAAATGTCGAGATCGAGTACAATAGGTTCTTTTTTATCTTTCATCGTCACATCCTGGTTGTTGTGTATGGTATGAGCATACTGTAAGTGCGAAAAACAGATCGTCTATTGTCTTTCATCATGATAATCAATAGGATATGCCATATAGAAGAACATCAGCACTTGCGCTGACGGTCTCACGGCTGACCGTGCGGGACGCTGGCCGGAGCATCCTTCCCCCAATGCATGTCGGTCTGATCGCTTTTTCCCGTTTCCGTCTGAGGGAATTGGCTGTTCGGATGGTTTGGGGAGCTCCGTCGTATTGGCTGGCTTCCTCTAGTACGATGTGACGCGCAATGCTATGATAAAAAGAGTTTCCGGGCAAAAAAATGCTGAATATCTAGTTTGGGGCGCATACCTTTTTTCCTTTTCATAAGAAAAATGCGAGATAGCTTTCCGGTCAGCAAACCCTGGCATCCTCGTTTTTCCGGAAAAGCACTGCTCCTGTTTTCGCGTTTCCCGTTACGGCAAGCCCCGGAATAGGGTCTCACGGGAGAAGCCAGCGAGAGAGACAAGGCCACAGCCGCCCTAAAAGCTGTAGCGGATAAACAAGGTATACCGGGAAAAACGGCGTAAAAGGTAACGGGATGGGGTGTGCCTTGTTGCTCACTTTAGTGCGTTATCGAAGACGACAGGAATAATCTTATACTGAAAGTCTATGGGAACGGTTTCAACTGATTCCGATCTATTGGATGATTATCCATGAGCAGTTGAGATTCAATATATGGCTTTTCCAGTATTGGTATGGACAGTTCCAATGCGTTTATGCATGTAATTCCATTACGGCACATGTTCCCTTTAACATTACGGATGTACCCTGTTCACTTTTGAGGATATCCGATATCTATAAAATATTATTGTATATATCTTGAAGAATATAGAACCCTACTTTTGGAAGATCGGTACGTGCTTTTCCTGTATCTGTGTTGGTTATTCATATATAACGGCGACAATTCACATTATAATGTGTATATATTCGCTTTGTATAGCTATATAAAATGCCATCTTCTTATCGGCATGACGCATGTATTCGTGGCGGGTGTATCGGGATGGCGCGGTGCGCGCATGGTCACTGCCGAGCAGTGTATATGCCGCCGTGTTCTTTGAGGAGTGGGGGGGAGCCTTTTGTAACCTTGGAAGGGAGATATGAAGTGGATAGTGGGGGGATGCTGGCGGCCCAGCCTCCTTTTCGGGATCGGCTTCCTCAGCAGTGCGTTCATTACCGAGAAAAACGGGCAACGCACTGAAGCGGCATCCGCCGACAAGGTCGCCACGTTGCAGCGTTTTCGTCTGCAAATGGAGGCCATCGCCTCCGAGAGGCTGTCCTCTCTTTTGTGTCTGGAAGTTGGGGACAACCTTTGGGGCAACAACGAACCTTTCGGCGGAGGCGGGGCCGCCCTCGGGACTGGCGGCCAATTCGTGAAAGTGCGCCATGCCTTTATGAACTGGACCGTGCCCGCGCCCCATACGGCGGGCGGTTCCTCCATCCTCAACAACGAAGTGGCCGGCATCGTCGCCGGTATTCTTGTCTCCAAGCTCCGCAAGCTCGGCGTAAACCCCAAAGCCTATTCCAAGGCGGGGGACTGAGCCCCACGGAGCCGCCGCATGGTTCTACGGCGCTGGCCGCTGTATGATACTCATTGCAAGTGGAGGCCCTCCTTCTACAATCTTCTGAAAAGACACGATTGTCCAAGGAGGCTTCATGCGTTTCCTCAACTCTCGAACGCTCAGGTACTTCGGCCAGCGGGCCAGAGAACTGGCTCACAATTTCGAGAATGCCCACCATCCTTATGAAGAGCGGCAGGGCGGCCGTTCGTGGGAAGACTACTATCGGCGGCGCTGGCAGCACGACAAGGTGGTGCGTTCCACCCACGGGGTCAACTGTACGGGGTCCTGTTCTTTCGATGTGTTCGTCAAGGACGGGATCATCGTGTGGGAGGCCCAAAAGACCGACTATCCCACGCCTCACCCCGATTTCCCCGACTACGAGCCTCGCGGCTGTCCTCGCGGCGTCTCGGCCTCGTGGTACGTCTACAGCCCGTTGCGCGTGAAGTATCCGTATATCCGCGGCAAACTGCTCGAAATGTGGAAAGCCGCGAAACAGGCCAACAACAACGATCCCGTAGCCGCTTGGGAGGCCATCCAGTCCGATCCGGCCAAGCGCAAGGCCTACCAGCAGGCGCGGGGGAAGGGCGGTTTTGTCCGCTTCTCGTGGGATGAGGCGTCCGAGATCATCGCCGCCTCGCTCATTTCCACCATCAAAAAACATGGCCCGGACCGTATTTTCGGCTTCACGCCGCTGCCCGCCATGTCCATGACCAGCTTCGCATCCGGGGCGCGGTTCCTGTCCATGCTCGGCGCGAGTATGGTCAGCTTCTACGACTGGTACTGCGACCTGCCCCCGGCCTCCCCGCAGATTTGGGGCGAGCAGACAGACGTGCCCGAGAGCGCGGACTGGTACAACGCGGGCTACATCATCTCGTGGGGTTCCAACCTGCCTCAGACCCGCACGCCGGACGCCCACTTCTATGTCGAGGCCCGGTATCGGGGCACTAAAATTGCCGCGATTTCCCCGGACTACGCCGACTTCACCAAGTTCGCCGACCATTGGCTGCCCGTACGCGCGGGTACGGACGGCGCACTGGCCATGGCGATGGACCATGTCGTCCTGAAAGAATTTTATCTCGATCGTCGCGTGCCGTATTTTGAGGATTACGCCAAGCGCTTCACGGACCTGCCGTTCCTGCTGTTCCTCGATGAAGAGGAACGGGACGGCGAAACCGTGCTTACGCCGGGCCGCTGCGTACGCGCTTCGGATCTGGGGCTCGGCGGCAACAACCCGGAATGGAAATTTGTGATCCATGACCGTACCCGCAAGGGCCCGGCCGTGCCCAACGGCTCCATCGGGTCCCGTTACGGCGAAGAAGGGACCTGGAACCTTGAGATGCGCGACTGCTACGACCGCGCCGATCTCGATCCGGTCCTCAGTTATGCGGATCTCGGCGATGAGACGGAATGGAAGCTTGCCGCGTTCCCCGTCTTTTTTGAAGGCCAGCCGTCCCTTCGCAAGGGGGCCGTCCCGGTGCGCCGTCTGGCCGTCACCGGCGCGGACGGCAAACAGCAGGAACGCCTCGTCACCACGGTGTTCGACATCCTCGCGGCAAGCCTCGCCATCGATCGCGGGCACGGCGGGGATGTGGCGTCCGGTTACGAAGACGCTCGGGCCTACGCCACTCCCGCATGGCAGGAGGCTATCACAGGCGTCCCCGCCGAGGATATGATCCGCGTGGCCCGGGAATTCGCGGACAACGCCGAGCGCACGGGCGGGCGTTCCATGATCATCATGGGTGCGGGCGTCAACCACTGGTACAACAACGACGTGACCTACCGGGCCATGATTTCCCTGACCACGCTCTGCGGCTGTCAGGGCGTATCCGGCGGGGGCTGGGCGCACTACGTGGGGCAGGAGAAGGTACGCCCGCTGGCGGGTTGGACCACCGTGACCGTGGGCAGCGACTGGATGGGGCCGCCGCGCCTGCACAACGGAACCTCGTTCTATTATTTCGCGCTCGATTCGTGGCGTCACGAGCTTCTCAGCATGGACAAGCTCACACCGCCAGACCGCAAGGGGAGCCTCCCCGACCATCCGGCGGACTGCAACGCCCTTGCCGCGCGGCTCGGCTGGCTGCCGTTCTACCCGCAGTTCAAGGAAAATTCCCTCGAAACCTGCGAAAAGGCGGCCAAGGCCGGGGCGGCTTCCAATGAGGAGATCGTGGCCCATACCCTCGAACGCCTTAAGTCCGGGGATCTCGAACTGTCCGTGGACGCGCCCGACGATCCCGCCAACGTGCCCCGCGTCATGGTCTTTTGGCGTGCCAATCCGCTTGGCTCCAACGTCAAGGGGCATGAATACTTCCTCAAGTATCTGCTCGGCACCGAAAGTTCCTTCCTCGGCGAGGAGGCCCGCCAGCCTGAAACCATCCGCACCACGCCCGAGCCGGATTCCCCGGAAGGCGTGGGCGGCGGCAAGCTGGACCTCATGGTGACGTCCGAAATCCGCATGAGCACGACATGCGTCTATTCCGACATCGTGCTCCCGGCGGCGCACTGGTACGAATACCACGACCTGTCCTCGACGGACATGCATCCGTTCATCCATCCCTTCAATCCGGCGACCGACCCCGCGTGGGAAGCCCGGACCAACTGGGATCAGTTCAAGGCCATCGCCCAGAAGTTCTCCGAACTGGCGGGCAAGCATCTCGGCGTCCGCAAGGACATGGTGGCGACGGCGCTCCTGCACGACACCCCCGGCGAGATAGGCCAGCCCTTCGGCGAGGTCCGAGACTGGCGCAGGGGAGACGCGGAACCCGTACCCGGCAAGACGATGTTTAATCTCAAGGTCGTGGAGCGGCCCTATCCCGACATCTACAAGATGTACTCCGCGCTCGGCCCCAACGTCGCCAAGCCCGGCGGCGTGGGCGCGAAGGGTGTGTCGTGGTCGTGCGCGCCGGAATACGAACAGCTTAAGGCGCGTCTCGGCGTGGTTTCCGAGCCGGGCGTCAGCGAAGGTATGCCCCGCATCGACAACGCCAAGGACGCCTGTGAAATCATGCTGGCCCTGTCCCCGGAAAGCAATGGCGATGTGGGGGTGCGCTCGTGGGCCGGGCTGGAAAAGCAGACCGGTTTCAAGCTCAACGATCTTTCCCGCCCGGTGCAGGATCAGCATTTGACCTTTGAGGGCATCACGGCCCGTCCCACAAAGGGCTTCACCAGCCCGAACTGGAGCGGCATTGAAGTCCACGGCCGGACCTACGCACCCTTCGAACTGAACGTGCAGCGGCTGGTGCCGTTCCACACGCTCACGGGGCGCCAGCACTTCTACATGGATCACGAATGGATGCGCGGACTCGGCGAGGCTCTGCCCGTGTACCGTCCGCCGCTGTCCCTCGCGGCCATAGGCGAGATCTCCGGACCGCGCATTCCGCGAACGGACAAGGATCTGGTGCTCAACTTCCTGTCGCCGCACAGCAAGTGGTCGATCCATTCCTCCTATTCGGACAACCACATCATGCGCGAGTTGTCCCGTGGCGGTGGGGAGATCTGGCTGAACAACGACGATGCGGCCTCTGCGGGCATTGCCGACAACGACTGGCTGGAGTGTTTCAACGCGAACGGCGTGTTCATGGGCCGCGCGGTGGTGAGCCATCGTATCCCGCATGGCAAGACATACATCCATCATGCGCAGGAGCGTACCGTCAACGTGCCGCTTTCGCCGCTTTCCGGAACGCGCGGCGGCACGCACAACAGCCTCACCCGGCCTCTCGTCAAGCCGACCCAGATGATCGGCGGGTACGGGCAGCTTTCCTATTTCTTCAACTACTACGGTCCGACCGGCTGCCAGCGCGACGAGTTCGTCGTCGTGCGGAAGGTGCAGGGGGATGTGAGGTTTTGAAGATTGGGGAGGGGAGAGGGAACCTTTCTGAAGAAAGGCTTCCCTCTCCCCTCCCCAAACCCCACCCCTCTCCCTCCTAAGACGTTTGTGTTTATC
>ENA-UONU01002221-UONU01002221.1-human-gut-metagenome-genome-assembly--contig:-CS51-NODE-2221-length-11774-cov-13.971926_pt1 | contig 11774 bp, 9 predicted proteins | sample MGYA00242462_ERZ724009 | MGnify/ENA metagenome assembly ERZ724009 | reverse complement strand
ACGGGCGGTGGTGTGGAAGGACGGCGGGGCCTAGCCCCGCCTCCTATCCGATTGTTCATCAAAAGATTGGTGACCAGGCTGGTACTGATACGTTTTCTATGGACTCCGGTATGTCCAGCGGCAACCGCTGGGGCCTGAAAGGTTCTGAGGACCTTGGTAACGGCTACCAGGTTGGGTTCGTACTGGAAAGCGGCTTCGACGCCGACACCGGTGCTATGAGCAAGGATGGCCTCTTTAACCGTGAAGCGACGCTTCGTGTGTCCGGCCCCTTCGGCAGCATCTACGCCGGTCGTATGGGTCGTATCGGTTCTGATGCCGGCTCTGTCGGTTTCTACGCGGGCAGCGTGAGCCCCTTTGGTTCGGGCTGGGGCGAGATGCCCGGTCACTTTGCCGTTACGGCCAACTACGATAGCCGCTACAACAACGCCTTAGCCTATGTTTCCCCGAAGGTTGGTCCGGTCACGGTTTACGCTCAGTACACCATGGGTAATGCTACTGAAAACGAATCTGGCGATAATCGTCTCTTCTCTCTCGGCGCTCAGGCTGACTTCGGTGCCCTCCAGGTGCTCGGTTTGGTTGAATACCTGAACAAGAAGAGTGTTGAAGGCACGACCGTGTACGATGACAGCAAGTATGATGATTCCTACACCATCAACCTCGGTGGTTCCTACGACTTCGGTGTTGCCAAGGTCTTCTTAGCTGGACAGTACTTCAATGCAGCCCCGAACTTTGCTGGCCAGGGCGGCAACTGGGAAAAGTCTTTTGATGGCTTTGGTGTGAACGTGGGTGCCAGCGCCCCGATCGGAGCCGGTGAGTTCTTGGTCAGTGCCGGTTATGGTAAGGGTGACTACCACTTGTATACGAAGGACACGAACCTCTCTGCTGACTCCTACATTTTCCAGGTTGGTTATACCTATCCGTTCTCTAAGCGCACGAACCTTTACGCTGGGGCCGGCTATCATCAGACCACAATGGAAGAAGAAGCCAGCAAAGACAGCAAGACCAAGACCACCCAGGTTATGTTCGGTCTTCTCCACAAGTTCTAATCCTTTGATTAGACTTGCGTAGTCTTTAGCCCTAAACCCCTTCTTGGTTTCGGCCGAGGAGGGGTTTTCTGTATCCCATAAACGTGAGGCTTTCATCCATGGAATTTAAATCCGTCATTGCCGTCATACCTGCCGCTGGCGTGGGCAGCCGGATGAAAGCTGATCATCCCAAGCAGTACCTGTCGATCGCCGGTGACTCAACGCCAACGGTGCTTCAGGCGTGCATTGCTTCGCTTTCTGCCGTCAGTCAGATTAACCGCATCGTGGTGGGCGTGAGTCCCGCCGACGGCTATGCCGCGGATCTTGACCTGGGCAAAGCCGAACTCTTCCGCACGGGCGGCGCCACGCGCAGTGAAACGGTTTTAAATACGCTCAAAGCAATCGGAACGGAGACACTCAAAGATGCGCTCGTCCTGGTGCACGATGCCGCAAGACCCCTCGTGGATCCCGATGACGTCACAGAGCTCATTGATAAAGCCAAAACCGATATCCTTAAACACGGACCTTTAGCCGGCGCTGTGCTGGCGGTCCCTGTGTCCGATACCGTTAAGCGCACCGATGCTGCCGACGTTATCACTGAGGACATTTCCCGCGAGCATCTCTGGCGCATTGCAACACCGCAGGCCTTTGCCGGGCTTGCGCTTTTAAATGCACTTGAGAAACACCCCGACGTCACGGATGAGTCAAGCGCCGTTCGGGCCGCGGGCGGCCGCGTAAGCGTTGTTGCAGCGCAGCCCTCGGTCTTTAAAATAACAAGACCCGCTGATTTAACTTTGGCCCGCATGATGTTTGAAAACTCTCAGAAGCCGATGCTCCCCGAAATCCGTACCGGCATCGGTTATGACTCCCACCGTCTGGTCGAAGGGCGTCCTTTGATTCTTGGCGGCGTCACGATTCCCCACACGAAGGGCCTTGACGGTCACAGTGACGCGGATGTGCTGCTGCATGCCGTCACGGACGCCGTGTTGGGCGCCGCCAACCTGGGCAACATCGGGATTTTGTTCCCTGACACCGATCCCGCCTACAAGGGGGCTGACAGCGGCGTTTTACTCAACGACGCTTTCGCGCGTGTGCGCGCCGCAGGCTGGAAACTCGTGAACCTCGACGCGGTTCTCATTGCCCAAAAGCCCAAGATCAACCCACATCTCACAGCCATCCGCGAAAGTATTGCCCGCATTATGTCTGTGGATGTCAGCCGCATTTCCGTCAAACCCAAGACCAACGAAAAACTCGGGTTTGAAGGCCGGGAAGAGGGGATGAGTGCTTTCGTCACCGTCCTTTTGGCCCGCGTCTAGATTATTAACCAAAGGTTTTGTTATGCCTGAAGTCAACCGCAAAAAAGTCCGTGCCATGGCCTCAGAACTCGCCCAGGCCCCCGAAGGCGAGATTCTTGAGCGCTTTAAGTCGTCAATGACCACCAGTGAATTTGAGGCCCTGCAGCGCGTCTGCCGCGACAGAGGCATTGCCGTTCCCGCCGAGCACGGCGAAATCACGCCCGAACCCGACCTTCCGCAGCGCATCATCAGTGCCGAGGAGCTCGCAGGCGTTGACGTAGCACAGGTAAAAAAAGCCACGTCCTTCGGCTGGAGTGAGGGAATTTCGCTTCTTGCCGGTGTCGGCATGGCAATCGGCCTCTGGAAGGGCGACATCTGGATTGCGCTTTTCTACGGCGTCGTGACGGCGGTTGTTCTCTACCTGGTGCTCCGTTATGCCCGTAAGACCTGGCTTGAGCTCGGTGAAGCCGCGATCACAGGCAAAGTCCCCGAAGGGAAGAAAAAGAAGTAATAGCCGTTTGTCTGCCGGAGACCAACAGCGGCTTACCCCCTTGGGTTTATGCCGCTTTTTTGCGTCCCGCGTTTTCTTCAAGTTTGCTTTTTGCTGTGTTGAGACAAAATTCCTTCTATCTTGACACAACACGTCAAAACTAAGTAAAACACCCTAACAACATTCGCTTTTAACCCCCTACATTCAGTCTCGAAGACAGAGGATTTTTCCCGTTGTATCAGTATCCTCTGCCGCTTCCAAACAACTTGCGGAAGGAGAGAGACAATGATGATTCGTAAGGGTCAGCTCACAGCGCTTGCGGCAGCCATGTTGCTGTGCGCTTGTGCTTCCACCAATCAGAGCGGCATGAAGGACGGCACCTACACCGAAGTCGTCCCGGGCCACAACGCCCCGATGACCGTCAAGGTCACGATTAAAGACAACCGCATCACCGCGATTGACACCAGTAAAAACCTCGAAACGATCGGCGTGGGCAAAGTCGCCTTAAAGCTCATGACAGACAAGATTCTGAAGAATCAGTCCCTGGGTGTTGATGCAATTACCGGCGCTTCGCTTTCCTCGATGTCGCTTAAAGCCGCCGTAGGCGCCTGCATTGAAAAAGCGGGCGGCGACCTCAAGGCTTGGCAGAAAAACGTCGAAAAACACGCAACGGCCCCTGTGACGCTTCAGGGTGACGTGGTGGTGATCGGCGGTGGCGGCGCAGGGCTTGCCGCAGCGATTTCCGCGAACCAAAACGGCGCCAAGGTCGTGATTTTGGAAAAGATGGGCTTTTTGGGCGGCTCCACCAACGTTTCTGAAGGCGCCTTAAATGCGCCGGATCCCCAGCGCCAGGGGCCTCAGGGGATTGATGACTCCGTGCAGAAGTTCTATGACCAGACGATGAAGGGCGGCCACAACGTGGGCGATCCCAAGCTTGTGCATTATCTGACGGATAATGCCCTTGGGTCGGTTCACTGGATGGAAAAGCTCGGCGTTCAGTTCAAAAAAGAAGTCGGCACTGCCACGGGGGCTCTCTGGCAGAGAAGCCACTATCCGACAACGCCGTCCGGAAACTCCTACATCCGTGTGTTTGAGAAGTACCTTGCCGAACACAAGGACTCGATTACGGTTCTGACCGACACGGCTGCCAAAAAGCTCGTATACAAAGACGGCCGCGTCACGTCGGTGATTGCCGACAATAAGGGGCGGCCTGTGACCGTGAACGCTAAAAACGCCGTGATTCTTGCGACCGGCGGGTTCGGCGCCAACATTAAGCTCAGGCAGGAAGTCAACACGGGCGTCTGGAAAGAAGTGAAGCTTGACAGCTCCATCGGCTGCACAAACCTCGCCAAGGCCGCGCAGGGGGACGGCATTGTCATGGGGAAGGCTGTCGGCGCTGACGTCATCGGCATGTCCGACATTCAGATTCACCCCTGCGGCACGCCGGGTACCGGTTTGATGGAAAACATCCGTACCTCGGGCAGAAACCGCCTGTTCGTCAACCTTGACGGCAACCGCTTCGTGAACGAAGGTGCAGCGCGCGATACGCTTGCCAAGGCCATTTTCGCGCAGAAGGACTCCACCTACTGGGTCCTTGTGAACCATCTGCGTTATCCGAGCCGCACATTTGTCGACGCCAACGGCGCCACGATTGAAAACATGGTCGCGCAGGGCGCCGTGGTGGAGGCAAATACCCTTGACGAACTTGCCGCCAAGACCGGCATGAACGCCAAGAACCTCAAGGCCGCTGTCGCCGGCTACAACGCCGTGGTCACCAAGGGCGCCAAGGATAAGTACGGTTTTGTCGCCAACAACAAGGCCGACCGTGCGATGACCGAAGGCCCATGGTATGCCTGTAAGAAGGTTCCGACCGTGCACCACACGATGGGGGGACTCCACATCAACACGGAGGCCCAGGTGATTGACACCGAGGGCAAGGTGATCAAGGGGCTTTACGCCGCGGGTGAAGTCACCGGCGGCATCCACGGCTCCAACCGCTTGGGCGGCAACGCCATCGCCGACGTCATGACCTTCGGCCGTACGGCGGGCGCCAACGCGGCCAAAGGGCTCTGATCCGTATAAAGTCTTGACTGACTCGTAAGCGGATCGGGCGGCAGGGTTTTACTGGACCTTGCCGCCTTTTTATCGGCCGCCGGCCCGGGCACAGAAAATGAACGGCCCGCACTTCCTCAAAAGAAGGCGAGCCGCTTGACGCGGGAAGAACCGGCACAGCCGGCTCTCAACTTACTTGGCAGAGCCCCAGACGTCACCCCAGGTACCGGTTAAAGCACCCTGCGCGTAGTCCACGACACGGTTTTCAAAGAAGTTCGTGTGCGTGACCCCGAGCATTGCGTCAACCCAGGGCAGGGGATTCTTTTCACTCTTAAAGATGGGCTTCATCCCGAGGCCCATGAGACGGCGGTCTGCGATGTAGCGGATATAGTCCTCGACGTCCTTCTTGGTCAAGCGCTTCATTTCGCTTACGCCGAACGCCAGAGCAATGAACTGGTCTTCGAGGTCCACCATCGTTTCCGCAATGGAATAGATCCGCTTTTTGAGCCGATCATTCCAGAGCTTCGGATTTTCCTTGATGTACTCACGGAAAAGTTTCGTCATCGAGTCGGTGTGCAGCGTCTCATCGGCAATCGACCAGCTGATGATCTGGCCCATGCCCTTCATCGCGCCGTTGCGGGTGAAGTTTAAGAGCATCACAAAGCTCGAAAAGAGCTGCATGCCTTCGGTGAAGGCCGAGAAAGCGGCAATCTGCGCCGCAAGCTCGTTTTCGTCGTTTAAGCACTCTTCAAAGAAGTGGTGCTTGGCAGCCATCGCTTCGTACTGCAGGAATTCGTTGTAAACGGTCTCGGGCATCCCGAGCGTTTCAATGAGGTGCGAGTAGGCGGCGATATGCACGGCTTCGCGGCCCGCAAAGCTTGAGAGCATCATGCGGATTTCGGGCTGCGGAAACTGCGGCAGATACGTTTTCACGTAGGCCCCTGAAACGTCAATGTCGCCCTGCGTGAAAAAGCGCAGGATCTTGGTGAGAAAGTCGCGCTCACTGTCGGTGAGCTTGAGGGTATAGTCCTTGACGTCCTCAATCATCGGCACTTCCGTCCAGAGCCAGTGCATCTGTTCGCTCTGCACAAAAGCGTCGTAGGCCCAGGGGTAGGAGAAGGGCTTGTAGTAATTGCGGGATGTGGTGAGCATTTTCGTTCAATCCTTTCTTCGGTTACCCTTCACAGGCAAGGCAGGTCGTGTCATCGGCGACGCTCTTCATGTCGATTTCGTCTTCGATGCGCTTACGCACGGCCACCTGTCCCACGCGGTCGGCTTTTCTGAGCTTATCGCTGCGGCAGTAGTAGAGGGACTTGAGGCCCTTTTTCCATGCCATGAAGTGGCAGGCGTGCAGGTACGGAATCGCGACGTCAGCGGGGAAGAAGAGGTTCACACTCTGGCCCTGATCGATGAACTTCTGGCGGTCGGCGGCCAATTCAATAATCCAGCGCTGATCGATTTCCTGGGCGGTCTTATAAACGGCCTTGATGTTGTCCGGAATATCGGTGCGGTGCTGAATACTGCCGTCGTGCGCCGTGAGATCCGCCCAGACTTCATCGGTGTCCAGGCCCCGGCGGGCGAGTTCAGCCTTGAGGAACCGGTTCTTCACAATGTAGGCGCCCGAAATCGTGTCCTGACGGTAGACGTTGGCGCGGTACGGTTCAATCGAGGGGCTCGTGCCGCCCATGATGAGGGAACTCGAGGCGTTCGGGGCCACGGCCATCGTGAGAGAAAAGCGGCGTGCAACACCGGAGTCGGCGGCATCGGGATTGGGCCCGCGCTTTTCGCAGAGCTTTTTGTCCGCAGCCATCACGTTTTCCTGGATGCGGGCAAACATTTCACGGTTCACGACTTTCGCAATCACGCTTTCAAAGGCAATGTTGTTTTTCTGCAGGTAGGCATGAAACCCCATGGCTCCCAAGCCCACGCTTCGTTCACGCAGGGCCGAATAACGGGCGCGCTCAATAGTGGAGGGCGCATGGTCGATGAAGTACTGCAGGACGTTATCGAGAAGCTCCATCACATCGTCGAAAAAGCCCGGGACGTTCTTCCACTCGTCGTAGTACTCGAGGTTGACGGACGACAAGCAGCACACGGCCGTGCGCTTGGGGTTCGTCGGCAGGAAAATTTCCGTGCAGAGGTTGGAGCCGTGAATCCTGAGGCCCTTATCCTTAAGCCATGAGGGCAGCGCCTTGTTCGCCGTATCGATAAAGACGAGGTAGGGCTCACCGGTGTGCATGCGCATTTCAAGAATGCGCTGCCACAATTCACGCGCGCTCACGGTTTGAATGACCTTGCCGCTTGCGGGGTCTTTCAGTTCCCAGGAGTCGTCCGCATCCGGATCACGCATGCTCGCTTCAATCTTTTCCATGAAGGCGTCGGTGATGTTCACGCCATGGTGAAGGTTGAGCGCCTTGAGGTTGGGGTCGCCCGTGGGCTTACGCATCTCAATAAACTGAATCACATCGGGGTGATCAATGTTGAGAAATGCGGCGTAGGAGCCGCGTCGGGTGGAACCCTGGCGGTACGCAAGGCACGCGGCATCGTAGACGCGCAGATGCGGCATCACGCCCACGCTCTTATCGTCGGCGCTGCGGATGTCGACGTGAATGCCGACGCCGCCCCCGAGCATCGAAAGCCAGTTGACCTCGGAGAGCGTGTCCACAAGCCCCTCGGCGCTGTCGGCCATGTAGCTTAAGTAGCAGGAAACGGGCAGGCCCTTCTTGCTGCGGCCGAACGACAGAATAGGCGTCGAGAAACTCAGCCACTGGCGGCTTGCGTAGTCGTAGATGCGCTGGGCGTGCTCGGGATTGCTGGCAAAGGTTTCCGCAACGAAGGCCAGGCGCTCCTGAGGACTTTTTTCCTCCGGACGCATGTAGCTTTCACGCAGGCGGATCAGACCGAGCTCATCAAAGCGCTCATCACGGCTTAAATCGATGGTGACCGACATGGATTTCCCTTACCGATAACGAATAACTGGAAAACAACAGCTTGTGGTTATTCTTCATATTGACTACAGCATGCTGTTGTTTGACTGAATTTGAGGGGGCCATCTTAAACGTTCGGAGGCTTCTCTTCAATCGTGCGGCACCTATCACGCCGCAATAAATTTTCTTATGAATCAGTCCCATTCGGGATATCCCTGACGGGAGAAAAGGCTATGACTGACATTTCTGTCAGAGGGTGTTTTACGTCCTGAAGGATTGTTTTCGCAGGGTTTCGCCGGTTGCGGCCTGCGAAGTTCGGGACGCACAGGTCTGATTCGAAATTTTTGCCTGAACATGCTGAAAGACTAGTTGTTTTTGCCTAGGTGGAGTAATGTAGCAGTCGGCGTGAACGCACATCCCCACCGCGTTCATTCCGCGAGACTTTGGCGGTCACCGGCTCACTTCCCCGAGACGGTAGTGCAGGCGTGCTCCCTGCTGCCGACCGCTTTCCGACACTTGCCACACGAGGAAATGTCAAAATGAAACCCATGAAGTTCGCAACCGTTGCCCTGGCAGCCGCTCTTGCCTGGGGCAGCGCCCTGGCGTGCACCACTGTCGTTGTCGGCTCTCAGGCGAGCGCCGACGGGTCGCTTCTCATTGCCCGCAGCGCCGACAGCTCGGCACTGAAAGCCCAGCACCTTCTGATTCACCCGGCCACTACAAACGCCAAAGGCATGTACCGCTCCGCAGACCACAACGGCGCGAACAAGTTCGAGTATCCGGTCGCGGAAAACGGCCTGCGCTACACGACGGTTCCCAACTGGAAGACGCAGATTCACGGCGCCACAGGCTTTAATGAAGCAGGCGTCGGCTTTTCCGGTACCGAATCCATTTTTGCCCGTGATGATGCCCTGAAGCTCGATCCCTATAACGAAGAAACCGGCATCACCGAAGACGACATCCCTGAAGTGATCCTGCCGCGCGCAAAAACCGCCCGTGAAGGCGTTGAGATTCTCGGGAAAATCGTTGAAACGATCGGAGCCGGCGAAGGCTTCGGCGTTGTTTTAATCGACAACAACGAATCCTGGTACTTTGAAACCGGCACGGGACATCAGTGGCTCGCGCAGCGCACCCCGAAGGACAAGTACTTTGCCTCCGGCAACCAGGGGCGCCTGCAGCAGTACGACCCGAAGAGCCCGGACTTTATGGCCTCGAAGACCTTGGTGCAGTGGGCCACTAAAAACGGCTTTTACGATCCGAAGAAAGACGGCGAATTTAATTTCTCCAAGGCCTATACGCGCGACGACTACCGTGACCGCGACTACAACGACCCGCGCGTCTGGGAAGTGCAGCGCATTCTGACGCCGAGCCTCAAGCAAAACGTCGAAGCCGGCCGCACGTTCCCGGTGTGGGTTAAGCCCGATCAGAAGATCACGGTCTCGGACCTCACCGCGATCATGCGCAACCACTACGCTTCAGGGCCCCTTGCAAGCCACGACCCGTACACCAATGGGCTCAAGGGCGACAAGGAACCCTACCGTCCGATCAGCGTTTTCCGTACGTACGAATCGCACGTCATGCAGGTAAGACCGTGGTTGCCGAAGGCAATCGGCCAGGTCACCTACCTCGCGATGGGCATGGCGGACCTTTCCGTTTATGTGCCGGTGTATTCGGGCATGTCCGCTTACCCGAAGCACTGGGGTATGGGCACGGACAAGGCCGACAGCAAGAGCCTTTACTGGAAGTTCCGTAAGCTCCAGACCCTTGTGATGACGGACTATCCGAAGCTCGCACCGATCGTCAAGAAGGCTTATGGCGCCTTTGAAGCCGACCTTGCCAAGCGCCAGGCCGCGTTCGAAAAGGACTACGTGAAGACCGTGAAAACGAATCCCAAGGCCGCTCAGAAGGCACTGGACGCCTTCAGCATTAAGGCCATGACGGACGCTGAAAACCTCACCGAAGATCTGATGAACCAGCTCTTTACGGTGCGCACGGAAGACATCCAGAAAGTCAATTTCTTCGCGAACCGCTCAAAGAAGGACTGATATTCTGAGTCTCTGTAAATAAGGCCCGCTTTTTAAGGCGGGCCGCCAAGCAAAAACGCCTGAGCGGACAAACCGTTCAGGCGTTTTTTATAGGGCCCGTCCCGGTGGGAACGAGGCCCGTGTGCGTCACATCAGACAGATCAGAACTTGTAGACCATCTGCACGCCGAGGAGATAGGCGTCGAGCGTATCAAAACGGCCGGCCTTCACGCCGCCCTTATCATCTGCGTAAAGGTCACGTTCGCCGATACCGTGCAGCCACGCGGCAGAAACGTCCAACTGGAAGTCTTTGGCAACCTTAAAGGACGAACCCAGGGCGAGCCACAGACGGTCAGCATCCGGAATGATGGCCGTGCGGTACTGTGCCTCATCCACGGCCGAGGTTTCGTAACCGATACCGGCACGCATCGTCCACCAGTCGTAGAAGCGCATGTCGGCGCCCAAGGAGACGAGGTAGGTGTCCTTCCAGGCGTTATGCACATTCTTTGTCCTTGTAAACGGGCCGACAGAGTAGTTAATGTCAAGATCCTTGAAGGACGACCAATCCGTCCAGCGGAAAGTGGCATAGAGGCTCAGGAGGTCGTTCACATCCCAAGCGGCGGTGGCCATCAGCCAAGCCGGGGTGGAAAGAGAGACCGCGGCATCATGTTTTCCCCAAAGCGCTCCCAGTGTTGGGTTCGTCAATGCTCCGGTCAGATTATCACCGGTAATTGCCGTATTTCCCTGGCGTAAGTTGTTGACCGTGAAATCGCCCTTGGCATGATGATTCACCTTAGAGCGGTAAGACAAGCCAAAACGCAGATTATCCACCGGCGTCCACATCATGCCGACGTTAAAGCCCCAGGCCCAGCTGTCGGCATCAACTTCACCGTCTACGGTCATATTGGCCAGATCATCCCTCATCTTCAGATCAGCAGCCGCGTACTGAATGGACATACCGGCGCCGAGGCTCACCTTCTCGGAAAGCTTCCAGGCAACGTTGGGGTTGAAGTCAAAGGTGAGAACCTGAGCGGAAATACCGCGTTTGGCAAGAGACCAGTTGTCGTCGTATTCCGTGCCCATGCCGAAGGGAACGGTCATGGCAAGGCCCACCCAGACGTTGTCTGTCGCCTGATGGCTGATGTAGCCGAAGGGAATGGGCTGGGTGTTGGCGCGCCCGTTTTCGGTCGTGCCGTCGTTACCCTTGTAGTCAAGGTCAAGGCCGATCGCGACAAAGCCTGCCTGAATCTGCGTGCCCGGATGCAGGGTCATCGTGGCGGGGTTGTAGAAAACACCGGAAATATCGTTGCCGTCAACGCCGGCGCCCGCGTAGGCGCGGCCCAGGGACGATGCCGACTGCTCGGTCAGCATAAAGCCGGCAGCGTAGGTGGAAGAGGCCATTGCAATCAGTCCGGCAACGGCGACGGATTTCATCATTGTTTTCATTTTGTATTGGGATCAACCAACAGTCAGAAAAAAATCGAATCGGATTCTAGAGACCGAAAGAGCAGCTGAAAGCCCAAAAAATCAGGGGTTAACGCATAAAGTACCGTGCGCGGATTAGTCCGTTTTTTTAAAAATTAAGGTAAACGGATGAATGCCTTAAGATAAAATCAGTACCGCATGACACCTGAAGAGAATCAGGCAGATTTTCGAAAGAAGCAGAGGGCGCCGCGGCCTTTTGAAATCCTACAATGCCCGCACATCCCGTTTCGGGAACTTGGTTTCAGGAGTAAGACATGCAGGACTTTGACCTTTATCTGCCTACCCACATTGTTTTCGGCAAGGGGCGCGTTGCCGAGCTCGGAAAACTTACCACAGGGCGCGGTGAGCGCGTGCTCATCACAGAATTTCCCGCAGGAAGCCCGGGGCTTGAACCCCGGGAGGAATGCGGGCTTTCGAAATTATTTTAATCTTGGCCCAAACGCAGCCAAACCATGCACATAGTTTTCGCTTAAGGTA
>ENA-UONU01002217-UONU01002217.1-human-gut-metagenome-genome-assembly--contig:-CS51-NODE-2217-length-11797-cov-4.710015_pt1 | contig 11797 bp, 6 predicted proteins | sample MGYA00242462_ERZ724009 | MGnify/ENA metagenome assembly ERZ724009 | reverse complement strand
CTTCCCATACAATCGTCTTGTAACGGTCTGGATCTGTATCTCCCTCAGTGGAGAACATAAGCACCTTGGAGTCCTTATCAAGGCCCAGGGCAGCTCTCAGATCGCTGTAGGAATCCTCTAACATAATAGTTGCCAAAGCGCCGAAGCCTGCTGCTCCTGACTCGCCGGATACCACCTGAGGATCGCCCTTAAAGGGAGCTGCCAGCATACGCATACCCCTTCTTGCCACATCATCGTTCACTGCTAAGAAAGCGGTCACGTGATTCTTTAAAATATCCCAGGAAGTGATATTCGGCTCGCCGCAGCATAAACCTGCCATAATAGTAGGCATCTTCCCGTCTACGATACGGATGTCTCCGTCCTCTGCTGCTGCTCCGCGGTACAGGCATGCAGCCGGCTCTGCCTCAACTACAACCATAACAGGCGGGTTTTCTTTGTACTTGTTTGCAAAATAGCCAACTACGCCGCCTGCCAGGCTTCCAACGCCTGCCTGAACGAATACATGAGTGGGGCGCTCCTCAAACTGCTCACAAGCCTCATCTGCCATGGTAGAGTAGCCCTGCATGATCCATGACGGGATCTCCTCGTAGCCCTCCCAGGCTGTATCCTGGATCACAACGCCTCTCTCTGCATGCTTTGCCTCCTCAGCAACCATTCTCACGCAGTCATCGTAATTTACCTTCTCAATGGTACACTCAGCACCCTCGTTCTCAATATGAAGACGACGGTTCTCAGTGGAGCCCACTGGCATACGGATCACGCACTTCTGTCCCAGACGGTTGGCAGCCCAGGCAACGCCTCTGCCGTGATTTCCGTCTGTTGCTGAGAAGAAGGTAGCCTGGCCGAACTCATCCTTTAACTCCTTGGAGGTCAGCACATTGTAAGGCATCTCGCTGATGTCCCTTCCTGTTTCCTTTGCAATGTACTTTGCAATCGCATAAGATCCGCCTAATACCTTAAAGGCATTGAGGCCGAAACGGTAGCTCTCGTCCTTAACAGCAGCCTTAGCCAGGCCCAGATACTCAGCCATGCTCTTTAAGTCTGCCAGAGGAGTTACCTTGTACTGAGGAAAGCTCTCATGGAAAGCTCTTGCCTTCTTCACTTCCTCCACTGCCATGATCGGAAGATTCTTATCTTCTGTTTTTGGCATTTTGTTTAAAGCCCATTTGATCTCACAGCTCATCTCTTTCTTCCTCCTGTTTGATATTCTTCTTTCTCAATGTTTCTTTCCAAAAGCGTCCACTGTTGTTAGATTTTTTCCTTGTGCAGCTTTCTAAGCTCCTCTGCGGCCTCATAGATGGCATCCGTCAGCTGCTCGTATCCGGTACAGCGGCACAGGTTTCCGGAGATTGCCCTGCGGATCTCCTCACGGCTGGCTGTTGGATTTTCATCTAATAGAGCCTTCGCGCTCATGATAAAGCCGGGAGTACAGAAACCGCACTGAAGAGCGTGGTTCTCAAGGACTGCCTCCTGAATGGGATCTAATTTTCCATCCTGGCCAACTCCCTCAATAGTCACTACACTTCTTCCCTCTACAGCCGGAGCGGGAACGAGACATGCGGTAACTGCCTTGCCATCTAAGATCACAGTACAAGCACCGCACTCTCCCACGCCGCATCCTTCCTTTGTACCGGTCAGACGCAGCTCATCCCGGAGCATATCCAGAAGTCTCAGATGAGGTTTTACCTCAACCTCACATGGTTTTCCATTTAAAGTAAAATTAATCTTAATCTTTTCCACAGCTACACCTCCATTCCAGCTGCCTGGCACAGGGCCCGGAGCACGATCTCCTGAACAGCAGGCTCCTTGTACTGGGTAGACCAGCGGACGCCGGTACGCTCGATCATCACTTCTGCCACTGCCTTTCCGGCCTTGGCGAAGAGATCCATAGAAGGCTTATTTCCGATCAGCACCTGCTCTGCCTTTTCCACACGATCCGGCTGTACAAAGATACATCCCGGAGCAATTCTGGCCTCTGTGATAACGCCGTCTTTGTCTATCGTAAGGGCAGCGGCGCAGTTTAACCTGGAAATTGCCAGCGCTTTTCTTCTTCCCAGCTTGGAAAAGCCCATTACTGTTCCTGCCGGAAGCTTCTTTACGATAAATTCACGGATAAATTCGCCTGGCTGAAGCTTTAAGCTTCCCTTTCCCTCATAGAAATCCTTTAACAGGCATACCCGCTCGCCCTCAGATCCGTAAACCCGGATCTTTGCATCCGCTGCGATCAGGGCTGGCAGAGGATCGGAAGCCGGGAAGGCGTTTCCAATGCTTCCGCCGATGGTTCCGCGGTTGCGGATCTGGGGGGAACCTACGGTGGCGCTGGCCCATCCCAAAAATGGGATGTGCTTTGCCACGATCTCAGACTCCTCTAAGTCGGTGTGAGTTGCCAGAGGCCCAATATATACATTTTCCTCATCCTCGCTGACATAGCGAAGCTCTTTATCCAAATAGGTGATGTCCAACAGGCATTCCAGATTCTTCCAGCGCTTATCCTTTTCGTGGATCTGCACCATAATATCTGTACCCCCAGCAACGATGCGGGCCTTGGAGCCGTATTCTTTAAGCACTTTTACCACATCGTCCAGGGAAGCGGCCCTGTGATACTTATACTGAATCATTTACCGAATCTCCCTTCTGTTACTGTAACTTGTGTCCCAGCAATACGGTCTCCAGATCTGCAGGGTTCTCATAGATCCTGCATCCGGTGGCGTTGTGGATCGCGTTGGCAATGGCAGCGCCTACGCCCTCCGTAGCCGGCTCGCCAATGGATTTCGCGCCATAGGTTCCAGCCGGATCCTGGTTCTCATAGATATTAATGTTCATCTTGGGGGCGTCCATAGCCGTTGGGATGATGTAGCTGTCGAAGTTCTTTGTCTTCTGGCCCCTCTTGCCTGTGATCACATCCTCGGTTACGGCATAGCCCTGGCCCATAACGATACCGCCGTAGATCTGTCCCTTGATCAGGGCCGGATTGATAGCTGTACCAACATCATGGCTGGCTGTCACTTCAATTACATCTACATAGCCGGTCTTCATATCCACTTCCACCTCTGCCACGATACAGCCGTAAGCGAAGGTTGGGAATGCTTTTCCCTGTCCTGTAGCGTGATCCTGGATCAGATCCTGAGGTTTGAACCACTCGAAAGCAGCCATCTGCTTGCCGGTCCACAGGCAGGCATTGCATACAGAGCCGAAAGGAACCTTTACATCCGGATATTTCTTCAGATAATAGAAGCTTCCGCAAAGCTCTACATCGTCTGCAGTGATGTTCTTGTAGTCAAGGCTTCCCTTTTTCAGCTTGTAAGCCTTCTCCACTTCCTCAAGGGAAATGCTCTGAAGCTCCAGCATGTTCTGGATCATGATCTTCTTTAACTTCTCACCTGTGGTGCGCACAGACTGCGCTCCCATAACCGTTCCTCTGGAAGCTACGGTCATACCGCAGTCAGGGATGGTGTGGGTATCTGTTCCGAAGAAGCGTACGGATTCGTAGGTGACGCCCAATGCCTCAGCAGCAATCTGAGCGTAAGCTGTCTTTAATCCCTGTCCGTTCTCTGCCAGACCGGAGTTGATCATAACGGAACCGTCCTCGTTGCAGATCATCATACAGCCGGAAGCATCAGGAGACTCCGCTCCCAGACCGGAACCTCTGTGGCATACAGCCAGGCCGATGCCTCTCCTCTTTCTGCTGTCAGCAGGCTGGTTCTTATACTGCTCATGCTTCTTCGCATAATCCGTCTGCTTTGCTGTCTCATCCATAATATCCTGGATCACACAGTGCTGTACCGGAATGCCGGTTGCAGTGAGGGCTCCGTCATGAAGCAGGTTCTTGCGGCGGAACGCAAGCTCATCCATGCCGCAGGCCTCAGCCAGCTCTTCAATAAACTGCTCCTGGCCCCAGATCAGCTGCGGTGAGGAATATCCTCTCATAGCGCCGGAATGGACATTGTTGGTAAACACACCGTAGGTATCAGTCTTAATGTTGTCGATCTCGTAAGGGCCTGCAGAATGAACATTGGCTCTCCAGTTCATGAACTGGGTCTGGTTGTTGTAAGCGCCGCAGTTGTCTACCTGCTCGCCTTCCCAGGCAATGATCTTTCCGTCCTTGGTCAGTCCTGCCTTATAGCGCAGACGGAAGGGGTGACGCTTTGCAGATTCCAGGAAGGAATCCTCCCTGGTGAACACAAATTTCACCGGCTTCTTTGTCAGATTGCACAGATAAGCACAGCGTCCTGCTACCAGTCCGGCTCCTTCTTCCTTTCCTCCAAAGGTTCCGCCAAGCGTCTCCTGAACCATGCGGACACGGTTCATTGGGATACCTAAAACGTCAGCCACATATCTTCTGGTGAAGAATGGGTTCTGAGAAGCGGAATGAACGGTCATCAGCCCATCGTTGGGGTTGATGTAGCAGACACATGCCTCCGGCTCAATGTAGGAATGCTCAATGTACTGGGTGCGGTACTCTCTCTCTACAATGATGTCTGCCTTCTCAAATGCCTTTGCAGGATCTCCCTTTCTGATATGGAACTGGGAATCTGTAAAAATATTGTCGGGATACTGCTCATGTACAGAATGAGCTCCCTCTGCCAGCGCCTCCTCGATGGTATACACACCGGGAAGCTCCTCGTACTCCACATGAATGGCCTCCAGAGCCTCATCTACCAGCTCCTTGGACTGGGCAGCTACCATGGCTACACAGTCGCCGGGATAGCGGATCACATCGGTCAGATACATATAGCTGGCCCAGCTCTTCTTCCGAGGCATGTCAAAGCAGGTTACCACTGCTTCCACTCCTGGGATCTTCTTTGCTTCCTCCGCGTCAATGGATACCACCCTTGCACTGGAGTAGGGGCTTCTCAGAACGCCGGCGTAAAGCATTCCTTCCATATAAATATCAGCGGCATAGCGGGCTCTTCCCGTTACCTTGTCCTCACCGTCAATACGTGGAACGCTTTTATTTACAACTGAAAATTGTTTTTCGCCTATTTTTGTTAACGGCATTGTGAATCTCCTTTCCAGAACCTGTCTGTCTTTTCCTCCAATTCCCTGCGCACCGCTTCCTTATCTAAGGTGAGAAGCTTTCCGTCTCTCTTGAGCCATGCGCCGCCTACCATAACGTTTTCCACATTCTGGGGGTTGGTGAAAAGAATCAGCTGGTCATATATATTGTATTCATTGATGGGAGTAGGACGCTTCATATCCACGGTAATAAGGTCGGCCAAAAGCCCCTCTTTTACCGCTCCCGCCTCTATTCCCAGGGCTTTTGCTCCCAGCTCCGTAGCCATACGGTATACCTGCTTTGCAGGCATGGCCTGGGGATCCTTTAAGTAAGCCTTGTGGATCAGGAAAGCCCCCCGCATGACCTCAAAAAAGTTATTTACATAACCGTCTGTTCCCAGACCTACGGTCATACCGGCTTCCAGCATTTTCCCTACCGGGGCCACGCCGCCGCCCACTTCGCAGTTGGATAACGGCATGGACACTCCTTTGACGCCCCGCTTTGCCAGAATAGCGATCTCCTCATCGGAAACCTGTACCAGCTGGGAAGCCAGCACATGCTCATCTAAGCAGCCCAAACGGTCATATGCCTCTACAGGAGTTGTCCCCAAGTGTTCCTTTGCCCATGCGGGCTCAAAATCACTTTCGCTCAAATGCATGTGGAGCAGGCATCCGGCCTCGTCGGCCATGCGTTTTGCCTCTTTGATAAAATCGCCATCGCAGGTAAACAGGGTGTGGGTGCTCATCACGCCCTTCACCAGGCTGTCTTTGCTGCATGACTTGGCAAAATCATAGTTTTCCTTTAAGCCTAAAAGGCCGTTCTCCCTGCTCTTTCTCTGGCAGGCCTCAAAGGATAAAAATCCTCTGAGACCAGCCTCCTCAATTACTTCTTTTTCAGCGTTCAGGGCATCTGGGATGGAATTAGGGCCCTCCAGTATGTCCACAAATGATGTGACTCCTGAGTCGATCATTTCTACACAGGCCCATCTGGCAGTGATTCTTGCCAAATCGTGATCCACCCTGTCCTCTACATAAGGCCACCAGAAATCCTCCAGGAAATTGGAGAAATCTGTAACCATGGTCTCTGCCGTGATGCCGTGGGACAATACCCCATACATATGGTTATGTCCGTTTACAAATCCAGGCAGGAGCAGCTGGCCGGGGAGGCAGATCACCTCTGCCTCTCCCTGATCTGACTCAAGCTCCTCCCATGGGGCTACAGCGGCGATCCTGTCGCCTTTTACGCGGACGCCCCAGCCTTTCTTTAAGCCTTCCGGCGTCAATACATAGTCTGGTTTTAAAATGGCTTCTGCCAGATTTCCATTTTTAATCATTTTATACTGCCTCTCATACTTTCTGTAAGTCTCATTCCACTTGTGTCCGTCTAAGCGGTTTGTGATATGGCCTCTTACACACAGATCCTCAGCTGCCTTCTGTGCTGCCTTTAATTCAGCCAGCTCGTCTGCAACAGTTAAGATCACGCCCTTCTCCATAACAGGAGCGCCGTCTACGTATACATCGGTGATATTCTTCATGGATGCAGAGTAAACGAGAGTAGAGCATGGATTGTGCATTGGAACTGCCTTTACACACTCGTATGGATCGAAGATCACCAGGTCAGCCTTCTTGCCAGCCTCGATGGAACCGATCTCCTTCTCCATGCCGATTGCTCTTGCGCCGTCGATGGTAGCCATCTCAACAACCTTCTCAGCAGACATGGATAACGGATCTCTTGTAGCGCATTTCTGAAGAAGAGCGGTGTTCTTCATCAGCTCGATCATATCGTTTGCATTGTTGGAAGCAGCGCCGTCTACACCTAAGGAGCAGGTAACGCCAGCCTTTAACAGTTTCGGGATCGGAGCTACGCCGGAGGATAAGTACATATTGGAACATACGTTATGGGAAACCTTCAGGTCGTACTTCTTTGCCTTCTCGATGTCCTCATCTGTCAGATGTACACAGTGTACCATCAGCACGTTTGGTCCGCAGATGCCCATATCGATCATAGCATCAATATCCCACAGGCCATGGATGCCCTTTGCAGCCTCGCGGTCAAACTCAGTCTCGGAGATATGTACCATGAAGCCGGACTTGTACTCGTTGGTAACCTTCCACAGCATCTGCAGAGTCTCTCTTGTGTTGGACCACATAGCAGCAGGAGCTACCCAAACCTTGATACGTCCGTTGTCGCAGTTGTGATAACGCTCGAAAATGTCTCTTACGCCCTTCTCGATGTCATCCTTCTGCTGTGTGATTCCCGGATGAACGCCGTACTGGATACCGGTATCCATACATCCTCTTCCGAAGACGCCGCGGATCTTTAACTCTCTCATTGCCTTGATCACGCCGTCATCAAGACCTTCTCTGGGGTGTGGATACATATAATCCACATTGGTGGTTGTACCGCTGTGGATACCCTCCATCAGTCCCAGCATTGCTCCATGGTAGCAATCCTCTGGAGTCAGATTAGTAGCTGCCGGGAAGGTCATGGTCTCAAGCCAATCTTTTAATACCATGTCATCGCCCAGTCCGCGAAGCAGGGTCTGGAACAGATGGTTGTGGGTATTGATAAAGCCTGGGAACATGATCTTTCCCTCTAAATCTGTCACACGCTCACAGTCTGTGTACTTTGCCTCCAGAACGTCGGTAGGGCCGACCTCTACGATCCTGTCATCCTTTACGGCAACTGCCCCATGAAAGAAAATCTCTCTGCCTGGATTCACTGTTACGATGATTCCGTTTTTAAACAAATGGCTGATCATAAATTACTTCTCCTTTTCTTGTTTTATATTTTCACCGTATCCTCCCCATTTCTGGTCAGGATGCGGGATATATCAGTAATATTTTCCTAAAAAAGCGTCACAAAAATCAGACATACACAAAAATGAATGTCAAAACAGATAGAAAAATAGTCTTTCTCTTTGATTTTTAGTAACTGTTCAGGACGGGGCATCTTCTTGTCCGGCAAAGCCGAACAAGAAGCATCGGAGATTCCTCCGATGTGAGATCTGGCAGGAAAACTCGCCTACAAGCAAGCTTGGCACGAATTTTTCTGCCAGATCTCCCGCCGTCCTGAATAGTTACGATTTTTAATTGAAATTTCAGGGATATATGCAGATATATGTCATCGGACCTGTCCTGGCGCGGTAAAGCCTCCGCATTCTAACCAGGTCTTCCAAAAAGAAGGAATCCGCTGACCATACAGACAAATGATTGATTGAAGTATTTTTTGATGCATTCTTATTCATATTATGCTCCTCAAGCTGATATAAGAATACGAAAGGGGGCTTCTTCCCTTCGGGTGTTTCAGACTTCGTTGTTTCCCCGCTTATATATTTCTTCACGGGCCTGTGTGTTCCGGTATACAGGCTTGGCAGATAGGCTAAAGCCTGAGAAAGCCTATCTGCCCGATGGATTCCTGAGTACATAGCGTCCAGCCGGATCTTCATCCGTAAATCTGCCGTCCTCTATGATCCTATGCCCTCTCAGGAATACATGCCGGATCTTATGTGAAACTGTTATGCCCTCATAGGGGCTGTAGTCAACCTTTTGAACTTGTGTCTTGGCGCTGATGGTATGGGGTGCATCCGGCCAGATGACTGTAAGATCTGCGTCACTTCCCGGCTGTATCACACCTTTTTTCGGATACAGGCCAAAGATCTTAGCCGGTTCCTCTGCCGTCAGCCTTGCAATATCGCTGTAGGACAATCCTTTTTCCTCTGCTGAGGAGTAAAGCAGCTCCAGCCTGTTTTCCACACCCGGCATACCGTTGGGGATCTTTCTGAAATCCTTACGGCCCAGATCCTTCTGTCCCTCATAAAAGAAGGAGCAGTGATCCGTGGAAAGAGTATCTACCGTGCCATCCTTGATTCCCTCCCACAGAGCGTTTCCATCTTCTCTGCTGCGAAGAGGCGGGCTGCACACGTATTTGGCGCTTTCAAAGCCCGGTAAATGATATTTCTCCTCTGTCAAAAACAGATACTGGGGACAAGTCTCGCAGAAAGCCTTTACGCCTTCCCCTTTTGCTTTGCGTATCTCCTCCAATGCCTGTCTGGTGCTGGTATGTACGATGTACACAGGAGCTTCAAGAAGTCTGGCCATATCAAGCATACGGGATACCGCCTCATGCTCCACCTCGTTAGGTCTGGATAAAGGATGCTTGGAAATATCCTCCGGTTTCTCCCGTCCCAGTTCTTCCCGCCTGACATCCAAAATATCACCATTCTCGCAGTGAACCATCAGCATACCGCCATGGCGGGCTGTAAGGGACAGAAGACGGTACATATCCCGATCCTCCACTCCCAGATCCCCCTTATAAGCAGTGTACGCCTTGAAGGAGGTAACTCCCTGCTCCACCATGGAACAGATCTCTTTTTCAATGTTTTCATCATAACGGGCCAGGGTCATATGGAAGGAATAATCGGTAAAGGATTTACCGTCCGCCTTCTCATGCCACCGATCCAGCCCGCTCTGAAGGCTGGCCCCATGCTCCGGCTCTGAAAAATCAATCACCGTCGTTGTCCCTCCGGCAGCTGCTGCCTTTGTTCCGCTGTAAAAATCATCCGATGTCTTGATCTCTCCACAGGGCATATCAAAATGAGTATGTCCGTCAATGCCTCCCGGTACTGCCAGACAGCCGGAAATATCCATCACTTCCTCGCCCTCATAAGGCTGCAGGTTCTCACCCACCTGGGCAATAGTCTCGCCCTCGATCCGAATATCCTGACACAGACAGCCTGCGCCAGTAACTACCGTTCCGTTTTTTAACAGCACGCTGTTTTCCTCCCCGTCAGCTGTGTCCTGCGGTGTATAACACCGCAGTCTTTTTCACTTAATGTAGGATCTCAGATCCATCTCATATTGTTAAATTTCAAACAATTCAGGAAATAAAAAAGGCAAGAGTCACAACTCTTTGTCAAAGGTTGCCAAACTCTTGCCCTAGCTTATAAGTCCTCTCAGTAGGTCACACAAGTATAAACATATTACAGATATGATTAAAATGTTATCATATTAACCACATGTACGGTTTTATTTTAACTCTTTATTTTCAAATGTCAATATTTTACCAATAGATTTTATGGTTCTATTGCATTTTCATTTATTTCGCACAAATTCAAACCCACTTATTTGTGATATTTTCCGACAAATACGTTATTCTCTTGTGAAAATAACGACAATTTAAAAGACTCCTTTTACATAATTCACCTGAACAATAAATGAAAGAAATTTCCATTCCCATAAGAGTGCCGGAATCCTAATATTTAATCAGATTCCGGCTCTCTTTTCTTTTTTCACTTTTAAAACTAATTCGATCCTACATTATACTCCTGATACAAGATTGTATGTATTGAATGCTTAAATCATAAACATTATTTTTCCAAATCACAGAACTAAATTGATGATTCGCCCCCTCAATAATCTCAAGCTTCGCCTTATCGCCATAGAGGTCTAAATAAGGCCCTACTGCATAAACTGGAACTTTTTCATCCATTTCCCCGTGAATAATGAGCACTGGATTCTCATATCCCATTGCTCTTCTTACAATATCGATCTTGCGGATCTGAGAAAGAAACTCGGAAGACATCATTAAGCCTCCAATGTCATAAGCATCTTCATATTTGGATGGGACTGCATGAACACGGCTGCTGATATCATAGTAGGCCACATTCCCTGGAGCCCACATAACCGCCCCCTTCGGTTTTAATTCCGGTATAATATTGGATACGATCGCTCCGCCCAGACTATGTCCTACTGCAAACATATTTTCTTTATCGCACCATATCTGTTCCTTCGCCCACAGATAAATTGCCCGCGCCTGCTCAATTTCGTCCTCATAGCGCATTTCTGAAAAATCCCCGTCGCTCTCTCCGCATCCGTAAAAATCAAATTTAACACAGGCAATACCATTCTCTGCACATTTTCTGGCAAAAAGTTCATGAAGACGCATAAGGCCAATGCGATCCACACAAAATCCATGATAAAAGCATACGGTAGGAAAAGGCCCTTTTCCCCCGGGCAGCCGTACATCCCCTCTAATCAGCTTATTTCCCACCTGCAATTCTACATTAATAAACATTCCGATTCCTCCATTAACCCGCATATGTGTATCCTAGCAATTTTGGTAAAACCATAGTAATCTCAGGAAACAGGATCAGTAAGGCCAGCAATCCATAAAGAACAAGGATCATTGGAAATGTATTCTTAAAAATCTCCTCAAAACTGGTATTGGATACTCTTTGAGCGACAAATAAGTTTCCTCCCATAGGGGGTGTGATCATTCCAATACACAGATTGATAACCATGATAATCCCGAAGTGAAGAGGGTCGTATCCAATTGCTACAGCAATCGGTGCAAATATAGGCCCAAAAAGCACAATAGATGAAATTGTATCAAGAAACATTCCAATGATCAGTAATGCAATATTGATCATAAGCATGATCAATGGACCGGAAGATGTAACTGACAGCATCCATTCCGTAACAAGAGTCGGCACTTGATTCATAGTCAAGATCCGTCCAAACGTATTTGCTGCTCCAAACAAAATCATGATAGTGGCCGAAGTAATCGTAGCATCAAACATAGCCTGGCAAAATGCTTTCCACGAAAGGGAATGGTATACAAACACAGCTACAATAATCGCATAGACCACACCAATAACTGCTGATTCCGTTGGAGTAAAGATTCCCGAATAAATCCCCCCCAAAATGATCAGTGGCATCAAAATTGCCGGAATCGCCTTTTTAAGGATCACTATTTTTTCCGCTGTCGTAATTTCTGTCGTTTCCTTTCCCTTGTATCCAC
>ENA-UONU01002209-UONU01002209.1-human-gut-metagenome-genome-assembly--contig:-CS51-NODE-2209-length-11863-cov-4.744326_pt1 | contig 11863 bp, 7 predicted proteins | sample MGYA00242462_ERZ724009 | MGnify/ENA metagenome assembly ERZ724009 | reverse complement strand
TTCCCTTTCCTGCCAGAGGATGGCTTCTCCTTGTCTCCTTATACCGTTTGATCAGCACATGGTCGCTGGCATCTAAAAACAAGATCTGGTAATCCATGTTTCTTGCCTTCCAGCCCTCAAACAGACTTTCTAACTGCCCCAGATCCTCGCCGCTGCGTATATCGATCCCCAGAGCTGCCTGGCTGATGTCTCCTCCCGAAGCTGCCAGCTGAGCAAATTTATCCATAAGGGAAATGGGAAGATTGTCCACACAGTAAAAGCCCAGATCCTCCAACATTTTAAGCGCTATGGTCTTGCCTGCCCCAGACATTCCAGTCACAATCACAAGCTTCATCTTAATTACCTCAATCCTGTAGAATGCCCCGCCCCAAGGCAGAGGCTCACGATCCTAAAATACACCCCAGGATTTTACTTCCATCTCAAGCTCCACACCGGAAGAATCCTTCACCTTCTCACTCACCTGGCGGCACAGCTCCATAATATCAGAGGCAGTGGCATGGTCATAGTTTATAACAAAGCCACAATGTTTGTCTGATACCCTGGCGCCTCCCACTGAAAATCCCCGAAGCCCGGCTTCCTCAATAAGCTTTCCTGCAAAATTCCCCTGAGGGCGTTTAAAGGTACTCCCTGCACTGGGATACTCCAAAGGCTGTTTCTCCCTTCTCAATTGGGACAGTTCCTTCATCCTGGCTTCTATCGCCGGGTGTTCTCCGGGGCTTAACTGAAAAGTGGCTTCCAAAACCGTATAGCCCCGATCGGGAATACAGCTGCGGCGGTATCCCAGCTCCAGCTCTCCGGCTGGTATCTCCCTCACTTCCCCCTGGGAAGTCATGATCCTGGCCGATACCAGAATGTCCCGGATCTCTGAACCATATGCACCTGCATTCATCACCAGCGCTCCTCCCACCGTTCCCGGTATACCGGCGGCAAACTCCATGCCTGTAAGAGAGGAATCAAGAGCCAGCCGGGCGCTCCTGCTCAAGCGCTCCCCTGCCCCGGCAATGAGCCGCGTATCCTCTGTGCGGCAGTAAGCCCAAGACGGATCCAGGGAAATGACGATCCCCCTGACTCCCTGATCGCTGACCAAAAGGTTGCTTCCATTTCCCAATATTTTCCAGTCTATTTTCTCCCTATTCAGGCAGCGGATCAGCCTGGACAGCTCCTCCTCGTTTCCCGGGCTCACCAGCGCCTGAGCCGGCCCTCCTACCCGGAAGGTAGTATGGCGGCTCATCGGTTCCTCTAAAAAGTACCGGGACTTCTCTGATGTCAGGATCTCCTTCAGCATACATTCCAGATTCAATCTATCTTCCTCACTTTTCTATTGTTCCCTTTCCTATCTCCCAAGCTCCGGGCAAAGACACCCTTCTAGCGTTTTCCCAGATTAGCCTGAACCCTGTTATACAGCTCCTGGGCCGCATTGTAACCCATCTTTTTCTGTCGGTAATTGACTGCTGCAGATTCCACAATAATAGCGAGATTCCGCCCCGGACGGATCGGGATGGTATGGCATACCACCTGATTTCCCAAAAATTCTGTATACTGATCCTCCAGACCCAGGCGGTCATACTCCTTATCCTTGCTCCAATCCTCCAGCTTGATCACCATGTCAATCGACTGGGTATCTTTCACGCTCTCTACACCGAACAGGGTTTTTACGTCAATGATCCCGATTCCCCGAAGTTCAATAAAGTGTTTTGTAATGTCAGGAGCGCTTCCGATCAGGGTATCATCGCTGACACGCCGGATCTCCACCACATCGTCTGTCACCAGCCGGTGTCCCCGCTTGATCAGCTCCAGGGCAGCCTCGCTCTTTCCGATCCCACTTTCGCCCATGATCAGGACACCCTCGCCGAATACGTCGATCAAAACGCCATGGATGCTGATCATGGGAGCCAGCTTCACATTAAGCCAGCGTATGATCTCCGCCATCAGTGCAGATGTCGTTTTATCCGATACCAGACACGGAACACCGTAATAGTTGCAAAATTCCAACATATCTTCGTCTGGATCCTGATCCCTGCTGAACACCAGGCAGGGGATCTGGCTGGAGGTCAGCTTGTCGTACATCTGGCGCTTTCTCTCCCGGCTCATGGTATTGATATATGCCTGCTCCACATATCCAATGATCTGCACTCTCTCCCGGTCAAAATGATTAAAAAAACCAGTAAGCTGGAGAGCCGGACGGTTCACATCCGGATGGGTCAGGACGATCTTATCCGTATCGATCTCCGGCGTTGTATTCCTCAGTTTCATCTTTTCGATCAGTTCTGTAATGGTAACTCCATGCATGGCAATACCCCCTGAGTTTCTCTCTCTATTTGTTTTTTATTTGTTTTTATTTATTTTCTATTTCTTTCTTATTCATTCCCAGCTAGCTTTCATACTATCATAATTTCATGTGCTTGTCATGTATTTTGCCGAAAAAAGCGGTATACAGATTCTGCCGCTCTCCGGTTCATCTGGGGAACCTGAGCCAGCTCCTCCACAGAAGCACTCCGCACTGCCTCAATATCCTTAAACTGGCGCATAAGTGCTTTCCTTCTGGCCGCTCCGATACCGGGTATATCGTCCAGGATCGATCTCACCTGGCCTTTTCCCCGAAGGCTCCTGTGATATTCAATCGCAAAGCGGTGAGCCTCGTTCTGGATCCTGGTAATGAGGTTAAAACCTTCGCTGTGCCGGTCAATGGGAACCTCTGCATTATTGTAATACAATCCTCTGGTACGGTGGTTATCGTCCTTTACCATGCCGCACACAGGGATCGAAAGTCCCAGCTTTTCCAGCACTGACAGAGCAATATTCACCTGGCCGCGGCCACCATCCATCATGATCAGATCCGGAAACCTGGTAAAGCTTCCCATGTCTGCATTCTGCACGGTGCTGCCTGAGCCCTCTGGGCCCTGTACGTTCTGCCTTTCCTCGTCTATCTGCGCCTTTTCCCGCAGCCCATGGGAAAAGCGGCGGGTCAGGACTTCCTCCATCGAGGCGTAATCATTTGGCCCCAGTACTGTTCGGATACGGAACTTCCGGTAATCGCTCCGCTTCGGCCTGCCATTCTCATAGACTACCATAGAGCCTACGGATTCCACCCCGCTTGTATTGGAAATATCGTAAGCTTCTATGCGGCGGATCCCTTCCAGGCCAATCAGTGCCCCGATCTGGTTCATCGCTCCGATGGTGCGCAGTTCTTCCCGCTTGATCTTCTCCTTATCCTGAGACAGCACCAGAGCCGCATTCCTGGCTGCCAGTTCCACCAGACGTTCCTTCTCCCCCTTTTGAGGAACCACCAGCTTTACCTTCTGTCCTCTCTTGGCGGAAAGCCACTGGCTTACCACCTCCGCATCAGCCAGAGGATATTGGAGCCATAATTCTTTGGGGATCAATGGGGTTCCTGCGTAAAACTGCTTCACAAAGCTGTCCAGGATTTCTCCCTCGTCCTCTGCCGTTCCTGCTGAAATATGAAAGTGATCCCTACCGATCAGCTTTCCCTCCCGGATAAAAAACACCTGAACCACGGCATCCTGCTGATCCCTGGCCAACGCTACAATGTCCCTGTCCTCTGCGGCGCTGCTGGTAATTTTCTGCCTCTGGGCCACCTGCTTTACACTGGATAAAAGCTCCCTGTACTCAATAGCCTTCTCAAACTCCAGATTCTCTGAGGCCTCCTGCATCTTTTCCTCCAGTCTTTTTAGGAGGGGACCATATTTTCCATTTAGGAAATCCAATGCCTGTTGGAAATTAGCCTGGTAATCCTCTTTGGAAATATATCCCTGGCAGGGGGCGTCACACTGTTTGATATGATAATTCAGGCACGGACGGTCTTTTCCCGTATCCTTGGGGAGATTCCTGTTACAGGTGCGGATGCGATACAGCTTGTGGATCAGATCCAGAGTATCCTTGACTGCTCCCGCGCTGGTATAAGGGCCGAAATACCGGCTCTTTCCGTCCTTCTTCATATCTCTGGCAAAAAGAAGCCTTGGAAAATCCTCCCCCACCGTGGCTTTGATATAGGGATAACTCTTATCGTCCTTTAACATTGTATTATAACGCGGACGGTGTTCCTTGATCAGATTGCATTCCAGTACCAGGGCTTCCAGCTCAGAATCCGTGAGAATATACTCAAACCAGGCTATATGGGATACCATCTGCTCGATCTTCGCTGTCTTATTCCTGCTGCTCTGAAAATACTGCCTCACCCTATTTTTCAGGCTGACAGCCTTTCCCACATAAATAATCTCGTCTCTGTCATTGTGCATCAGATAAACACCGGGGCTTGGGGGAAGCTTCTTCAATTCTTCTTCCAGATCAAACACTTAGGGATCCTCCTTTTCAGGCGCAGCTTCGGGGTAAAAAAGCGTTCCCTTCCACCGCCTCAAAACGCCTGTTCTTTCTTCTATGCTATCATACCATATTTTTAAGAGTCTGCATAGAAAAACATACCCGGCCAGTCTGTCCTCCTGCTGTCCGGGTATGTTTCTTATGATCTTCCTTTGTCTCTCTTTAATAGGGTTATCTGATATGAGCAGGAAGCGGCTGCTGATGATCTGTACTTATGCTTCAGCCAAACAGCGCTTCAAGGTCGCTCTCACAGCTCCCTTTCCTGCGATCAGCTGAGCAAAAATACTCTCTGCATATTCGCCCAGGCCAGCTTCATACAGATCTACGCCGAAAATACGGGCATCGCTGAAAATAGGAGCCAAAACGGCATGGACATCACATGTCTCTCCTATCTTTACGCCTTCCAGCTTAGCAGAAAGCTCCCCATACATAGGATCAGGGCTGACTGTAAATTCATTTCCCTCGTCATCTACGCCTAACAGATAACGACACCATCCTGCCTGAACCATTGGGATAAATTTCAGGGATTTCACATCCAGCTCCGGTCTCGCCATATACTCTTTTATGGTTTCACCAAAACGGATTGAAAGCTTCTGTGAAGTATCACAGGCGATTCTCTGAGGCGTGTCAGGCATAAACGGGTTGGGAACCCGGATCTGAAGCACCTCATCGATAAATTTCTTTGGGGAAAGGATACCAGGATCCGTTACAACAGGCAGCCCCTCCTGATAACCAATGATCTCCACCAGCTTCACCAGATCCTCATCCTTCATCTCATCGCTGATCTTAGTGTATCCCAGCAGACAGCCGTACACAGCCAGGGTAGTATGAAGAGGATTCAAACAGGTACATACCTTCATGCGCTCTACCTTCTCTACTGTGTCTCTGGTGGTAAACATTACGCCGGCCTTCTCAAGCTGAGGACGTCCATTGGGGAACGCATCCTCGATCACCAGATATTCTGCCTCCTCTGCGTTCACAAAGGGAGCTACATAGGTATTTTTGCTGGTGACAATATTCTCTGTATCCTCAAATCCACATTCCTCCAGCATCTTCTTCACGCTGTCATCAGGACGTGGGGTAATCTTGTCGATCATACTCCATGGGAAGGACACTCTGGAAGGATCTTCTATATAATCCAGAAATCCCTTCTCAGCCTTTCCATTCTCTGTCCAGGCTTTGGCATAAGCGTGTACAGCTGCATACAGCTTGTCTCCATTATGGGAACAGTTATCCATACTTACCATAGCTAAAGGAGCCGCTCCATGAGTGTATCTCCAATAACATAGGGAAGCCAGCTTGCCAATGTAGCTGTCTGATGCCTCAGGGCCTGCCTCAAAGTCAGCAGTCACATCCGGGCGGTAAGCTCCATCTGCTGATGTAAGGCTATAGCCCTTTTCTGTAATGGTGAAGCTGACCATCTGAAGGGTAGCGGAAGCAAAGATTTCCTGAAGGCGGCTCCAGTCCTCGCTGTCATGACGGTCTACGGTCAGTGACTGTGCTAAACTGCCGATGACGGTTTTTTCAATGGTTCCATTGGCCTTCAGCGTTACCAAAAGGCTCAGATCATCCTGAGGACGGTAAGCTTTCTTAATGATCTCATAGTCATAGCCCTCCGCTACGATGATACCTGTTTTCTCCACGCCTTCATTTAAAAGCTGCTGCTGCCGTGCTGCCGGAAAAGCCCGAAAAATATTCCCTGCTCCGAAATGGATCCACTGGGGACAGGTCCTGGTCGCTTCCTTCATTGCCTGCCGGTCAAATTCCGGCAGCTGGATCCCTGCTTTCTCCCACTGCTCTTTGTTCTTCAGTTCGCGATCCAATAAATGCATAGCAATCCCTCCTATATTAGCTTGAAATGTACATCCTCAACAAAAACTTCTAACCCTATCTTACCACCCCGCCCGAAAATAATCCATGTCCCTTTTTGCCTAATACATTGCAAAAATTGCTGTCAGGAATAACAAAATTCAAAGAATTTTACATTTTTTATAAGGGAAGGGGGGAATTTCCCTTTTTCCTGCGTTATCTATATGCCAGATATTTTCCGGTAATATACAAAAAAGAGGAAAAAAACGTGATTACCTACGAACCCTTTTGGGATACCCTGAAACATTCCGGGGAATCTACTTACACCCTGATCCACACCCACAATGTTTCCAGCTCCACTCTGGACCGACTGAGAAAAAACAAACCGCTGAGCACCACTACCCTGAACGATCTGTGCCGCATCTTAGACTGCCCCATCAACGCCATTTTATCCTACGAACCCTCAGACGACGACCAGATCCTCTAGGATGCCATACATAAAATCCAATCCTATCGAAAGAGAGGCCATATTGGACAGCCTGAGACCGGTTATGAGGCCAGCAAAGAAACCGGCATACTCCGGCGGTCTCATTTTCATGTCATAAACATTCTTTCCGGTTCAGGGAATGCTAAGCTTGCTCCTCTGGCGAACGTATGTTTTGACTGTTATTTTGATTCCTAACAGATTTCTACAACGCAAAAAAGCCTTGATCTACAAGGCTTTCTAAATGGAGCATACGGGACTTGAACCCGTGGCCTCCACACTGCCAGTGTGGCGCGCTCCCAACTGCGCTAATGCCCCAACGCTTTTTCATGATACCATAGAGCTTTGGAAAAATCAAGCACTTTTTTCTTGAGAGTTCCGCCGCCCAGTGATCTGACATTACGTATTTAGAAGCTTTCTTTTGCTTTCTTTTAAATACATTATTTTTGTTCTTTCCCCTCCCATCGTGCATAGACTGTACCAACAGACCGCTGGAGGACGCCAATGCAGTCAATCACCCGCCACCTTCTGGTACAGCAGATGGAGTGCTGCGATCACCCCGTATTATTCTGTCAGATCCAATATCCTCAATTCTCCTTCCCCGACAGCAAAGCTGTAGAAAAAGCCATCAATCAATATTGCCGCCGTCATGCCAAGGAACGTCAAGCTTACTGTCAATCCCATCTCTTTCCTCAAGCCTGCCAGGAATACCGGGCAGCCCGAAGCAGCGGACGTACCTTTCTCCCCTATGAATTTCAGGTAGAATATGTGGTCACTTACCATCAAAACTGCCTTATCAGTCTATATACAGATCAGTATACCTTCACGGGAGGCGCTCACGGAAGTACGAATCGGATCTCCTGTACCTGGGATCTTTGCACAGGCAGGAAACTCCCCCTAAGACATTTTTTCCCTTATTTTTCCTCCCCCTCATCTTCTGCTATTCCTCCTGCTGACACCTCCCTTCTTTCCTGCCTCCAAAACTGGTTGGAGCAGGAAATCCGAGAACGCAGAAAGAAAGATCCTTCTCTTTACTTTGAAGATTTCCCTCAGCTTTTGCGCAGTACCTTTCAGGAAGATCAGTTTTTCCTGGAACCAAAGGGGATCGTCTTCTACTTCCAGCCCTACGACATTGGCCCTCACTCCACAGGGCTCCCCACCTTCCTTCTTCCTTTTTTCCAAAGGGCTGCGTAATACTGAAGACGTTTCTTTCTTCCGCCTTACTCTGCTGGCTCAAACCTCCGTTTCTGACGGATCTCAGGATATTTTTCCTTATCCACCAGGGAAAAGAACATCTCCGCCGGCCTGGCAAAAGTCCCAAAATCCCCATATAAAGCCTGGTAAATCACCAGTTCTTCCCCTGTCTCTGTGTGCTGGGCTATACTGCGGATCACATAGAGATATTTATTTGTCTTTTTCTCGTCCTCAGACAGAGTTTCCCGCTTAAAATGACGGACAATGGTTCCAGGAACCATGGGGTCAAAGATATTTTCCCGGTTCTCTTCCCTTTTCTGCTCCATTTCATATCTTCCTTTCCAAACCGTTTTCCAATCCCAACTGTTTTTCCAAAACAGCATAAAACCGGCATTCCCTTGAGCTTCTAGCGCTCAAAGAAATGCCGGTTCTGTATATTCATGACTGTTTCAGGAGCTTATATCGTAACGGCTCCCCTCCACCAAAAGATGATCAGAGATTAGTCGTTGCCGTACAGAGTAACCAGCTTCTCTAAGTAAGCATAACGCTCCTTAGCCTCTGCCTCATTACGTGCAAACAGCTCTTTTGCTCTCTCTGCATTCTTCATGGTCAAGGACAGGTAACGTACCTCACCCTTTAAGAAGTTCTGGTACTCATCCATGTTTGGAGCCTTGGAATCCAGAGTGAACTTCTTCTCAGCTGCTGGGTTGTAACGGAAGTTATTCCAGTAACCGCACTCTACAGCCAGCTTCTCCTCTGTCTGAGCCTTGTCCATTCCCTTCTTAATACCATGGTTGATACATGGAGCATAAGCAATGATCAGAGATGGTCCCGGATATGCCTCTGCCTCAGCGATTGCCTTAACAGTCTGAGCCATATCAGCACCCATACAGATCTGTGCTACATATACATAGCCGTAGCTCATAGCAATACCAGCCAGATCCTTCTTCTTGGTCTCCTTGCCGCCTGCAGCGAACTGAGCTACAGCACCAGTCTTGGTAGCCTTGGAGGACTGACCGCCTGTATTGGAGTAAACCTCGGTATCGTATACCATGATGTTGATATCCTTGCCGGAAGCCAGAACATGGTCAACACCGCCAAATCCAATATCGTAAGCCCATCCGTCACCACCGAAGATCCACTGGGACTTCTTAGCTAAGAAATCTTTATTCTTAACGATCTCTCTGCACAGGTCGCAGTCAACGCCGTCAACAGCAGCAACCAGCTTCTCAGTAGCAGTTCCGTTGAGAGCGCCGATTCCGAAGGTATCTAACCACTCCTTGCAGGCTGCCTTGATCTCATCGGAAGCCTTCTCTTCTGCCATTAAAGCCTCAACCTTAGCCTTTAAGCCATCTCTTAATGCATTCTGAGCTAACAGCATGCCGTAGCCGAACTCAGCATTGTCCTCAAACAGGGAGTTATCCCATGCAGGACCCTGGCCCTTTGCATTTACGGTGTAAGGAGTAGATGGTGAGGAGTTGCCCCAGATAGAGGAACATCCAGTTGCGTTTGCAATGTACATTCTGTCACCAAACAGCTGGGTGATCAGCTTAGCATATGGAGTCTCTCCACATCCAGCACATGCGCCGGAGAACTCAAGGAGAGGCTGTCTGAACTGGCTTCCCTTAACGGTGTTCTCTTTGAACTTAGCCAGAACTTCTTCCTTGATTGGCAGGGACTGACCAAAGTCATATACTGCCTGCTCGCCGCGGTTTGCCTCAAGGCCTTCCATAACCAGAGCCTTGTTGCCCTTCATGCCTGGGCATACGTTTGCACAAGAACCACATCCGGTACAATCCAGAGCGGAGATGGTCATAGCAAACTTGTAACCAGCCATACCGGTCATATCCTTCATCTTCATCTCTGCAGGAGCATTCGCTGCCTCATCAGCAGTCAGTGCAACTGGACGGATTACAGCGTGAGGACATACATAAGCACAGAAGTTACACTGGATACAGTTGTCAGGATTCCATACAGGAACCTTAACAGCGATACCGCGCTTCTCGTATGCGGAAGATCCAGATGGTGTGGAACCGTCTACGTACTCAGTAAATGCAGATACTGGCAGGGAATTTCCTTCCTGAGCGCTTACCTTGGTCTGGATGTTGTTAACGAAATCAACAACGTCCTTTCTTCCATGGCTTACAACTGCATAATCAAGGCCCTCGTCCTCGCAGTTCTTCCAGCTCTCTGGAACCTCTACCTTGTGAACGCCCTTAGCGCCTGCATCGATAGCAGCCCAGTTCTTCATAACAACGTCTTCGCCCTTACGTCCGTAAGTTGCCTTTGCAGCAGCCTTCATTAACTCGTTTGCCTTCTCAGCAGGAATGATGCCGGTCAGCTCGAAGAATGCGGACTGAAGAATGGTGTTGATACGTGTTGGGCCCATGCCGGTCTCGATACCGATCTTTACACCGTCGATAGTATAGAAGTTAATGTTGTGCTCAGCAATGTACTTCTTAACCTGTCCTGGCAGATGCTTCTCAAGTCCTTCCATATCCCATGGGCAGTTTAACAGGAATGTACCACCGTCAACCAGCTCCTGTACCATATTGTACTTGCGCACATATGCAGGGTTATGGCAGGCAACGAAGTTAGCGGTACGGATCAGGTAGGTAGACTTAATTGGACTGTGTCCAAAACGAAGGTGAGACATGGTAACGCCGCCGGACTTCTTGGAGTCGTAATCGAAGTATGCCTGAGCGTACATATCTGTGTTGTCACCGATGATCTTGATGGAGTTCTTGTTTGCTCCTACTGTACCGTCTGCTCCCAGACCCCAGAACTTACAGTTAGATGTTCCCTCTGGAGTGGTAACTAAAGGAGCGCCGATCTCTAAGGACAGGTTGGTAACATCATCCACAATACCGATGGTAAACGGAGACTTCGCTGTATTATTGTAAACAGCTACGATCTGAGCTGGTGTGGTATCCTTGGAACCTAAGCCGTAACGTCCGGTTAAGATCTTAACCTGATCAAACTTGCTTCCCTTCAGGGCAGCAACAACGTCTAAGTACAGAGGCTCGCCGATGGAACCTGGCTCTTTTGTTCTGTCTAATACGGAAATAACCTTAACAGAATCAGGAATTGCATCGATCAGGGCCTGTGTGCAGAATGGTCTGTACAGACGAACCTTAACAACACCAACCTTCTGTCCCTGCTTAACCAGGTAGTCAATGGTCTCCTCGATGGTGTCGTTTACAGAACCCATAGCAATGATCACATGCTCTGCATCAGCAGCGCCATAGTAGTTGAACAGCTTATAGTCAGTGCCGATCTTAGCATTAACCTTGTCCATGTACTCCTGAACGATTGCTGGAAGTGCATCGTAGTATGGGTTGCAGGCCTCTCTTGCCTGGAAGAAAATGTCAGGGTTCTGAGCAGAACCTCTCTGGCATGGATGGTTTGGATTCAGCGCATGCTTACGGAAAGCGTCAACTGCATCCATATCAACCATTTCCTTCAGATCCTCGTAATCCCAGGTCTCGATCTTCTGGATCTCATGGGAAGTACGGAAACCGTCGAAGAAGTTGATAAAAGGAACCTTACCCTTTAATGCTGCCATATGAGCAACTGGAGTTAAGTCCATAACTTCCTGTACACTGGACTCGCACAGCATAGCGCAGCCAGTCTGACGGCATGCATAAACGTCGGAATGATCACCGAAAATAGATAACGCATGGCTAGCAAGAGCACGTGCGGATACGTTAAATACGCCTGGCAGCTGCTCGCCTGCGATCTTATAAAGGTTAGGAATCATCAGTAACAGACCCTGGGAAGCGGTGTAGGTAGTAGTCAGAGCACCTGCTGCCAGAGAACCGTGAACAGCTCCTGCTGCTCCTGCCTCGGACTGCATCTCTGTGATCTGAACCTCACGGCCGAAGATGTTTGTTCTTCCGTCTGTTGCCCATTCGTCTGTGGCTTCTGCCATAGGTGAGGATGGGGTAATCGGATAGATAGCCGCTACATCAGTAAATGCATAAGAAGCATGAGCTGCTGCATGGTTACCATCCATGGTTTTCATTTTTCTTGCCATTT
>ENA-UONU01002207-UONU01002207.1-human-gut-metagenome-genome-assembly--contig:-CS51-NODE-2207-length-11863-cov-10.385671_pt1 | contig 11863 bp, 11 predicted proteins | sample MGYA00242462_ERZ724009 | MGnify/ENA metagenome assembly ERZ724009 | reverse complement strand
ATCAATATATGCCCGGCTATCAGCCGTATTATCAGCCGCCCATGGCGGACCAGCTGACGCAGCTGCGGCAGTCCTATCAGCCCATGCAGCAGCCGCAGCAAGCCCCGGCGTCACCGTCTATTGTGTGGGTGCAGAGTGAGATGGAGGCGGCAAATTATCTGGTGGCGCCTAACTCTGCCGTTACCTTGTGGGACAGTAACGCCCCAGTGGTCTATCTCAAACAGGCGGACGCAAGCGGCAAGCCCAGCATGAAGATATATGACCTTGTAGAGCGCAATCAGAGGCCCGTACAGGCCCCACAGGCTCCGGCGGTAGAGTATGCGCCCCTGTCTCGTCTGGAGGCGTTGGAGGCCCGTCTGGATGCGCTGGCGGCAAAAGATAAGGAGGATGCGGAATGAATCCCTTTTTCCAGGCCATGGGCGGCAACAGACAGCCCAACATGATGCAGCAGTTTCAATCCTTCATGCAGCAGATGCAGGGCAAGGACCCTAACGCCATGATACAAGAGATGGTATCCTCTGGACGCATTTCACAAGATCAGCTTAACCAAGTCCAAAAGCAGGCCCAGCAGATGCAGGGCATGTTTGAGGGGATGCGGGGTATGTTTGGGAAATAAACAGCAGGGGCATTAAGCCCCCGCCGTTCGGTCAGGTTTTGTGTGGACTGGCTCTGTCATCATTCTCTCAATGCTCCAGCCACGCACATATCGGTTGTGAAATGTGACCCAGTTAATTCCTAATTCTTTTGCCCATTCCACAAGCGTTTGAGTCCGTCCATTGTACTCAATCACAATGTTATCGGACTTGTTTATATTCTGCGTTTTCATCGTTGCCCAGCGGCAGTTCTCAGGACAATAGGGGCCGTCATTATCCCTTCTGTCCAGCGTATAACCCTCCGGCCTACCGCCAATAGAATCAGACCACTCAACAAACTTGAAAAAATCATGCCATTCTTCGCAAACATAAATCCCACGGCCACCATGACGGCGATAGATTTTTGACTTCTCATTGTAACACCGTTGCATCATCTGTCGCCAGATTCCATACAAGGGATGCTTACTGCGGCCGTCTTGTTTGGTGTAGATGGTATTTCTGAGACAACCGCAACTTTTTACGGCTCCGTTTTTGAATTGATAAGGCAATACATCAATTGTCCCACCGCAATCACATCGGCATCGCAACCTCCAACTGGTATCGTCTGGCTTTCTTTCAGCCAGTCCAATTACAGTCAAGTAATTGCTCCGTTTTCCGATGTACTCGTTCACATCGAAATATGGTTTATAGATTCTTTTTTGTTCCATCGCATTTACCCTTTCATGCGCCCTGATTGTCAGATTGCGTGGAAACCGTCAGGGTAACGGCTTGTCGGGAGCGACCCTATCCACGCATAACAATTATAGCACAAAAACATCAAAAAGTATATAGATGCGGCCGCATTTATAAATATTTTTACAAAGGAGAAAGTTATATGTCTCTTAGTAATGACGCAACTCTGACTATGCCGGTAGCTCCTGCGTATTCCGCTGGTGGCTATGGCGGCAATGGTTCCATGTGGGGTGGAGACTGGTCTGCCTGGATTATTTTGTTTCTCATTTGGGGGGCCTTTGGAGGCGGCTGGGGTAATGGCTTCGGCGGAGGTTTTGGCGGAGCAAACGGGCCTGGATTCCAGGGTTACGCTACACGCTCCGACATCAACGAGGGCTTCGCCCTGAACGGTCTCCAGAACGGCCAGACCTCCATCCGGGATGCCGTGAGCAACGGCTTCCATGGCGTGGATACCGCTGTGTGCAACCTGGGCTATCAGACGCAGGCGGGCTTTAATGCCATCGGCGCCCAGCTGGCGCAGTGCTGCTGCGATACTCAGCGGAGCATTGACGGCGTCCGGTACGACATGGCAACTCAGGCTTGCGATACCCGCAACACCATCCAGTCCAGCACGCGGGACATTATCGACAACGCCAACGCCAACAGCAGAGCGATCCTGGACTTCCTGACCCAGGACAAGATCGCTACTCTGACGGCTGAAAACCAGAGCCTGAAGTTCCAGGCTTCTCAGGCGGCTCAGAATGCTTTCATTACCGCCAACCAGGAAGCGCAGACTGCCGAGCTGATCCGCCGAATCAATCCCATGCCTGTCCCGGCCTATCAGGTGCCCAATCCTTATGCCGGATGTGGGTGCAATCCCTGCGGCTGCGGCTGCTAAAACCCAATACATCAACTTGTAAGAAAGGCTTACATGTTCGGCCCCGTGCCGATTTTGAACCATGCGGCGGGGGCAATAGCCTCCGCCGACTTTTTTGAAAGGAATGAAGTTTATGGCTGAATACAGCAACAGCGCAATTGTAACCGTTGCCGCTGGTCAGAACGTGCCTTTTACCGAGGAGGCAAACACAGGCAAGCCCTGCATTGTGCATCGGGAAGGCGCTGGGCTTGTGACTCTTCGCGGCCTCACGAACCAGTGCCGGGCAAAATTCAAAGTTTCCTTTGGAGCGAACATTGCTATCCCCACCGGTGGGACCGTGGAGGCCATCACGGCAGCGATCTCCATCAATGGTGAGGCGCTGAACGCTTCCACCGCTACCATCACCCCGGCTGCCGCAGAGGATTTCTTCAATATTTATGTTTCCGCTGTGGTGGATGTCCCTCGTGGCTGCTGTGTTACCGTAGCCGCCCGAAATACCAGCACCCAGCCTATCCTCGTTGCCAACAGTAATTTTATTGTTGAGCGCATCGCGTGAAAGGAGAAAAACATGAGAGAATACAGTGAAGTCAGAGAAATCCTCTGCGATCTCCTGTCTGATTCCATCAAAGACGGGAAAATTGCTATCGGTGATGTAGAGATCATCAAGAATATGCTGAGCGGCATTGAGAAGACATACAAGATTGAAATGTTTGAAGAGGATGGCAGCTACAGTCAGGCAGCTGACATGGACTCTCCTTCCAGCTATGCCAGAGGCTCCAGCTATGCCAACCGTGGCAAGCACTATGTCCGAGGCCACTACAGCCGGGACGGCGGCTACTCCCGTGACGGGCGCGGCGGATACAGCCGCGACGGCTACTCCCGTGCCCGCGGTTATTCCCGCAGTGAGGCGAAGGACTCCATGATGGAGCAGCTGGGCGCTATGATGGAGGACGCATCCAATGACCGGGAGCGGGAAGCGATCCGGATGTGCATGGAACATCTCAATCAGGAATAATTTCCACAAAACAAGGGGGCCGCTTGCATAGCGGCCCCTTTTGTTGTATAATTGTTGTACAACTTGATAACAAGCTAGAGCGTTCAGCGCCAGAGTTCGGAGTGATCCGGGCTTTGGCGCTTATTTTTTTGAAATTGAGGTGAAATTGATATGGCAGCTGCAGAAGAGTCTATCCGCGGGAAAACCAGACCGGATATGTCCAGAAACGAGGGACTGGCCGGACAGACGGTCACGAAGGGAGACTATGAATATACCTATGATGACAATGGGTATGCGAAAAAGGCCATCAATGTCAAAAACAGGCAGGAACGGGAACAGGAGGGGTATGGTGGAGGCGGATATTCCGGAGGCGGAGACTCTTCCTATTATGACTCTCTCCAGCCCACGGACCTTTCTGGGTACCTGAATGACATGTACAAAGCCTACACGGACGCACAGCTGGCGGCTCTGAAATCGGCATACGAACAGAATTTGGCAGGGTTGCAGGCGGACGCGGAGAAAATTCCAGGCATTTACCAGGGCGCCCGGAATGAAGCGGCGTCTCAGAATGATATTGCCCGGATGGCCTTTAACGAGTACGCAAACGCACGGGGATTGAACACTGGCACCAGCGGACAGGCGGCGCTTGCCAGTTCGGCCACGCTGCAAAGCAACCTCACGGACATCTCCACAAAGGAGTCCGATGCCATTGCGGAAAACGCCCTGCAACAGCAGCAGCTTGCCATTCAGTACCGCAATGCGGCAGTGCAGGCGCAGGCGGAAGGGAACTACCAGATGGCCCAGGCCCTGTACAATGAGTATGTACGGCAGGACAACGCCGCCATGCAGACGGCACAGCTTGCCCAGGAGCAGGCCAACTGGGAAGCACAGTTCAACGCTGGAAACAGCCAGTGGCAGCAGCAGTTTGACGCTTCCCAGCAGGAGTATCAGGACAGCCTCGCGGCTCAGAACCGGGAATATGCCTATAATCTGGCGATGACGATGCTGGCGGCTGGCGTGATGCCGGACACCAACACTCTGAACGAGGCTGGGATTTCCACAGCCGACGCGCTGAATATGCGGCTTGCTGCAATGTCTACTGGTGGTTCGGGCGGCGGGAGGGAAAGCCCTGAAAGAAGCTCTGATGTGGATGTGCCAAACGAAAATGAACCGGGGTTGGTATCTCCTTCCGGCAACCTCCATAAAGCTGATCGGGACACAACCATTAAAAATGCCGTTGCTTCCGGGAAACTCGGTGGAGGCGGAATCTCTCCAAACGAATTTAACGCACTAGGCAAATCCTTGGCGGCGCAACTTGCTTCCGGTAATGAAAATACCGCTTTGGGGAATGTCACAAACAGATGGGGCGAATTGTCCGCTTATCAGAAGCAACAACTAGCCGAGCTGTTCGCCAAATATGACATCTCGTTGTCTGACTAAAGAGGTGAAACCATGCCGACATTTAAAAGGATCAGCACAGGCGAGACACTGACATACGACCCTGATCCGGTAAGAAGCCGTCCGAATGTTGAGGCGATTACGACCAAGCCGAAAACAAAGGCCGGAAAGAATACCATTACCGGCAAGATCAGCGGCACGGCAAAATCTCAGCGGAAAGTTGCCGAAGAAAAGACGAAGCCGGATACGCTTCTAAATATCCTGATGCGAGACACCGGCCACATCAGTGAAGTGGTGGACAGCACCACCGGGCAGGTGATCTCCACACCGGAGGCGTCCCGCGGTGGAAGTATGCTCAAAGGCGCTGCACAGGGAACGGCGGCGGGCTTTACGAGTACCGGCGGGACCTTCCTGGACCTGCTGCGTTCCTATGATACTGCGGGCAGCTCCTACACCCGGCGGGCCAACCAGGAGGAAGAGAATGCGGCCCACTACCGGGAGATGCTGGAGCGTGGGACGCTGGATGATGGAACACCCATCACAGCATCCATGCGGCAGCAGTTGGAGATGCTTGCCTCCCGTGCAGACAGCCGTTCTACCGGATACCGTGACGCAGCTGTGAAGCAGCACACTCCCATTGCACGGGCCACGCAGTCCGTATATGATACGGCGGACCGTCTTGCGGCCCAGTCGGCACAGAACATCGCGGAGGCCAAGGAGGGGCTTGGAAGTGTCGGTCAGTTCGCGGTCGACGTGGGCGTGGCCGGGACGCAGTTGGCGGGGGACGCTCTTCTGGCGGCTCTCACTGGAGGGAGTGCGCTTGTTCCCATGGCTGTCCGTGGCTTTGGTTCCGGGACGCAGCAGGCACGGCAGGAGGGAGCGACGCTGGGGCAGCAGGTGGCCTATGGCGCAGGGAGTGCGGCGCTCAGTGTAGCGACAGAGAAGATCGCCAACGTGGCCGCTCCGCTTCGGCGGACCTTCGGTTCCGGTGTTCTGGACAATGCTATCGCAAAAGCAACCGGACGCCTGGGCCAGAGTGCGGCTGGACAGACGGTCCTTTCCGCATTGAGCGAAGGTGGAGAGGAAGTCGTGGAAGCACTGGTGCAGCCTGTTTTGCAACGGATCACCTATGATGAAACCGCCCTGCAGCAATATCAGGACCCGGACTATCTGGCAGACACAATTTATCAGGGCCTGATCGGAGGTGCTTTGGGTGGTGCGCTTGGAGCTGTTGGAAGCATTGGCCGCAGAAACACCGAAAATGCCCAGCGCCGGTCCACAGATGCCGCAAGAACGGCGAAAACGGAACCTGCGCCCGTTTCCATTACCCAGGCGCAGGAGGCCGCAGAGGGAACCACAGGCTTTTTGGAGCCAACGCTTGTTAGCCGTGTACGTCAGTCTATTCCGCATATCCAAAACATGGATCCGGTTGCCGAGGTTACTGGCACAGAAATCCCCCGAAGTGGAAAACTAGTGGATCGGCTTGCCTCTTTCGTCAATGCGATTGGGAATAAGGTCAATCGGCCCGGCTTTGGTGATGTTCTATTCTCTAGGGGGAGAATCAAGTCCAGCATGATCGGACATGGGACAGGCCCTTCCAAAATCGAGACATTTGCGGCCGTCCCGGATGTAATCCGAAACGGCCAGCAGATTGACTATCAACAGAACTGGAAAGGGCGCGGCTATGACACCTACACTTTCGCAGCGCCAATTACCTACCGGGGACAGCCCACGTACTTAGGTGTCATCGTCACGAAGGACAGCGCCAGCAACCGCTATTATCTTCACGAGGTAGTGGATGCAAATGGAGACGTCATCTTTAGAAATGACGAATCCCCCGCATCTACACCAGACGGAACCTCTACCCTTGCGGGTGGCCTCGATACCGTAGTAGACACGGGGGATGGTGCAGGAACAACACCGGGCACTGTCGACACCGTGACAGACGGGCGGGCCTCCCAAGGGGTTCCTGCTTCTGATCCTACTATAGCACCCGGCGCGGAAAATGTCAATTCGGACATTCTTGCGCAAATTCTGTTTGGGGATATCCGGCAGGAAACCGGAGACACACAGGCGCCGCCAACCTATGACAATCTGGGCAGCGCCCGGCGGGGCTTCACCACCCCCGGCATGGAAGGGCAGGAGAGGACCAGCCGCCTTGCGGAGTCCATGCCGTATAATCAATATCAAGAGGCGGCTACCGGCCTTTCCCGGGAGGACTATGCCAAGCTGTTCCGGTATATGAGCCAGACTGAGGGGCAGTCCCTCGCCCGGGCGGAGGAGCTGGTTTACTTCATGCGGGACGGCCAGCGGACCTTCCTGCGAGACATTGACGAGACGGCTTTTCATGAGTTGGTGCAGTCCCTAGATGATGCGACGGCATGGAATGCGCCCCAGATGGATGCCGCCCGGATGATCCAGCAGGAGCTGCAGGGCAGGTCTGCAAACCTGGAAATCCCCTCTGAGGAATATACGGACTTCCTGCGGATCATGCGGGAGCATGAGACTGCCACTGGTCAGGGCGTTCAGGCAAACGCCAAGTGGAGCCGTCGGAACAACCAGAACGGCCAATCTTCGGAGCTGGAAGCGTGGGACAATCTGCAAAACTCCAATCTTTCCGAAGAGGAGAAGCGCAGCACCTTCCAACGGATTGTGAAGTGGGATACGGAGATCGAGCAGGCCACAGAGCCGCAGCAGTTGAAGGACATTATCCTGAACGTTGCACAGCAGCGGGGCGTTTTGAATGGCTTAACTGGTCGGCAGAGCCGGATTATGACCGCGGTTGCAAACAGCAGCTTGGACTCCCTGACATTTGACCAGTTGAAGCAGTTCGCCTATGCTTCCACTTCTGCGCTCAGCACCGACTCTACACCGGCCAACATGGGTCAGAAGATCAAGACTATCCAAATCCTGAACATGCTGTCCAACCCCAAAACGGCGGTGAAGAACATCACCGGAAACACGTCTTTCTACGGCCTGGACGCGCTTTCCATGAAGGGGGCGGCCCTGCTGGATATGGCACTGTCCAAAGTAACAGGGACCCGCAGCGTGGCCTATGAGCGTTCCAATCTGGGGCAGGCAGCCAAGGCGATGCAAATGGCGATTGCAGAAATCACCATGGACGTAGACATGGGCGGTAATCAGAGCCGGTACGGCACCAGCAGCCGCCGGACCTTCAAAGCCAGCGGAAACTTTGTGGACCGCGTGATGTCCATTCTAGAGCGAAATCAGGCATATCTGCTCAACGCCACGGACGAGTTCTACAAGGGCCTTGCCCGCAGCAACGCGAGCCGAACCCAGGCGCTGGTCGACCAGGGGAAGATCAAGACTGCTGACAAGGACTATGCACAGAACCAAGCTGACGCGCTTGCGCGATACCGGACGTTCCAGGATGACAGCAAACTTTCTCTTGCGATTCAACAGGTACATGATGTACTGAATATGGTTGCTGGCGTCGGTGACAGTGGGCGGAGCATCCGCGGCCGTACAGTCCATGCTTTCGGAGCTGGTGACATTGTGGCGCCGTTTACCCGGGTGGCCGGGAATCTGGCATCTCGCGGTTTGGAGTATTCTCCCGCGAACGCTGTCAAGGGAATTGTGGAAATGAGCAAAACCGTGGCGCAGGCTGTCAGCGGTCAGAATGTGGACCCGGCGGCACAGGCCCGGGCCGTCTCTGACACCACCCGGGGCCTCACCGGAACCGCCATTGCTTACGGGTTTATGCTTTTGGCCCAGTCGGGGCTTCTGTCTCAGGCAGGGGATGAGGATGATCCGGACGTAGCGGCGCTGAATTCCAGCGAGGGCATCACGGGGACCCAACTGAATATCTCCGCAACAGAACGGGCTTTGTCTGGTGGGAGCACAGAATGGCAGAGTGGAGACACCCTGATCGACCTGTCCTCCATCGAGCCGCTGAACCTGTTGATGAACCTGGGGACGGAGATGGCAAAGAGTGAAGGGAACCCCATCGTTTCTTCATTTAATGCTGTGCCGAAATCCTTTATGGATGCAACTGCGGAGCTCCCGGTGATGCAGTTCATTGGGAATGCGGCAACGGACATCATCAAATATGGACAGGACCCACGGGAAGTATTGTTGCAGGAGGGGGCAAACACGGTAGCTTCTTCCCTGATCCCAAACATTCTGCGGTCTACGGCCCGTGGGCTGGATGACCGACCCCGCAATACCTATTCCGGGGATACGCTCGGAGAGCAGGTTGCGGACAGCGTGAAGAACAGTATCCCGGGTTTGAGGGAGACACTGCCGGGGTCTGTCAACCCACTGGGGGAGGAAAAGCTGTATCAGGGAGGTACGGCGGACCGTTTACTAAACGCACTTTTGAATCCGCTGGGAGTCAATACTTACAACCAGAGCGAAGTTTCCCAGGGGATGGAGGCGCTTCGTGAGCGGACGGGAGATACCTCGTTCTATCCCAGCAAGAGCGCGCCTTCTGAGGTGTCTTATACAGACGAGGATGGGAACCAGCACAGCAAAGCTCTGACCTATGAGGAGCGGCAGGACTACTTGCGGGATCGTGGTGCCGTCGCACTGACTACGCTGTCCTCCATGATGGGCAGCAGCGCATACAAGAGGGCGAATGATACTACCAAGACGGAGCTTTTGGACCTCTGTAATGACTACGCCAGCCAACGGGCAAAGAAAACGATCCTGGGAGGCGACAGTGTTCCGGCATGGGTGAACAACGCAGAGACAGCGCAGAACGACCTTGGCGTATCTCCGGCGGAATACTTGGCCCTCTATCATCAGTATGGAGCCGGGATCATGTCTGGGACGGCTTATGAGAAAACGAAGCAGGCGGTAGCGGCCGGCTTGACTGTTCAACAATATGTGGATATGAAGAACGGGCTGGATGCAAATGGAAACGGAAGCGTTTCCCAGGCGGAGGCCCGGGCGTATCTGGACCAACAGGATTACAGCCGGGAACAGAAGTCAGACCTCTGGCACATCATCAATAAAAGCTGGAAAAAGAATCCCTATGCATAAGAGAAGCCCCGCCAGACGGCGGGGCCTTTTCTCACTGTTCACTCATAATTGTTTTCAGAACGGGCACGATGCTTTCATAGTATCGGAAGGACGGGACTTCCTTTCCGGGGCAGTTCTTGGCAACGTCATTGACCCATGCCCCGTACTGCTTTGTTTTCAGGTGGTTCCGGTTGGCGAGCATCCCGACCTTGTTTGCGGAGATGCCCAGCTTTTCGCCGATCTCCTGCGCTGAGTAGGTCTTTTCCCCAATATAGGGCAGGGGGAGCAGGTATTCCCCGGTCAGCTCCTTGGTAGCGTGGGCCTGGAGAACCTGTCTGTAAGTACCGTCATACTCCTTCGCCAGACGCTCCAAAAGCTGGGCCTTGCGGACGCGGATGCTCTCCATCTGGTAGTCAGTCATGGGGCGTGCTGTGTACTGCCCCGTTTTGCGGATGCTAGGCAGTACTTCGGAAGTCACCCAGCGCTTGAACTTCTTCGCTCCGGGGAGTTTACTGGATAGCACAAGAGAGTACAGCCCGCTCTCGTTGATGATAGTCATAGACCGGTTCTGACCTACCCCGTCGATTTGACGGGTCAGCTTGTCCTCGTCATCAACATGCTTTCGTAATGCTTGGTCTGTGTCACTGTACCCCAGCGCCGCGGCCACATCCTTGCCCACCAGCCAGGGTTCCCCGTTGATTTCCACGGTGCGGACTTTTCCGAATTCGGGATTGTTGAAAACTTTCAGTTCGTTCATTGTGATACCTCCATAGATTTCTTTTTCATGGTGTTTTTGACGCTGCGCTGGCCTTTCAGAAAGCCGTAGTTGAAAGCAAGTACCGTTGCGCTGAACAACCCTTCGCTTTGCGATACAATGGCCTCCAGTTCTCCCGTATCCCCGGTTTTCACCTTCCCAAGCATGTCAATGAATGCCCGTGGCTCCATCTTCATCTCAGTCACCTCCCTCCCCGTCGTGGATGTTGCCGCAGTGTATAAGATTGGGCCAATTCTCCGGTTGTGCCTCGTCCTCCAGCGTCCAGTCGTTGCACAATCCATCCTCGTCTGCCAATACATAGCGCCCTTCGTCTTCCCAATAGGTCACAACGCCGAGGATGCAGACGCACTCGTTACCGTCCTCATCCTCTCCCCATTCTCCGAGGTAGTCGCCAGTAAAAATCTTCTGTACTTCGGATGACGGCCACGCTTCTCGCCGTATGTCGATGTTGGTGTACTCGCAGACCGTGGAGGGGTCAACTTCGACACGTGGTCCTGTAATATCATGAACATCGCAAATCTCATGTACATCAAGCACACCTATTGGGCCTATGTAATACCCTTCCACCCATTCTCCATTATCCAGCCGCTTGGCTTTGAAAAGGATTTCTCTCATTGGGCACCTCCGATGATCTCGTCAAGGGTATATACCTGACCCTTTTCAACAGACGGGAACAGATGTCTGGTGATTACTTCTCTCTGAAAATATGTGCCGTCTACAATTTCCAGGCACTGCGTCCATGCACCATCGTATTTTATTGCATTGATCTCCGGGAGCAAAACTTTGATCGCCTTTGCCCTCTCCACCTCCTGCTGGGTGAAGCGGGGTTTGCGGATGATGCGGTCAGGGTGGTTGATGGCATTTATAAGTACAGCAACGGTTGGCAATTTGCATGAAAGAGAAGAAATAATAATCCTCCCACCCTCACAAACACAAATATTTTCTTCTGTTCCGTCCGTATGCCGATATTTAACATCCTCTCCTACCTCAACCCCCAGCACCTCGCAAATTCTCGGCTTGTCCATGTTGGCCTCCAAACTTTCACCTTTGCTATCATTTTTTGTAAGTACATTTCCATCTTCCACCACCTCATAGCCCATCAGGCGAGCGGCTTCGTGAGGGTTGGCTCTTACGTATTCATGACACGGCCTCTTTGTCCCTGCGTATTGCTGCACGGGTTCCCGAATCTCGCAATAGTCGCAATCTTCTTTGCTATCGCAAAACTGCGCTAATGCCTGTTCAATGGTAAGTGCGACTTCGCCCGTCTTACTCCGAAACTTCATGGTCGGCCTCCTTGCCCATGCGGGCACCACAATGACAATATGGTTCTTCTTTTGGCTCCTCTCTTCCGCATAAGCTACAACGAAATGATGTGTATTCATGGAGAATAGGATCCCCATTCTGGTCATATTCAACTGGAATATATGTATGATGGATTTCTGGATTCCATCTCCCGTGCCTCACCTCCGCAACGTCAGCGGCGGGGATAGCCATAAGCTCGGATATGCAGTCCTCAAAAATCTGTGCCGCTC
>ENA-UONU01002199-UONU01002199.1-human-gut-metagenome-genome-assembly--contig:-CS51-NODE-2199-length-11890-cov-3.557752_pt1 | contig 11890 bp, 13 predicted proteins | sample MGYA00242462_ERZ724009 | MGnify/ENA metagenome assembly ERZ724009 | reverse complement strand
CGGCGGCAATCATCTATGTACTCCTGGGTATCTTTGTCTCCAGGGCGGGCTTTTAAGGCCTTTTCAAAGTAACGCAGGGCGGGGCCTTCCTCATCCAGGTAATAATAAGCAGAGGCAATTCGGTAATTCCAGCAGTGATCGCCCGCAAAATACTCCTCATGTGGTTCCAGAAGTTCTAACGCCTTTTCATAAGGCTCCCGTTCTCCTATATCTGCAATGGCGATATATGCCTTGGCAGCTCGCTGTCCAGTTCCGGGGGGCGCTCCTCAGCGGGAATCGCCTCCAGAGCCTCAATCACCTTCTGAATTTCATTCTGTTCAAACCATTGCTTGCATTGTTTTAATAATTCCATGTCAGAATCTCCTTTCATGTTGTTGCAGATCATAGGCTCCACAGCTGTAAAATCAGATTGTCCTTCTTTCTATTAAATACCAAAACGCCCTGCGCCTCACTGCCGCAAGGGCAGGCTGACGCAGGGCAAAAAAGCCGCACAGAACCAGCAGCCGTTTTCAAAAAATCGACCGTTTTCAAAAGCTGTACGATGGAGTCCCATTGTACCTCCACGGGGATTTGTTGGTTCGTTCTGTTTATCTGCATTTCATCCAGCAGAGCGTTAATTTGAAATGTCACCATATCCGCTGCCATCTCTGGAAACAGAAAAGGCATGGGGGCTGCTCCGGGCTTTTTCGGAACTCTTAAATTGTTCCCTACTCGATCTTTGTCAGATGCTTTACGATTTTCTCTGCGTCCTCCTGCTTTCCGATCACCATGAGATGGTTTCCGCCTTCGATCACATGATCCGCCCCCGGCATAAAACGCATGTGGCCGTCTGATTCACGGACTGCAATGACGGAAATACCATACAGGCGGCGAATATCGGAATCCTTGATGCTCTTGCCCACCCATTGGGGAAGGGGTTTGATCTCATAAATGGAAATACCATCCGCCAGCTCGGTGTAATCAAACACATTGTTGGCGCTGTAACGGACTGCCACCTTTTCCGCCACATCCCGATCCGGGTAGATCACCTCATCTGCCCCGTTCTTTAACAATAGCCTTGCGTGAATATCCCGGTTTGCTTTGCTGACCACGCATTTTGCCCCCATCTCCTTGATGAGGCTGGTAACTTCCAGACTGTTCTGAAAGTTATTTCCAATGCAGATAAAGCAAATGTCAAAATTCCCGATCCCCAGGCTCTTTAGCACAGCCTCGTTGGTACAGTCTCCGATCTTCGCACTGACCACATAGGGCAGAACCGGCTCCAGACGCTCCTCTGATATATCCACAGCCATGATCTGATTATCATGCTTTGCCAGATTTTCACATAAATGCTGGCCGAATCTTCCAAGTCCAATAACAAGAATTGATTTCATCTTTTACTCCTCTCTATCCTATGGTGATCTGCTCTGGCGGAAGCTGTACATGAGGCTTGCGGCATGACCTGGTAAAGGCCAGGGCAAAGGAAAGGCTTCCGATCCTTCCACAGTACATCAGCAAAATAATAATGATCCTGGAAAATGAATTTAAGCTCCTGGTGACCCCTGTGCTCATGCCGGAGGTTCCAATTGCGGAACAGGTTTCAAAAAAAACATCCGACATAGGCAGGTTCTGGGCTGCCATGATAGCAATGGTAGCGCACAGCATAAGGCTTAAATTGATGGTGAGGATACAGGCTGACTGCCGGATAGAGCCATCCTCCAAACGTCTTCCAAATATTTCCACACCATAAGTCTGACGGATATTGGAAACCACATACAGGAGCAGCACCGCCAGAGTACTGGTCTTGATTCCTCCCGCTGTAGAGCCGGGGCTTCCCCCGATGAACATGAGAATGGCAGACAAAAATTTACTTCCATCTGTCAGCGCCGCTGTGTCCACACTGTTAAATCCCGCTGTCCTTGGGGTAACGGCGCCAGAAAGGTTTTCGATCCATCCATTCCAACTAAAATATTGTTTCGCTCCATCACATAAAACAGCAGGGTGCTGATCCCTAACAGAAGCCCGGTTGTCACCAAAACAATCTTTGTGTGAAGCATATAATGGCGGAAATGGAATTTTTTCCTGGAAAGGTCGTCCCAGACAATAAATCCGATTCCGCCTGTGATAATGAGAAAAGAAATCGTTCCGATCACCAGCCAGTCCCCGGTATAGCCGCACAGGGAATTATACTCACCTGTATGCCCCAGAAGATCAAAGCCTGCATTGCAGAATGCGGACACAGAATGAAAGATACCATACCAGATCCCTTTCACCAGGCCAAACTGGGGAATAAACCGGCAGGCCAGGAGCACAGCTCCGGCTCCTTCAAAAACAACGGTTCCCACCATGATCTTCTTTGCAAGCTTCACCACGCCGCCGATCTGAAGGGTATTCACACTCTCCTGCATAAGCCCTCTTGCCTTCAGACCGATCTTTCTTCTCAGAATAATGGACAGGCATATTCCAACGCTGATAAATCCCAGCCCGCCTAACTGGATCAGGATCAGGATCACGATCTGTCCAAACAAGCTCCACTGAGTCCAGGTATCCGCCACCACCAGGCCGGTCACACAGCTTGCGCTGGTAGCTGTAAACAGGCAGTTGAGGAAGGGCTCGCTCTGCCCATCCCTGCTGGCAATGGGCAGCATAAGAAACAGGCTTCCCATCATGATAATAGCGAAAAAGCCGTATGCGATAAACTGAGTCTGGGATATTTGCTTTTTCAATGGCCTTTTTTTCTTTTTATCCAACAAAATATCGTTCATTTTTCCTCACACAAAATCCCCTTTGTATATTTTATTTATCACAGCCCCGCATTCCTACCAGGGACTGCCATGCCAGAAACAAGAGGAAGGCACAAAGGTTTACCACTACTACGCTGGCCCCCGCCGGTATGGAAAATTGATAAGATGCCGCCATGCCGGCAAAGAAGCAGACTACCGCCAAAACCCCGGAGGATACCATAACGCCTCCAAAGCTCTTAAACACACGCATGGAAGTAAGACAGGGGAAAATGATCAAGCTGGAAATCAGCATAGCCCCCATCATTCTCATTCCCAGGACAATGGTCACCGCAGTGAGAACCGCAATGATCACATTATATCTGCCTACGTTGACCCCTGTAGCCTTGGCAAAATTCTCATCAAAGGTGACGGCAAAGATGCGGTTATAGCAGAGAAAAAACATTCCCAGAACTACCCCGGACAGGATTCCTGCCAGCACTACATCCTCCTTGCTCATGGCCAGGATGCTTCCGAACATATAACTGCTCACATCTGTTGTCATCCCTGTTGTCAGGGAGGTAACGATGATCCCCAAGGCCAGAGCACTGGCAGAGATCAGAGCAATCGCCGCATCGCTCTTTAAACGGCTGTTCTCCGTAATCCGCAGAAGGAAGAAAGCAGCCAGGACAACCACGGGAATCGAAACCTTAAGAGGCGACCAGCCCATGGCAAGGGCAATAGACAGCGCCCCAAAGGACACATGGGACAGCCCATCCCCGATCATGGAATACCGGCGCAGAACCAGGCTCACCCCCAGCAGAGAGGCGCATAAAGACACCATGAGTCCCCCAACCAAGGCCCTGACTAAAAAGGGATAAGAAAACATTTCCTGGATCAGATTCATTGTTTTTCCTCCTTGTGAACATGAAGCTTAACGCTGCGGCATCCCGCCGTAGGACGACATTTCCCCTGCTCCTTCTCATGGAAGAAATGGCCTGCTGCCTGGCTGTTCATATAATCATGGGCCGGGCCGTAAAACAGCACCCTCTTTTGCAGATGGAGGATCTTGTTTGCCTGTTCCACCGCATTTCTCAGATCATGGGAAACCATTAAAATCGCCATCTTATCCTCCCGGTTCAGGCGGCGGAGCATATTGTAAAATTCCTGGATCGCCGCCGGATCCAAGCCTGTGATAGGCTCGTCCAGGATTAAAAGCGAGCTGGCAGCGCATAAAGCCCTGGCGATCAGCGCCCTCTGCTGCTGTCCGCCTGACAGCTCCCTGTAGCATCGCCTTTTCAGGGCTGTGATCCCCAGCTTTTCCATATTTCGCTCCGCAATCTCTTTTTCCTTTTTCGTATAGAATGGAAGGAAGCCTCTGCGGTTTAAACAGCCGCTCAGTACTACTTCGTAGACCGTGGCAGGGAAATCCTTCTGAGCCGCTGTCTGCTGGGGAAGATAACCGATGCCCGTGCGCTTTAGCTCCTCAGATACTGTAAGGGTTCCGCCGGAAGGCTTAATAAGTCCTAAAAGCCCCTTCATCAGGGTGCTCTTTCCTGAACCATTCTCCCCAACAATGCACATATAGTCTCCTGGGTTGACCTCCATATTGACGTCAACGACCGCATCCTGGTTTTCATAGCCAAAATCCACATGCTGGCATTGAATTAAAGGTGTCATTGTTTTCCTCTTTCTCTCAAATATTTTTTCACTCCTGCCCGCTTCCCAGCCCAATGCGCAGGTTTTCCACATTCTGCTCCATAAGCTGCAAATAGGTGATGCCCTCGTCAAACTGCTTTCTCGTCACATTGTGGCAGGAGTGAAGGAGCAGGGGCCTGGCCCCCGTCTCCTCACAGATGATCTCTGCTGTCCGGTGGCTGGAAAGCTCCAGGTAATAGACGGCTGGGATCTGTTCCTCCTTGATCTTATCAATGAGGTAGGCGATCGTACCGGCGCTGGGCTCCGTGTCCCCGCTGCACCCGGAAAATGCAGCACGGTAAGAAAGACCGTACTGATCCGCAAAATAGCGGAATGGAAACTTGTCCGCTACCACGATCATGTGAACCTTTCCATTCTCCGCCACCTGATGAAACTGGGCATCCAGATCTTTCAGCTTTGCGATATATTCCTGAGCATTGGCCTCCAGATACTCCTCCTCCTCGGGCAAAAGGCGGATCAATGACTGGCTGATGATCTTCACGATCGCCTGAGCATTGGCCGGAGAGGTCCAGATATGTTCATCATACTCAATATGCATCTCATGACCATCTTCCTCTCCATGGCTGTGAGGTTTTTCCTCCATCCCTTCCACCAATTCCTCCTCTACTGCCTCCACATGATCCATCATGTACAGGACTTCCGTGGAACTTGTATCCAGAGATTCCATGACTTTGGCCACCCACTGCTCCATCTCCCCTCCGTTGGCCACTATAAGATCCGCCTCCTGCATGGAGATTACATCGGCCGGGGTAGGCTCAAAAGAATGGCTGTCCATGCCTGCGGGAACTACCAGCTTCAGCTTTACCCGATCGCCTGCCACTTGGCGGACAAAATCATAATAAGGGAAAATGGTAGTCACCACACAGGGCCGATGGTCAGACAGCTCCTCCGCTTCCCCGCTGCCCAAGCCCCTCCTGCCCCCAAAGCAGGCAGATAACAAAAGGGCGGCAGCGATCAGACCTATTCCGATTAAAAAACGTAAAAAAGCCCTGTGCCTGCAGGGCGTCCCTCTATTCAATCCTGTTCACTTCCTTTATATAGTCCATCACCTGTTTTGGCCTGTCTGCCAAGAGAACAGGGTGAAAAGCCGCTAGTTCCTCTCTGGAACGGAATCCCCAGGTAACCCCCACCGTATCTACTCCGGCATTGGCTCCTGTCTCCATATCTGTATTGGTATCTCCCAGATAGAGAAGTTCCTCCCTTAAAAATCCCAGCTCCTCCCCGATAGCCCACACACCGTCCGGGCACGGCTTTTTCCGGATCCCCTGGCTCTCTCTCTCTCCATAGACCCGGTCAAACAAAGCTTCTCCGAACACACCGTTCACATTGTCCAATGTCCTTGCATGCGGCTTATTGGACAGTACTGCGGTGCAGATCCCCTGTTCCTTTAAAAACTGCAAAAGCTCTCTGATCCCCTCGTAGGCCTCCACACGATAAAGGCAGCACTCTTTAAAAATCCCCTCGTACCTCTTTACTGCCTCCTCATAGTGGGACAGGGTTTCATCTCCACAGGCCAAAAGAGAACGCTCCAAAAGCTTTTTGTATCCGTCTCCCACAAACTGTCTCGTCTCCTCCAGGGTGATCTCCCGAAATCCCCATATTTTCAATGTCTCATTAACCGATCTCTGAAGGGCGTAAATCGAATTGACCAGAGTACCGTCAAGATCAAAAATGCAGCATTTATACATTACCCGATCATTCCTTTGTTTTTATTTCTGCTGGTTTGCTCAGCGGTTACGATCTATCATAGCACAGTTGGTTCGGTTTTGCTACTGGATTTGTTTTTCGGAAATGAGATACAGCGCAAAAAAGCCGATGACTGCGGCCAAAAGGCTGAATATAAGTTCCCTTCCTGTGGGAATCCCTGGAAATAATTCCGGCAGGGAACCCAGCATAAACCCTAAGATCAGCAGATAAGCAGGCCCCGGCTGACGGCTCATCCACCTTTCCAGAAGTCCTGCGGTGAGAAAAGATCCGCCCACAACCCCGAGTCCCAGGGGAATCAGAGGCAAAAAATGGAAGGCGCTTACATTTTCTATGACCGTTTCATAAATCCCCAGCATATAAAGCATCTGGGAAACACTGATCCCGGGAAGAACCAATCCCACGGCAATGAGAAAGCCTCCCGCGGTCTGAAGCATCAGACCTCCCAAGCCCTTTGCCGCTCCCGGGGCGATCAGGCCCTGAGGAAGGAGAGCCAACAGCTCAACGGCCAAAATCCCTGCCATTGGCCAGGCCAGGAGATCGAACCGAAGCCGATTGATCCCCGCCCTCTTACAGATCATAGGGATTCCTCCTGCCACTGCTCCCAAAAAGAAAAAGCGCAGGGGTACGCTGACTGCGGAAGCCAGGAGGTATGTTATCAGCTTTGAAAACAGCACTATGCCTGCTGCAGCTCCTAAAAGGAATTTTCCCAGAAAGATACCATGCCTCACCGGATCTGTAAAAAATGTTCCCACTGCCCGGATCAGGCTTGCGTAAATCCCTGCGATCATAGCCATGGAACCGCCGCTCATGCCGGGAACTGTCATGGTTCCACCCACCCACATTCCTTTGAGGATCACGGTTATCGTGTCCTGTTTCATATGACATGAACCTCTCTTTTCCTAAAACTTCACCGATTTCCTGAATGCAGAAGGCAGAATGCCTTCCGGCAGGCCATTACTGCAAAACAGGCTGCGGCTCTCCATTCCCTCCATGGAGAATGTGCCGCAGCCTGCTCCCTATATTCTACTGGATTTTCCGAAAAAAATGAATTAATTTTCTGTTAGTTTTCTCTGGAGCCTCTCTTTCCAGACTAATTTCCCAGTCTAGTTTCCAGTTTTATCCAAATACTTCCTGGGCATAATTAACAGAAGCCATCGCATCCTTGCAATAGGCATCAGCTCCAATGGCAGCCGCATATTCCTCTGTAAGCACCGCTCCTCCCACCATAACCCGGATAGAAGGATCTGACTGCTTCAGCTGGCGGATGGTCTCCTCCATGTTAGGGACAGTGGTAGTCATGAGAGCGCTCAAGCCCACCAAGGTTACTTTCTTTTCCACCGCTGTCTTTACAATGGTTTCCGGCGGGACATCCTTTCCCAGATCCAGCACTTCATAGCTGTAATTTTCCAAAAGTACCTTCACAATATTTTTACCGATGTCGTGGATATCCCCCTTAACCGTAGCCAGGATGATCCTTCCCTTCTTCTCCTGAACCTGTCCGGACTGTTCCATCTTCTCTTTGATCACCTCAAAGGCAGCTTTGGCAGCCTCAGCGCTCATAAGAAGCTGAGGCAGGAACAGGGTTCCCTTTTCAAATCCCTTCCCCACATGATCCAGGGCAGGGATCATATAGCGGTTGATAATATCCAGCGGCTCCTGCCCCTTTAAAAGGGCCTCCACTGCCTCACGGGCCCCTTCCTTTAAGCCACGCTCAATGGAAGCGGAAAGAGCAGCCCCCTTATCTTCAGGCAGCTCCCGGGAAGCCTGGCCTAAGACAGAGGAACCGTTTCTGTCCTGCCCGGATACAGGTGCACGGCTGACAGCCGGAGCGGATACCGCCCCATACCGCTCGATATAACTGCTGCACTGGGGATCACGGTCCATGAGGGCGTTAAAGCTGTAGTAAGCCCGCATCATGGCCTCCGAATTGGGATTGATAATAGCGGCTCCCAGCCCGCATTCCATAGCCATGGTAAAGAATGCCCCGTTGATGATCTCTCTCTGGGGAAGTCCAAAGGAAATATTGGATACCCCAAGCACAGTTCCTACTCCCAGTTCATCCCGGATCCGCCGCAAGGTTTCCAGAGTGGTGAGAGCGCCTTTACTGTCGGAACTAACCGTCATACAGAGTCCGTCTAAAATAATATCCTCCGGTCTGATCCCATATTGGGATGCCCGGTTGATGATCTTTTTTCCCACCTCCAGCCGGCCCTCTGCCGTGTCAGGGATCCCATTTTCGTCCAGACACAGACCGATCACCACACCTCCGTATTTGGCAGCCAGCGGAAATACAGCTTCCATGGATTCCTCTTTGCCGCTGACAGAATTGATCAGAGGCTTTCCGTTATAGATCCGCAGGGCCCGCTCCATGGCTGCCGGGTCAGAGGTATCGATCTGCAAAGGCAGATCGGTGATGGCCTGAAGCTCTCTCACCACCTCCTCCATCACAGCCGCCTCGTCGATGCCCGGAAGCCCTACGTTTACATCTAAGATATGGGCTCCATTGTCCTGCTGGCTCACAGCCTCTCTTAAAATGTACTCTATATCATGATCCCTGAGTGCCTGCTTGAACTTTGCTTTGCCTGTGGGATTGATCCTCTCTCCCACGATGAGGGTTGCCTGTCCCATCACTGCTGCCTGGGAATAGGAGGATACTACGGTACGCCTTTTGGGTTCTGGCCATACTACAGGTATATCCCTGCATTCCTCTGCCATCAGGCGGATATGCTCCGGCGTAGTTCCGCAGCATCCCCCTGTGATCACTGCTCCCATGGCAGCGATCTCCCCCATCACTTTGGCAAATTCCCCTGGATCAATGTCGTAGACGGTTTTCCCGTTCTCACTTCTTGGAAGCCCTGCATTGGGATTGACCAGAATCGGAAGAGATGACCATTCTAAGAGCTCCTCTAAAATTCCTTTCATCTGAACCGGACCCAATCCACAGTTGATCCCCAGGGCATCCACCTTGAGCCCCTCTAACAGCGCTGTAGTGGAGGCAATATTTCCGCCGGTGAGGAGCTTTCCCTTCTCATCAAAGATCACCGTGGCAAAAATAGGAAGCTGTTCCCCTGTATCCGGACGAAAGGCTGCTTCCTTCGCCGCCAGAACTGCTGCCTTCAGCTCGTAGCTGTCGCTCATGGTCTCGATCAGTACCAGATCTGCCCCTGCCTTCGCTCCGATAGCCGCCACTTCCTTATAGAGATCCACTGCATCCTCAAAATCCAGATCCCCTAAAGGCTTTAAGAGCCGCCCCGTAGGCCCCATATCCAGAGCCACATAGCCATGACCTGCCTTTTCCACCGCTGCCCTGGCATTTTTTACCCCTGCTGTAACGATAGCCTCCAGCTGATCTCCAAACTTCAGACGATTGGCTCCAAAGGTATTGGTGGTCATAATGTCTGCCCCTGCCTCCAGATAGGATAAATGGATCTCCTGGAGCTTTTCCGGGTGGCTTATATTCCATAGCTCTGGAAGTTCTCCCGGTTTTAATCCGCTGGCCTGCAGAAGGCTTCCCATGCCGCCGTCACAAAACAGGCGGCGTTCTCTCATTTCTTCCAGTATTGTTCTCGTCATCAATCTCTGTCCTCTTCCCTGTTGTCTGCGACTGTCCTGACGGCTGCGATCAGCAGTCAGGACCCTCTAAAATATCTTTTACCAGGGCATCCACCTGCTCCTTACTGGTAGCCCAGCTGGTGCACAGACGGATAGCTGTATGAGTTTCATCTATTTTCCCCTGGTTCGTATAGCTGTAGCGCCCTTCCCAGCTCTTTAAAAGGGCATCCGGTACAATGGGGAATACCTGATTGGTAGGATTCTCCACCAGGAAGGGATACCCCTTCTTCGCACACGCCTCACGGATCCCGTCTGCCAGACGGTCCGCCCTGGCTCCCAGCTCGAAGTACAGTCCGTCTCTCAAAAGCTCTCCAAACTGGATACCTAAAAGGCGTCCCTTCGCCAGCATACCGCCTCTCTGCTTGATGTGATAGCGGAAATCCTTTTTAAGCTCCTCGTTTAAGATGACTACGGCCTCCCCAAACAGTGCTCCTACCTTCGTTCCCCCAATATAAAATACATCGCAGTTGGCCGCCAGGGAAGCCAGATCCACATCATTGCCCTCTGCAGACAGGCCATAAGCCAGGCGGGCGCCGTCTACAAACAGATACAGGTCATACTTCCGGCATACCTGGTACAGATTTTCTAACTCCGCCCTGGTATAAATAGTTCCCAGCTCCGTAGGATTGGAGATATATACCATTTTGGGCTGCACCGTATGCTCAAAGCTTTCATCATTGATATGGGCCAGATACAGCTCCTCCACCTGGGAAGCTGTGATCTTTCCGTCTTCCGAGGGGAGTGCCAAAACCTTATGGCCTGTGGACTCCACTGCCCCCGTCTCATGGACATTGATATGGGCGCTTACTGCTCCCACTGCTCCCTGATGGGGCCGAAGTGCGGCTGCGATCACGGTCATATTGGCCTGGGTTCCCCCTACCAGGAAATGAACCGCCGCATCCTCTCTTTTGCAAAGAACCCGGATCATATCCGCCGCTTCCTGGCAATAGCAGTCCTCCCCATATCCCGGCGTCTGCTCCAGATTCGTCTCTGCCAGCTTCTTTAAAATACGCTCATGTGCTCCCTCGCTGTAATCACAGTTAAAACGGATCATATTGTTTTCCCCTTTCCTTCTTTTTATCTCCTGTACAGGCATTCCTTCTTTTGGCATACCTCACAGCCTCTCACATCGCAGCGGCCAGGCTGCTCCCCCACTCCTATCACAGCGGAGACAGACTTTGACGGCATCATGAGAAGGCTTTCTGTCAGCTTAATGCCAATGCGTTTGTCCGCCTCCAGCCCCCGCAGAAGAAACTCCTGGCATTCCAGTGAAAAATCCCCGTATCCCGGGCTGAATCTTGGCCTTAAATAAAGCCCTTTCGCCTCATATTCTTCCCTGAGAGACTGGCATGCTTCATTGCATACTGCCTCGATCATAGCTGCGGCAGCGGCCTGCATGACCACCGCCTTGCTCATCTGGATCCGGCTGTATCTTTGGATCAGATGATCCGCCCCGATCCCCAGGGTTGCCCCAAAGACCAGGATCCGGCTGCAGTCCTTTATATTCCCCCAGAGATTTCTGCTCCTTGTCTGAAAGCATCCTCCGTCGATCCATCCATCTTCTCCCAGATAAAGGGGATATTCCCGGAAAGCCCATTTGGGATTGCAGGATTTCTCAAGCTCTCCTATGCATTCCTCCACCATACCGGAAACCGCCTCATCGGCCTGTTTTCCCCGATACCCCAAATAACGAAGCACTTCTCTGCGGTCTGTCTCTCCCATCCATGCTCCTCCTCTTACTTCAGGCATTTCTCGATCAGTCCTGCTTTTACAGAATTTCAGATAAATTCTCCTTGATCTTTTGAGCCACATCTGGTTTATTCATAGAATATACATGGATGCCCTTAATTCCATTGGCGATCAGGTCAATGATCTGATCCGTGGCATAGGCGATTCCTGCCTGCTTCATAGCTGCCGGGTTATCCCCAAACCGGTCTACAATAGATAAGAACCGGGACGGAAGGCAGGTTCCGGACATCTGGATAATGCGCTTGATCTGCTTAGCGTTTGTCACTGGCATAATACCGGCGATCACCGGAACGGTAATGCCTTTTTCCCGTATGCGGTACAGATAGCTGTACAGGATGCTGTTGTCAAAAAACATCTGGGTGGTGACAAAGTCACAGCCAGCCTCCACCTTGTGTTTCAGATAA